>Ga0098042_1000837_pt1 | contig 11876 bp, 21 predicted proteins | sample 9_EtaG_FD_75066 | JGI IMG/M metagenome (GOLD analysis project Ga0098042, IMG submission 75066) | Marine viral communities from the Subarctic Pacific Ocean - 9_ETSP_OMZ_AT15188 metaG | ecosystem: Environmental > Aquatic > Marine > Oceanic | place: Pacific Ocean | collected 2015-01-10
AGGTATGTTATTGAAAATAGAGTACCTTACTTTTTCTATGATAATTGGGAGAAAGTATCCGTTAGGCTCAATGTTATGCAAATAGGTGATGAAGAATGCGCTATTGAAATAGGAGATGGTGTTTGGGGAAACATAAGCATTCCCGACTTAGTTAGATTCTGTAATTTCTATGTAGATGGTCAAAAGAGAAGTAAAAAGTTCATGTATATCTCTCCGGAGAACCTTTATGAAATGCTTACTGGAAACAAACCTTCTTTTTCGGATTCTAAGGTTCTAAGGGCATTTTTATCTCAAAACAGACAATCCGATATTGTAGAAAAGAAAGCAATGCAACTTGTTAAGGAACTGCTTGCAGATTATCCCAAAAGACTTCGTGGCAAGACGGATAGTGCGGGAGCATTCACAACACTATTGGTGAAAGGCCACCTTACAGATTGGAAACTACATCACAAAGGCGGTTCAAGTAGAACACAATCGGTTCAAACCTTTGCTTGGAGTGGAACTGATTGGGCCGGTCCAATTTGTATTGATAATATGGGGGCAAATACTCCCACAGGCGACCAATTTGCAAGTAGGGCTTTAGCACTGTTAAATGACAATCACACAGTAAAGATGGTCAGTACCATTAAGTCGTACATCAAAGAAAATAAAAATAGGAAAGATTTAAATGAATATGAAATGTGAAGAATGTGGCTCAAGAGATAATGAATTTGATGAAAGGATGGGAGAAAAGGTCTGCTCTAATTGTGGGCTTGTTCTTGTGGCTGGTCTATTTGAAGAGACTGTTCACATTCTTGATAGGGCTGGTAATCGAATACACAGTGCCGACAATGGAAAACTTGGTTCAGTGATAACTGGCAAGGGTTCTACGAAGTTTAATCGGAGAACGGTCAATGTAAGTAATGTTCCTAAGCACATCACTACAGGCTTAGTTCATTGTAATATGGTTATGTCAAATATAACCTCATCTCAATCAGTAAAAGAGAGAGTAGAAAAAGTCTACAAAGAACTCCACGCCGGATTAAAAGGCTTTAAGAAAACAACTTATGAGAATAGGGCAACAGCAGTTGTTTATTATGTTCTTAAGGAGTTAAGAAGGCCCGCCCCTTTGAAAGAAGTCTGTGCTGAGTTTGAAGTAGAGCCAAGAATAATCAAGAGGTATATTAGAAAGATAAACCACTTCTATGGTAATAAAGTTAATTATCAACCAGTGAGTCCGGAATATTATTTAAACCAACTATTGCCAAAGATAACAAATGACTTGTCATATCATAATGATTGTTTGCAAGTCTTAAACAAATTTGAGGCAATTGTGCAAGAAGCACAGATTACAACAAGTAAATCTTACTATGCGAGTATTTGCTGGATAACATCAAATATGTTCCTTAAAGGAATAAAACGCTCTCTAATATCAGAAAAATCCGGATATGCGGAGAGTTGCATTTATCAACAAACGAAAGTTCTATTGCGTCTTGTAGGCATTAGTTCTGTAAAAGATATACAAGGAAAACAAATAGAAAAAATAGGTGAAAAACAATGAGAAGAATATTGATAGTTGGAGCAGGTGGAATTGGAAGTTTCTTAATTCCAGTCTTAGATAAAGTCGGGCTGTATAACATTACAGTGGCAGACCCCGATATTGTAGAACAGAAGAACACGCCATACCAAAACTTTGGCGTAGACGATGTTGGAGAACATAAAGTTGAAGTTATGGCTAAATACAAATCGGTCATTAGCAGAATAAAATACCCAATCTTAACTCAATCACAACTACAAGGTTATGATTTGGTTATTTGTTGTGTAGACAACCTTGGCTTAAGAAGAACTCTTTACAACGCTAACATTAAATGGCTTGACTTGAGAGCGCAGGGCAGAAATGCCGCACTTGTGTCGCATAACGCAGACCCCAAAATGTATGATACGCTTTTAGCAGGTCCCGAAGGTTCGTTTAGTTGTCAAGGAGATTCATGGAATGGTTCAAATGAAGGAGTTCATTTTATGCAAGTGGCTATTGCTGGATTGGGAGCACAGTGGGTTCAAAGATTCTTTAACAATGAAAAGGTTAGAGACTACATGGTGGTGAATGTATGAGTAAGAAATGGACGAGAGAATTGGAATTGGATTTATTGGTTAATTTTTATGACCTTACGATTGATGAAGCATGTGTAAGATACGGTGCTTCTTACAAGGCTATCGCAGGTCGTCTTGAAAGACTATTCGATGCAGAAACAGAAGAGGGCATTTCGTTGCTCTTAGAGGCCGCAGAAGAGGTCAAACGAAGAAAGGGGTTGCTACCTACCAGCGAACCCAAAACAAAGAAGGAACAGCGCATTATGCGTAAGATTTCGAAACTACAAAATAAACTAAGAAAATTACAAGGTGATGAAGAATGAGCAGAAGTGGAGATTGGTATATCCGAACATATGGAGATGAGAAGGGAGATGATTGGAGTGATGATGGGTACGAAGACTATCTTATCACACTTGAGGAGAACAGATATGAGGCTGAAATTTATTTGAAGCATGTGTTTAATTCAATTAAGTCATGGCATGCTTTACCATATCACACCGAAGAATTCCGAAAGGCAATTTGGTATGCCTCCACGGTTATTCTGCCTAAACTTGAGGTACAAGTTGTTATTGATGGCAATAATAATTGTCACATTTCAAGCGGAACTGCTGGATATGTTGACTTTAAGATTGACCCTGTAGGTATGAAGTTGCCAATTAAATGTTGGATTCACACCCATCCCTTTGGTTCTGCCTATTTTAGCGGCGTTGATATTAACACTGTTTCTACTTGGGAACCATTGATGGAATGTGCCATAGTAATTGGTGGAAATTCTCATTGGGGCAGTTGGTCAAACAAAGAACCAAGGCAACTACAAATTGTCAAAAACAACCGTTTTGAAAGAACACAGGTTTGGAATAAAATCAACTCTACTTTGTTAGAAAAGAATTGGGACGGAGGCGAAGAAGAATGATTGACACAGACAAAGAAGTAAAAAACATACTGTTTGATTTAGGCGTAGAAGGAAATGAATATGGAGACTTAGTTGAATACATATCTAACTTACTCGCAGAAGTGGAGCGGTTGAATAATAAGTTATTGCGGTCACTCCAATGGGTCGAGGACCGCTACGGGTATGCTACTACTGGTGACTTGGCCACACTGCCTGACTTCATAAAATTCATTGGGAGTGAAGAAGAATGAAAGCAATGAATGATTATGTTATTGTCGAGCAACAAATTCAACAGTTCTCTTCAATTGTTATGAAAGAGAACAATATGGGAGTAGTTATCTCCTGTCTTTGCGATAGGTCATTAGTCGGAAAGACAATTATCTTTTCAAATGAAAAGAGAATTCAAGAGTATGATGGGTACAAGTTTGTACCGTATGATAAGGTAATGGCAGTTATAGAAGGTGATGAATAATGTTTGGAAAAATATTGAAAGGATTAGCATTGACAACGATTGGATTGGCTATTGGTGTTCCATTCTTAGGAATGGCGGCAAGAGACATTGAGGTTGGTGAATTAGAATGATTTTGAGAGGGAGCGGAGTAAAGGATAAGTTGCTTGCAGGTATTAACTTGGTAGCAAACACAGTAAAACCGACTCTTGGCCCACAAGCCAAAACAGTAATTCTACAAAACAATCCTCCGATTATTGTAAATGATGGTGTGACTATCACAAAGCATATTTCCCACGAAGACCCTTATGTTCAAATGGGTATTCAAATGGTTCAAAACTTAGCAAGTGAAGCACAGGATAGTTCCGGCGATGGTACGACAACAGCCTGTGTCTTAGCACAAGCCCTTTGCCAGTCAATCTACTCTATGGAAGGGTTGACTTCTACCTCAACCCATGAGTTTTATCATATGCTTGAGTCGTTTAAAGACAATATGATTTCTGTATTGGAAGAGAGAGCGGTCCCAATTACTGACGAAGGCATTTACGATGTTGCTAAGATTGCGGCAAACAATGACCACGCATTGGGTAGTTTGATTTCCGATGCTATTGCTAAAGTCGGCAGGGAAGGAATTGTGACCGTAGAAGAATCCAATTCTCACAGAACAGAATTGGTTCTAAGAGAAGGGATGCAGTTGACAGAAGGCTACATTAGTCACTTGATGGCCAATACCGCAGATGGTAGAACCATATTCAAGAACCCTCTAATCTTTATGTCAAATCTAAAGTTTAGAAATTTCAAAGACTTGATTACTCTTCTTGAATTTGCTTCTCAACAAGGGAGGCCCCTTGTTATATTCTGTAGAGGAATGGACGGTTCTGCACTTAACAATCTATTGATGAACATTATGAATAAGAATGTAGAATGTGTTGTATGTCTTGCTCCTAACTTTGGGGACCAACAATTAGACGAACTTGGTGACATTCAGGCGACAGTTGGGGGAACTATCTTCACAGAAGAAAGTAAAGACGACCCAAAGGTTTTCGTTGAAGACGATTTGGGAACTTGTGAAACAGTAATTGTTTCTAAAGAGAGAACTATTCTTGTTGGTGCAGAAGCACAGGGAGCAGAAGATAGGATTCAATATCTTCGTGGAATGGTAGAAGAGATAGAAGGTTTTGAAGCGGCACGAATCAAATCAAGAATTGCTCGTTTGAAAGGTGGGGTTGCCACAATCAAAGTAGGGGCTTCATCTTCAATGGAAATGATTGAGAAGAAGGAAAGGCTTGATGATGCTCTAAACGCTACAAGAGCGGCTCTTTCCGAAGGCATTGTTGTTGGAGGTGGAACCACACTCATGCACTGTGCCAATAGTATTGACTGTCCGGATTGGCTGAAAGAGGCTATGGGGGCACCATACAGAACACTGTACGAGAATAGCAACTTGGCACCAAAGCAATTGCCGGACTACCCTCTTGGGTTTAATGCCCTATTAGGTAAGATAACTGACTTGGAAAAAGATGGTGTCTATGACCCTGTAAAAGTCACTAAGAGCAGTTTCTTAGCGGCTATGTCAATCGCACAGTTATTCTATTCAACAGAAGTTGCAGTATTGGTGGAGGAATAAATATGTCTAAAGATAAAGAAATAAAAAGAATAACCATTGTTTATACAGACGGTTCTATGACTATCCTCGTAAGAGATTCTAAATACGGCTATTTGGTTGAGAAACAAAGGAGAGTAGATTGATGAAGAAAAAAGCAATAACCGTGACATTACCTGCACCACACAAGGCACAAATACAATGTCCTATTTGTAAAGGAAACAAATGCATTGTTTGTAATATGACAGGTAAGTTGGCAATTGATGTTGCTCCGAAGATTCCGATTCAAAGAGCGCATATCATCAAGTATGTTGTTGATAACATACATGAGATTGCGAGAGAGATAACAAAGAAGTACGGCTTAGTTCCAGAAGTAAGCACTTCCGAAGTTGCTGAATTTGGTGAAGGGCAGTATGAAATAGTCCAAGTCTCTTCTTTAGGAGGAGTATGTTGGGTAGTAAATCGTTTAGACGAATTAGATACTCCAAGATATTTCACTTCTAAGCAAGAACTTGACAAGTTTAAACAGGGGTGGATGAATTGAGCGAATTAGAGATAGTTGGTAGAATCATTCGTGACCCCGATAACACCCTTTTGGTTAAAAAGGGGACTTATTGGAATACAGAAGTTGTTGATGCTCGTTGGTATTCTAACAACAAGCCTTCTCGGAAAGGCATCCGAGTCAATTTAGAAGAAGCAAAACTTCTATTGGATATTCTAAGGAGAGTTTTAGATGAGTAAGATTTCAAAGAAGTTCGTGGAAATGAGAATTAGAGAAGCGGCTACAGATAACGATAATACAGGAAGAAGCATGACTGCTGATGCTCTTCTAAAGGCAACGGAGTGTTCCGATAAACTTGTGCAAATGTTCTGCAAGTATATTGAGAACTACTACCCTAAAACGGGTAGAGGAAGCAGACTAACAGAAGAACATATTGAACTCGCATACTTGAAAATGTATGAGGCTTGTAGAGAGTTTATGGATAATGATAATGAAGGTGAATTAATATGGTTAAAAAGAAGGGATGGGTAAGATATTACCACGCAACTGACGAAAGAAACTTAGGTTCTATCTTGGATAGTGGATTAAGGACTAATTTCGGGGAATTGTATTGTTCAACAAATAGAGAAACATGTCTTAGATGGGTTTCTTTTTCAAGAATGTGGGCCAAAAAGATTGTAGTTTTCTCTTTCGACAGAAAGGAAGGCGATTCAAGGATGAGCGTTGGTTGTGACCACTCTCCTATTATGACCGCTATGTTGGGAGTAGAGGATAAAGGAGCCTCTATTGTTTCTAATGAACCCATTCCACCAAAAGATTTTAACTTTGATGATATTATTGTATATGATAATCCTTTCTATAATGAAGAGTATGCTAAACAGTACGAAAACATGATGAAACACAACAGAAAAATATTGGAAAAAATGGAGGAAGAATAGATGAAAGAATATCAAATTGAAAAAATGATAAAATATACCTTTAAGGTCACGGCAGAAAGTGAGGCTGAAGCAATATCCGAGGCATGGAGTTATGATGAAAGTTATGCTTCATCCGAAGTATATGACATTGAAATAGTTGAATATTGGGAGGATGAGGAAGAATGATGAACAATAACAAAATGTATAGAATAACAACTAATAACAAACTGTTTAACCAGTGGGCTAAAGAAACCAAGAAAAAACTTGCAAAGGAACCCGAAGCACTTCAACAGTTTAGCCAAGGCTACAATGAAGTAGTGAACGGCCAGTACTTAGCAAGAGCCACCTTTGTAGCATATTGGTCTATTCATTCCAATCATAGCCTTGCTCGATTGGCTCCAGCAATTACCCAAGCATCTCTAATTCACTTGTTGCACAGGTTTGCTGAACAGAACAAAGCACAAGAAGTTGAAACGGTAGGAATGATGATTCAAAACTTTCTGCGACTATTGCAGAACTTAGAGAATGTAAGTGAGGAGGAATAATTATGACATGGGCGAGAATGAGTAATTCCTTACAAGCAGTTGATGGAAATTTGCCAACATTCAAAGTAAGTAAATTGAGTTCTTTCTTGGAGGAAGGTTTTGACAAGCCATTGTTTTTGAAGATTATCTCAATGGACTATGGTGCTAATAACATGGCTTTACTGAAAGCCAAAAAGTGGATGGCGGAGATTTTTGAAGTACATGAAGAAGAAATAGAAGGGCAGTATCTTGCTCATGGCGACTTGGGAGAAGCCATTTATTATCTTGACTTTACTGAACAGTCCGAGTCTACCTTGGGCCTAAACTCTATCCTAACGCTTCTTGAAACAGATTGTGGAAGAATAAACTCAAACAGTTTCTCTTTAATTAAAGAGGCAATACTCTCAATGTCTTCTAATGAAAGAAAGTGGTTCATAAGATATTGGCTTAAAACCCCAAGAAATGGAATCAATAAAGGCACCGCCGTTAAAATAATGGCAAAGCATTTTGGCAAGAAACAGTCGGTAGTAAAAAACCACTTGACTCTTAACTCCATTGAATCTTTATGTTGTTATTATATCAACGATGAAACGCCACCAATGAAATTAAGTCACGGAACCTTTGTAGCACCAATGCTTGCAAAAAGCATACCAATGGAAAATTGGCCGGAAAGAAAGATAGTTGACTACAAGTATGATGGGAATAGGTATCAAATTCACAGAAAGGGAGTACAAAATGTCATTATCTTCAATAGAAAAGGAGAGATTGTCACAGAACAATTTCGTGATGTAGCCCTACTTGTCAGTAAATACCCCTATGATTGTGTTCTTGATGGTGAAATATACCCTATTAATGAAGATGGGACTCCAGCAGAACATAAGTTAATGGCAACAAGAGTCCATTCTAAAGACAGAAGGGCCGCTATGGAGAAAGTCCCAGTTAAGTGGGTGGCTTTCGATTGTCTAAAGGTTGGAAACGATACGCTTATCCACCAAGCCTATTGGCAAAGACTCCTATCTATGGATTGGGTTCCCGACCAAGCGCACCGTATGGAAGAAGGAGAGGACATTATGGCTTTCTACCATAGAGCCATCAATGATGGCTTTGAGGGCATCATTGTTAAGGATGCTACCCTACCCTACCAAGCAGGTAAAAGGAGCGTTGGTTGGGCCAAGTATAAGCCTCCTCAAATAGAATTAGATGTTGCTATTCTTTCTGCTTCCTATGGGGAGGGTAAGAGGTCAAATGTGTTTGGTACTTTTGAGATAGGAGTTAAGGGAGAAGGAGAAGAGTATGTTGGAGTAGGTTCTGTAGAAACAGGATTTTCTGATGCAGACCTCCTTAGACTGACCAATCTTTTACGAAGGCATATAGTATCCCATAAAAATGGAAAGTATTTCTTCTTGCCCCGAATCGTCTTAGAAGTAAAGGCTGATTTGGTTAGCAAAGACAGCAAGGGGAACCTTGGCTTAAGATTCCCAAGGTGCAACAGGATAAGAGAAGATAAGTTCGTGTATGATTGCAATACCCTTGCCGACTTGGATAGATTGGTATAGAAAAACGCTATAAGACAAGGAAAATAAGGGCTGGATGGTGGCGGCTTGAACGAGTTAGACGACTACATCAATACAAGAAGTAGAGTCGTCACTTTCCAGTTCTTCATATTTGGTCACATTAGCGAAGACGATATTACAATGCTAACCCAAGGTCTATTTATTCAATTGAAACTACAAGAATATCCAACAAATGATGATAATATTGTTTTTGCTGAATTGATTGATGAAGAAAAAGCCAAAGCATATGATTGTTGGCAAGGAGTAAGTCTAACATTCGGATTTACTTCTCTTACCTTATCAGCAGAACCAGTAGTTAGAGACACAGTGGTAGATGGCCTAATGTTTTTGAGATATAGATACGACTATTTAGGAGCAAAGGAAAGGGAGAGTAATGCTTAGTAAGGACATGCTAATAGGTATGTTTCTTTATTCTTCTAATCCTGTCATAACAATAGTAAGTGATGAAAGATATAACATTGGCTATACAAGTGTCTTATACATTACCGTAAGAGGTAGCCGTAAGTCTCTTGAAGCAATTTCAAGAAGTTTGATTATGTCGAACATAGAATCAAGCATTCGTCTTTTTGGTAAAACAAAAACCAAGGGAACTCTAACAATTAGAGGAATAGACAACCTAAACAAAGTTTGTGAAATGGTCCCCAGTTCTCTACCTTCTCTTAAGGAAGGACAGTGGGACAATTTTAGAGAAGCATTAAACATTGTTTCAAAAAAAGAACACTTGACCTTAAGTGGTCTTGAAAAATTAATAACAATTAAAGAGGGATTAGATTGGGCCTAACCAGTATGAAAAAAATAAGACCTATTCTTTTAACAGGAAAAGTAGGGACCGGAAAGACTGTCAAAGCAAGAACCTTTGTTAATGACCCATTAGTTGTTTATGCAAATGATATAGATTTTGACATTGGTTCCCTACCTACCGAGAATGGAATAATAATCGAAGATGTTCACTTTAAGCCCGATAAAGATAGTATTCTCTTTATCTTGAGAAATTATCAAGGTCAAGTAGTATTAACCTCCATCAATGAGAAGAGTGTTCCAAAGAACATAAAAAGCATGTGCCAAATAAAAAGAGCGGGCTCAACAAACTACTTGGCCGACTCAATTAAGGAAATAGCACCAAGAAGTTCCGAACCATTCTCGTATGAAAGAGACACTTATTCTTTAGTTTCGCAATATCTAAAAAATAGAGATAGGGATGCAATTAGAGAATTATTGCACTTTAATAAGCCATCCGATACTCAAATGCTATCATGGCTTATTGAAAATATTCACCCAAACAGACTATTGTTTGTAGATGGTGTTGTTCGCAGAAGATGGAGCCAAGCCTACTTCTATGACTTATTAGCATATTCTCACATGGGAAATTTGGCCGGAAGAATCAACATGCCAAATAGAGGAACATACAGCAAAATACCATATCTTTCAAGAAAACTTGGAGTCAAGGAACCTAAAATCCTAATGCAACTCTTGAAAGATGAAGAATTCAAGAAGTGGGCTAAAACCCGATTGAATAACTCCGAGTGCCGACTTCTCAAATTGGGTGAAAAGAGAAAGAGGAAAAAATTAGACCCAATAAAAATTGAACAAACAACATTAATGAAATACATGAGTGATTAAAATGAAAAAACACATAAAACAATTAGAAATAAATCTCAAAGATAAAAGAGGAATGTTTTATTCTGCTGAATTAGAATCAACAGTCTCAATAACAAGGTTATTAAAAGATGATTTTGATTATATGAATGCTAAGTATATTGAAGTTCTTTTGCTACTTGATGAGAATTGGCTTTCTACAAAGAACTTGCGGAAATATTCCGAAACCGAAATTACAAATTCGGAACTAAATTCTTTTCTTAAAGAAATGAAAGATAGAGGTTTGATTGAATCCAAACCTTACAGAAAGCACTCCTCTCTTTATAGAAGAGTAAAAAAACTACCAAAGCATAAAGGAGGGAACTATTGATGTTGTGGACTGAAAAATATCGACCAAAGAAACTATCTCAACTATACGGGCAAAAAGAATTTATTATGGATGCCCAATCATGGATTGAAGAAAGGAATATGCCTAATGTTCTAATTGATGGAGCATCCGGTAATGGCAAATCAACTGCTGGAATAATCTTAGGTAGAGAAATGCTTAAAGAAAACTTTGATGATAACTTTTTTGAAGTAAATGCTTCCGACGATAGGAAGTTAGAAACTGTTCGCAATCTTATCAAAGAGATAGCAAGGAGTGCATCTATTGGTGATGCGCCCTTTAGAATCTGTTTATTAGACGAAATGGATGGAATGACCACTGATGCTCAAAATGCACTAAAAAGAATCATGGAAAGGTATTCAAGCAATATAAGATTCATTATCACTTGTAATGATAAAAACAAAATTATCTTTGCATTACAAAGCCGGTGTGCTAATTATCGCTTTACAGCCATATCAAATGATGATATGCTAAACATGGTGAAAGACATTCTTAATAGGGAAAATGTCACACGGTTCTCGGATGAAGATTTAGTCGGCTTTTTATACACCATGAACGGTGACATGCGGAGGGCGATTACAGAAATCCAAGCGGCGAAGTCGAGCAACTCTACCCTGCGAAAGCAGGTAGAAGTTAGTTTGAGCGAATACACTCAACTCTTGAATAAGATAACTGCGAAGAATACAACAGTGCTTGGTGATGTTCACGACTTGTTATACAAAGGGAGAACTATCAAAGAAATATGCAATGGTCTACATGATGTTGTTGTCTCCTCTAAAGGATTAGATAGCAACCTCAAATTCAAATTATTAAGAACAATAGGAGAAAGCGAATACCGTTCCAACAGCATGACCCCCAAGGTACTTGTATCTTGGATGGTGGGTCAATTGTTGTGAAAACAAAAAAAACAAAAAAAATAAATGGTGAAAAACATGGATGAAAATACGAAAAAAGAGATTGAAAATGGTGCAGAAGTCTTGGGAATTACCCAAGAAGATGCAATGGCAAAGTTCACTGAACTTTGTCAAGAGAACAACTTGGAGACGACCAACCCAATTGGATTGGGACTTTGGCGCAATTATGTTGCCAATGTCAAGCGAAGCCAAAAGAGCGGAAACGAAAGCAAGAGTGGAGGAGACACCTTCTACAAGCCAGCATTTGGCTTCTTTGTTGCACTTGAAGCCCCAAGAGACATGATGAACTGGAACCGCACAAAGGCCAAGGAAGAGTTCTTGCGTGATGAAGACGGTGCTCTTGAAAAGGGAATTGTTGCAGTCGCTAATGAGAATGCTATCGGCAAGTGGTCGGTTTCCCGATACTTTGACGGAGAATACCAAGAGAAGGTTGTAGATGAACTTCCCAATG
>Ga0098042_1000838_pt1 | contig 11869 bp, 16 predicted proteins | sample 9_EtaG_FD_75066 | JGI IMG/M metagenome (GOLD analysis project Ga0098042, IMG submission 75066) | Marine viral communities from the Subarctic Pacific Ocean - 9_ETSP_OMZ_AT15188 metaG | ecosystem: Environmental > Aquatic > Marine > Oceanic | place: Pacific Ocean | collected 2015-01-10
GACCAAAAAAACTCTTTAAAAGCATTAGATATAAAAATCTGGGGTTTAGCTGTTTTAATTATAAGTGTTCCTGTCCTCAGTCAATGGGTAACCGGGTGATACATGGCTAGTGACCCTTTGCAGGTGGGCGGTATTAGGTGGCCCAATATGATGCAGAAGCCTACGGGCATTGTGGCTGGTGCGGCTAATCCTGCGATGGATCCCACTACGTTAAGCAATTCCCAGATACCCATGGAGTCATCAAAGGTTAGATTCCAGCCCACATCCGTTGATACCACCCCTTCTACTGATGTTACGAAGGGCAGAGCAATAGACACTTACGCGTGAGGATTTATTATGGGTATGTCTACATCAAGGGTAAAAACAGGGCCTACAAAAGCTAAGGTCCAAGTTACTTACATGCGTAAAGGCGGTGCGGCGTCTAGTAAAAGTAAGGGCAGTAAAATCTGCCCTGAAGGAAAGGCGTGGGCAAAGCGAACCTTTGACACGTACCCCTCTGCTTACGCTAATTTGGCGGCTAGTAAATACTGTAAAGACCCTAATTACGCCAAAAAATCCAAAGGTGGCAAAAGAAAAGGAAAATGAGGTATTAAAATGCCTGAAATGACTGTTGCTCAGAAACGAAAAATGATAGCTGAACTGCGTAAAGCCTCTAAATTACACGCCGGTCAAGCAGATCGTTTAGAAAAAACCCTGCCGGGTTCAAAAAAATCTGGAAAAAAAGGCAATGGGCGAACTTAAAAAGTGGCTTGATCAAGATTGGGTTCGCATCGACAGCAGTGGCAACATTGTTGGAGAATGTGGCACGTCCAAAGATAAAAAGCGCCCAGACCGTTGCCTACCTCGTTCTAAAGCAAACAGTTTAAGTAAAGCTGAACGGGCCGCTACAGCTAAAAAAAAGAAGCGTGAAGGGGCTCAAGGTAAACAAGTCGTGTCGAACACTAAAGCGGCTAAGGTCAAAATGGCGGCTAATGGTGGTGAAATACGCAAAAATCACCGGGGCTGTGGTGCAGTCCTGTCTGAACGTCGTAAACGAACTCGTTACACATAGGAGAAGTAAAATGGCTGGTAGTAGAGTTAATTTAGGCAATGGTGCCCCTAGAGGCAGTTCTAGTAAAACGTCCAAGGGCGGCGCAATGAAGAAGTCCAAGGGCGGCGCAATGAAGAAGTCCAAGGGCGGCGCGATCAAAAAGTCCAAAGGCGGCGCAATGATGAAGCCTGCCGACATGAAAGATGGCGCAATGAAGAAGTCCAAGGGTGGCGCAATTAAAAAGTCTAAGGGCGGCGCACTGATGAAGAAAAAGAAGCCTATGGGCGGATGATTGATGGCTCATCTGATAAGCAACATCCCGTATTTTAAATGCTGGGTGCGAAAAGAATTTACATGTGACCACCAGCGATATCATGGTGAGTTTTTACATGCGCTTGCTATAGCGGTAAACACAATTCCAGATAGATCCTTGAGTTTTCAAGTAGTTTTTACTGGAATTACAGACACTTCCGATGACGTTGAGTCAAACGTCCACGGAGGAGCGATGTGGGCACGTATGCCAATACAAGCATTGGTAGCCGATGTGCCTTTAGATGATTGGCCGGAGAGGATGGAGGACCATCTTTGTCAGCCGTGGGATTGCGAATCTATTGATCACAGTGTGGTTGTAATAGATCGCGTTAGCTCAAGTCCGTGGATAGCTAAGGTTAATCATGAGTTCTATGAGGCACGGTATGTTATGACTATTGATTATACCGGAAACACCATTGCCGATTCTCCGGATCAGCATAAACAAAGTCATCTGTTATATCTGACAGAAGGCCCGTGGGCCGGTAATATGGTGGCATTGCCTAATAACCGGGTGCGAGCTACGTCACCCGCTTTGTGGAACACAGGAGAGGGTGCGCCTGATTTTACGCCTAGTCAGTACACACATACGGCGGAGGGGCACAGTAGCTATACAGATCCAAACATTACGTTTGATAATTTGTATTCAAAAGGGGTTGACGAAAATGGCGCTGAAGAAAATACCTAAAGGTAACAAGGGTTTATCAAAGCTACCTACAGAAGTCCGAAACAAGATGGGCTTTATGAAGGATGGTGGCCCGGTAAATGCACACAAGCAGGAAGCTATGAGCCCTTGTCCAAAGCCACGGGTACGAGGTTATAAGTAATGGCCGTATCGGGTTCGACAGACTTTGAGTTAGATGTAAGCGATTACATCGAAGAGGCGTTTGAGCGGTGTGGACTAGAAGTCCGCACGGGTTATGACCTCAAAACGGCAAAAAGGTCGTTGAATCTGATGCTGGGCGATTGGGCCAACCGGGGCTTGAATCAATGGACTATTGAGCAAACAACGGTAACTTTGACTCAGGGCACGGGCAACTACACGCTTGGTGCTTCTACGATTGATGTCTTAGATGCGGTGGTTCGTAGGGATGGCACAGATATTTCTCTAGAAAGAATTAGTCGCAGTGAGTACATCAATATCCCCACTAAAACGACACAAGCGCGTCCTTCGCAGTTTTTTGTAGACCGGCAAATTGACCCCACGCTCAAACTTTGGCCTGTTCCTGAGAACAGCACGGATACAGTGATTATTGACAAGCTTGTGCGGATTGACGATGCCGACACGTTTATTAACACGATGGACATCCCGTTTCGTTTTTATCCTTGTTTAGCGGCGGGACTCGCATATTACCTCGCTATCAAACGTGCTCCAGATCGTGTACAGCTTCTCAAAGCAGTCTACGAGGAAGAGTTTGAGCGAGCGGCATCTGAGGATAGAGATCGTGCTTCGCTCAACATACAGCCGTCTATGGCTTATTTAAGGCTTAGTTGATGGCTAAATTTGCTACAGGAAAACATGCTTACGGCATTTCTGATCGTTCGGGGTTTCGTTACAAACTAAACGAAATGAAACGCGAATGGACGGGCATGTTGGTGGGTCCCGATGAATTTGAGACTAAGCAACCTCAATTACAGCCGCGCAGGACGGGACCTGACCCACAGGCTCTCCTTAACCCCAGACCACAGTCAAAGGACCCGACCGGTGCTTTTTTAGTTAAAACCACAAACGGTATTCGTTACTTGGGTAATGGCAATTGGGCCACAGCCGGTGTGGCAGAGTTACCGTCAGAAATTGATGCAACCGATGCTTTAACTGGCGCGGTAGGTTCAGTTACGGTGACAGTCTCATGAGTTTTACATACGGTGAGCTAAAACAGGCGATACAGGATTATACGGAAAACGACGAAACCACGTTTGTCACAAATATTCCTATTTTTATTCGCAACGCAGAAGAGCGCATACTTAAAAACGTTCAGTTGTCGGAGTTTCGTAAAAACGCGGTGGGTACATCTACTGTCTCAAACAAGTATTTAGATTGCCCAACAGACTTTCTTGCGCCGTTTTCTTTGTCGTTTGAGGTGTCTTCGTCAAAAGTATTTGTTGAATTTAAGGACGTAAACTTTATTCAAGAGTTCAATCCAAACGAAAGCACTACTGGAACACCGCGTTATTACGCGCTTTTCGATAGTTCAAACTTTATTTTGGGGCCAACTCCGGACGCCTCTTTAGTGGCAGAACTTCATTATTACTACCGCCCAGCCAGTTTGACCAGTTTGGCGGATTCGGCTCAGTCGTGGCTTAGTGAAAATGCGCCTTTGGCCCTGCTTTACGGCAGTTTGTTGGAAGCTTATATTTTTATGAAAGGTGAACAGGACGTATTGGGTCTGTACGCCTCTCAATTGCAAAATGCGTTAGCGGGACTAAAACAATTTGGGGAGTCTAAGGAAGTGACCGATCAATACATGACCGGAATGCTAATAAGGCCTAAACAATGAAGTTTGAAGGAGTTACACTATCCTCCGGAATGGTTGAAGTTCAGACCACCCAACATCGTGGCTTCACTCCGGAAGAGGTTGCTGAACGGTGCTTAGACAAGCTTCTCAGTGTTTCGGACACTGCTCCCCCTGCGATTCGGGATCAAGCAATCGCATATAAAGATCATTTACGAGCGGTTCTTGTTTTTTATATGAATGAGGCTGTTCAAAGCGACAGGACAACTGTCGGTAACGCTTTGCTTGATGCGGGGCATAAAGATTTGGCTGAACTTATCAGGAGATTATGACATGGCCTTTTCAGGAAATTTCATGTGTACCAGTTTTAAGCAAGAACTGCTTACTGGCGCTCACAATTTTACAAACGGCGCGCACACCTTCAAGCTGGCAATGTACACCAATAGTGCTTCATTTAATGCGGCAACTACAGCGTATACAACGTCTAATGAGATTAGCGGGACAGGTTACTCAGCCGGGGGCGGAACACTAACCAACGTGACTCCAACCACTTCTGGGACTACTGCTTTGACCGACTTTGCAGACCTCACATTTGGATCTTCAACACTGACGGCGCGTGGAGCACTTATATATAACACAACCACCTCGGGCGGTTCTGGTACGACAGACACCGTAGTGGTGTTAGATTTTGGTGCGGATAAGTCATCCAGTTCGGGTGATTTTACCATTGTATTCCCAGCGGCAGATGCGTCTAACGCTATTATCAGGATTGCATAGTCATGGCTTTAGTCGTAAAAGATCGCGTAAAAGAAACCACCACCTCAACAGGCACTGGTGCGATTTCTTTGGCTGGAGCACAGCCAAATTTTCGCACTTTTGCGTCCGTGTTATCTAATGCAGATACGACGTATTACGCAATCATTGATAATACTAATCTTGCTTTTGAGGTGGGTCTTGGCACTTATGCTACCAGTGGAAACACGATAACTCGCACTACCGTTTTGTCTAGTTCCAATAGCAATAGTGCGGTCAACTTTTCCGCAGGGACGAAAGATGTTCTTTTGACCTACCCTGCTGACAAGGCGGTGTATGAAGAGTCTGACGGCTCTGTCCTGATAGAAAACCTTGAACTTAATGCCAATGCAATTAAGTCCACGGACACCAACGGCAACATTCAGTTGTTCCCAAATGGCACGGGTTTTACTGAGCTATACGGAAACACTAACGCAGGCACCATACGATTTAATTGTGAAAGCAATTCGCATGGCGTTACCGTCCAAGGCCCCGCGCATAGTGCGGCGGCTACATACACGGTTAAGCTACCAGACACGCTGGGGTTGACGCAGGCTTCGGGAATTGTCACTTCGGATGCTAATGGTGTTGTCAGCTTTGACAACGGCACGATTGACGAGTCTACGACAATTACGTCTAGCTCCAATGCGGCGACGATCAATCTTCGCGACGGCAACGTGTTTTTGCATGACCTGACCGAAAATGTGACCTACACATTTAGCAATCCTGCCGCGTCTGGTAGGGCTTCTGCCTTTGTCCTGAAGATCATTCAAGATTCTTCTGCTAGGACAATCACATGGCCCGCCAGTGTTGATTGGGCGGCGGCGACTGCGCCTACTATTACCGCAACCAACAACGGCGTCGATGTCTTTGTATTCCTAACTATCGACGGTGGAACAACCTACTATGGCTTTACTGCCGGACAGGCGTTCGGATAATGAGTAATGCCGCATTAAAAGTACTTGCAGGCGCTGGTGCTACAGGAGATCCGGTTTACGTTGACGATCTGTTTTCGACGTTTTTGTACAAGGGTAATGGTGCTGGGCAGACAATTGTAAACGGCATTGCATTAGGGGATAGCCCTGAAAATGGCACTTTCCTTCAAATAACAGGAGATGGCTCTATTGCAGACGTATCTCCTTTTGGCCAAACACTTACCTCGTCAGCCACAATTACCACCAGCAGTAGTGTAAAGAAATTTGGAAGCGGGTCTGTACATTTTGCATATGACGCCAGCACCTACCCTACAATAACCGCACCCGTTCAAGACTTTAATAACGTAAATACTGCCCCACAAGGCACCGAAGACTTTACTATAGAGGGTTGGATTTATCACAGTGATGTTAGTCAGTCGTACCGTGCGATATATTCGACAGGCTTGCAAATCCAAATTTACATCCATTCAAGCAACATTATTGTATATCTTAGCTCTTCTACCAGTGCCAGTTATTTTGTAAACGGGTCAGGTGGCCCCGCTAATTCCTTATCTGACAATACATGGGCGCACTTTGCTCTTGTAAGAAACGGAAACACTTTTACTGTTTACGTTAACGGTGTGGGCGGTTCCTCGGTTACGGCAACTAATGGTATAGCCGAGCCTTCGCGTAGCCTTATAGGTGGTTATACAACGACACAATTTGGTTTAGTGTCAGGCTCGGGTGAAAACGCTTACTTAGACGATTTTAGAATTACTAGGGGTCGCGCTGTATACACCGCTAACTTTACACCCCCCTCCGCCGCACTTCCTTTAGATACTCAGGTAACGGGCGAGGGTGGTTTAGTATGGATGAAGTCTAGAACCCATGCCGGAAATTATAACCTAGTTGATACCGAAAGGGGCAAGGCTTACACGTTAGAGTCTGATGGCAGTGGTGCTCAAGGTTACTCAGATACCCAATTTGCGTTCCGTAAGGACGGGTTCACAATAAACAATGTTTCTGCGTGGGACATAAATCAAAACAACCAAGACTATGTTAGCTGGACTTGGCGCAAGCAAGAAAAATTTTTCGACATTGTAGAGTATGCGGGGCAAAACGGACACACGCAGTCTCATAATTTAGGCTCCGTTCCCGGCATGATTATCGTTAAAGACAAGAGCTTAAATAGCTGGGTTGTATGGCACAGAAGTGTGTCGAACGGTTATTTCTACCTTGATCGCAGTGATGCCGCGTCAACCGGGTTTCAACCAATTAGCAGTGTAACTAGCACGAGTTTTACGCTAGCGGATTGGTCACCTGTTAGTAATAACGGAAGAAACTATGTGGCTTATGTATTTGGCCATGACGAGCAAGTCTTTGGCGAAAATTCCGACGAAGCGATTATTAAGTGTGATATCTATACGGGTAACGGCAGTAGCACTGGCCCGACTGTTGATCTTGGGTTTGAACCTCAGTGGTTACTTGTAAAGGCCGCAACGGCTTCCAGTCAGTATTGGGGAATATATGATGTAATGCGGGGAATGACCACCGCCGGTAATACCGCGTACCTAACCCCTAACCATGCAGATACCGAGTATTCAAATCAAGGTTGGATTGACATAACGCCGACAGGATTCCAGATAACTAACTCCGACAGCTTTGTTAACGAGAACGGCGATACCTACATCTACGTCGCTATCCGCAGACCCCACAAGCCAGCAGAAGAGTTTGCGGCTACTGAGTTGCTTGGGATAGATAACAATACAGGTCAGACGGGAATTAATACTGGAAACTTTAATGATTTTGGTTTTGCAGGAAAACGCACAACATCTGATAAGTGGTATGTCGGCTCAAGGCTGACTCAAGGAAATTATTTAAATTTTACTAACACCAACGCTGAAAGTAGTAGTTATGTTTGGAATTGGGATCAAATGGAGGGGTTCTTTTCAAAGCCCGGAAGCTGGAACGGATACATAGGTTATGGATTCCGCAGAGCACCGGGTTTCTTTGATGTTGTAACTTATACGGGTAACCAAACGGCAAGGCAAATACCGCACAACTTAGGCGTAGTGCCAGAATTGATGATCGTAAAGTGCCGTAGCCAAGTTAGAAGTTGGGCAGTTTATGCCGGATCTCAAGGTAACACTAAGGTTAATCCATTAGACCTTAATGCTTTTTCTGCGGACACGTCTTCTTGGAATAACACATCTCCAACCAGCACTCATTTTACCGTTGGTGACGGCGCTACTACCAACTTTAATCCTGAGCCAATGGTTGCTTACCTATTTGCTTCAGTGCCCGGCATATCAAAGATTGGTAGCTACACAGCAACGGGCAGTAACATAAACGTGGATTGCGGCTTTACCAACGGCGCTAGGTTTGTGGTGATTAAGTGGGCAAACGATGTCAGCAATTGGTACTTGTGGGATTCTGTGCGCGGCATTGTAGCTGGCACTGATCCTTATCTTAGACTCGACACCACCAATAACGAAGTCACAACCTCAGATTGGATAGACCCGCTTTCAAGTGGTTTTACTGTCACAAATGCGGCCGGCAATGATGTGAACAATTCTGGCGGCACTTACATATTTTTTGCAATCGCATAGGAGAATCGACTATGCCTGAATATCGAAATCGAACAAGCGGTGACATTAAAACGGACGCTGAGTTGAAAGCTGAAAACAAGAATATGAGCTTCCCAAAAGTCTGGAATGAAAGCACATTTGACGCCTTGAATGTCGATCCAGTACTAGAAACACCTAAGCCAGCGCCTTCTGGTGACTACAAAGTTGTCGTACGCAATGGTGCGGTTCAAGATGACAATGACAATTGGGTGTACGCATGGACTGAGCAGGAGATGTTCACTGAGTACACCGAAACTGATGATGAGGGCAACGAAACTACTGTAACCGTACAGGCTCAGAAGGACGCTTACGATGCGGCAAATATCGCTACCTTAGCGGCCTCAGAACGGATTAAACGGGACGATTTGCTTAAAGCCACTGATCACTATGGTTTGTCTGATGTCACCATGTCGGATGCAATGAAAACGTATCGGCAGGCTTTGCGGGACGTACCACAACAGACAGATTTTCCCAGCACGATTACATGGCCTGAAAAGCCGTAAAATGTGGGAATCACATGAAAAGATTATTGATTATCACTGCGTGTTTTTTGTGGCCCGCCTACTCATTAGGTGATGAGACGACGACGAATATAAACACAACATCGTCAGCCACAAGCACCTCAACCAATGCGAATACCAACAATAACGTAAATACGACGACCTATACGGGCACGTCTACGAACGCTAACGTCAACACAAACACAAATGTTAACACGTCAGTCATTGACTCGACTTCAAACGCGATTAATAACAACACCAACCTCAATCAAAATATTAACAGCACCAATTACAATGGGTTGATCCGAAACATAAACAACACCAACTCAACTAATAACAATACCAATGTCAACACAAACACCAATAACAACACCAATACCAACAACAATACCTCGGTTAGTACTGCTACGAACATTAATCAGAATACGAGCACTAGCAACAGTGTTAGCTTGTCAACGTCTGACACAACTATTAATCAGACGAGTGACTCTAGGTCAGAGGTGAACTCAAACAATAACAACGTAAACACGAACAACAGTAATTCAACTAGCACTTCGACTAGCGACTCAACTCAAAGAATTACGCAGGATATAAACTCGCCGCCGCCCAGTGCGATAGCCCCATCGATTGGCAGTAGCTACAGCCAAGACCTATGTACCACCGGGATATCTGGTGCGGTGCAGACGCAGATCCTTGGGTTTTCAACCGGGAAGTCTGTGCGAGATAAGAACTGCGAGCGAATTAAGCTCAGCAAAACCCTTTACGACATGGGTATGCGCGTAGCCGCTGTGAGCCTTATGTGTCAAGACTATCGGGTTTGGTCAAGCATGATGGATGCTGGAACGCCCTGCCCAATTGAGGGCCAGATAGGCGATGAGGCTAAGGCTTTGTGGGAAACCTATCCAGAGCGTGTGCCAACGCCAGAAAGGCGGATGTAACATGAAGCGTCTCGCGAGTGCCTTGCTTCTTTTTTACGCTGGTGCTGGGTACGGTCAGACACTAACGTCTGAAAACCTTCTTAGCCTAACGGAAGCGTCAAATAACGTGGTCTTCAACGCTACGGCGGGCACATACAGATATAGCTTTCAAACGGGTAATGTGACTACGGTTGGTGTGTTGCCTATATATGACCCACTGCAGATCCTGACTCTGAACTGGTCGTTTGAGGCGTTATACAATTGCAACAACTCGATTGGTGGCTTCTGTGCCGATCCAAATGGCATTGAGGATGAGATACAGGCATTTTTAGCTGTAGGCAATGAAGCTGGTGACACTGATGCTAGAGAAGTATTCAACCGGCGAGATTTCAATCAAGAATGGCAGACCTTTAGCGGTGCGGAGGTGTATGACTTTGGTAGCGCCTACGAGGCGGTGAGCTTACGAATTGACGGCATAGACCGAGGTTTCTGGGCTGGAAATTACGGGCCAGCCGTACGAAATCCCTCTGTGGTTGCCATATACACCCCGATAAACACAAATCCCGTTATCTTGCCTGATTGCTCAAATCCTCTTAATGACCCGTCTTGCGCGGGTTATGCGGACGCTCTTGCCGCACAGCAGGTGGTAGTGGTTGAAGAGCCAGCGCCTCCGACTTTTGCGGAGCAGGCCACAAACGTGGTTTTTGGCGATTCTCCTGACGATTTCCTCTATTTAGACCAGCCCGACAGAACGGGCAAGCCTAGAGCACTGAAGCAGGCAGAGCCCCCGCAGGCTTATCAAGATACATCTCAAGAAACTATTATGTTTGGCGACCCTAGTGCGGCCATGCCGCCCTTGGATGGTGAGCCACCTCCTGAAGCTAGACCTCGAATGAACGATGCGCCCCCTGTGGCTGAAGAGCCAGCAGAACTTGTTGAGCCTTTGCCTAGCGTTGAAAAGCAAAGAAAGGTTGAGCCAGCAAAAGAAGATAAGAAACTGAGACAGGCTGAACCAGAAGAAATCATTGCAGAGGTTGCAAGGGTTACAAGGCGTCCAAGACCAGAAGTTATGCAAGTGAGGCAAGAGGTGCCGGTAGAGCCCCCTGCCAAGGAAAAGCAAGTGGTTCCTATGGAGGTGGCGGCGACAACACGCTCAGAGCCTGTTGCGGAGTCTGTTCGCACGATTGCAAGGCCCGCCGTTGATGTGGTTGGAATAGCCCTGTCTCTTGCTAAAGAGCAATCAGCACAATCAACACAATCAAACAAGTTAGGAAGTTCGTCGCAAAAATCAGAGCCAATGCAACAGATAGCGCAGGTCGTTGGTCAGTCGGGCGCTGACAGCTATTGGCAGATGGCGACCGAACAAACCAACGTCAGCCAAACTTTAATACAGCTTTCGCAACAACAACAGTCCGACAGTATGGCCTCCGTTGATGTAGCCCCACCAGCACAGGCGCAATTTGAAGACGACTTTAATGATGCTTTGGCTACAGGGCAAAGTGTTGGTCAGTTTTTAAGCGCACAGCCGCCAGACTTTAGCCGTTTTGAGATTGATGAGCCTACGATCCAAGAGCAGAGAATGGTTCAAAAGGCTACCGTAGCTATTAAAACCATGAGTCAAGCGCAGGTAGAACAAAGTATTGATAATCAGTTGGACACTTTGGCCGATACAGGCGGTTTTACAGATCAATCTGTTGCGGTGTTCTTGATATCCAATAATTCTGACTTCAGTCAATATCAGGACGTAAACCTGTCTGACCGCGACGAATTTTACAAAAACACTCAGGTTTATCCAGACAACGCTCCAAGGGTAGATCCCTTTGGTGTGCTTAGGCTTGGTGGTTCAGACACATATAAGGAACTGGTGGACATCCAATGGCAGAGGTAGAGTTTGCAGGATTAAAGGTTTCGGGCGGTAAATTACTGCTTGCTATACCTTTTTTAGGAAGCATTTTAGCGGCCATGTGGGGCGGTTTTGAGTTGTATCAACGCCTATTGACCGCCGAGCAGGCTGTGACGGAATACGTCTCGCCTGACTTTAGCACCTATGACGAGGCTTTAGCTGTCATTGACACAAAGATGGGTAATGTTGAGTCGTTGACTACTGCTCTTGAGAGGGAGTTGGATCGGCTACAGGCTGATATAGACGTTGTGGAGTCAATCGCAAGGAGCACAGATGACACCGTTGCTGAAGCCACCAGAGAGCTTCGCGACGACGTTTACGCTCTTGAAGAACGGGTCAATGACAGTCTAAGAGATATAAATAATGAACTAAGAACTATGCGAGACGATTTAGAGGAGCGCATAGAAAGGATTTTAGATAACCC
>Ga0098042_1000839_pt1 | contig 11869 bp, 10 predicted proteins | sample 9_EtaG_FD_75066 | JGI IMG/M metagenome (GOLD analysis project Ga0098042, IMG submission 75066) | Marine viral communities from the Subarctic Pacific Ocean - 9_ETSP_OMZ_AT15188 metaG | ecosystem: Environmental > Aquatic > Marine > Oceanic | place: Pacific Ocean | collected 2015-01-10
AGCTTGTTTTTTAGCTAAATCATACATAGCCATTCTTTTTTGCACTGTTCCTACAACACTTCCATCAAAGGGAACAGCACTATAAGCTGCCATAGCTTCAGCACTGCCTGTTGGTTTGTTTTTTCTAATAGTTTCTAATTCAAGAGAAAAATCTTTTGATTGTGTTGGAGATTTTTGAAATTGCCTAATATCCATATCAGCAATAGCATCAAGAGCGTCACCCTCTCTGCCAGTTTGTTCTTTAAATACTTCATATAACAAAACATTTGTTTCAGGAGAATTGCCTATTGCAATCTTTTCGCCTGTTTTTGGTTGAATAAAAAATACTTCATCTGTTTCTTCATCAGATTCTGTATTTAATTTTACCCATTCTTTAAACTCTTCAGCATCTTTAAATTCTTCTTTTTCATTAGAAGGAGTTTCTTTTGTTTTTTTAGGTTTATTTGTTTTTCTTAAATCGTTTGTTAAAGCATCTAATTCAGTTTGAATTGTTGCAGGTCTTAAAGAAGGTTGATTAACTAAACCTCCATAAGCATAACCTTTTGGTTTAATAACTGGTGGATTAAACATAATTAACCTCCGTATGCTCGTTGATCAAATCCAAAACCACTTGGGTTAAACATAGAGTATGGATTCACATATGGAGCGTATCCAGACAATGTTGTTTGCATTGGACTAGCTATAGGAGCTTGACCTTGACCCATCATCATAGTGTTGCTTGGTATACCTTGAGCTAAACCAAGTTGATAAGTTGTTCTATTAAATGGATCCATATAAATGTTATAAGCATTTTGTCTTTGTGTGTCATATAAAGATTGTTCATAACCTCTTGCAGTTCTACCAGCATTAGCAAGAGCTGCAATATCTGCACCTTGTAATCCTTGTAAAGTACCTCCAGCACCTATAAATCCAGAACCTATATTTTGCATAGCTGGTGCAAATCCTGCTAAACCAGTTCCTAATTGTGCAAAGTTTTGACCACCAGAGGCTATACCTGTTGATAGTTGAGAAAGTAAACCAGCAAGTCCAGAACGAGCTTGACCAAAACTTTGACCTAATCCTGCCATAGTTGGAGCAGCTCCTCTTAATGCTTGTTGCTCAATATTAAATTGATTTTGTGCTTGATTATAAGACGATGCTAAAGCTTGGTTTATAAGTTTTTGTCTTTGCTCTTGTCTTTGTTCTTCCATCTCTAACTCAATCATGCCAGCTCTTGTAGAACCTCTAAGACCTGAGTTAGCAGCATTTATATTTAATTCAGTTATTTTATTGTCATAAAATTCATCAATATCTTCTAATTGATCTTCTACAACAGCTTCCATGTAAGGATTCATATAAAAGTTAGCAGCATCAGAGTCAAAAGAACCAAGACCAGCTTGTAACATATTCATACCTTCGTATATGCCACGCTCTGTTGGAGCTAAACCACTACGAGCTAACATAGCGGCATCTCTTAAACCACCAATTCCTTCAGAGTAAAGTGGGTAAGCATCTCTCATTACAGATGCACCTTCTCCTAAGAAAGGAAGAGCACCTTCATAAGCCTCCATACCTCTTTGAAAATATGGAAGATATGCACCTACACCTTGTGCTGTCATATCAAGAGCACGTTGTTCTAGTGGATTAAACGGAGCTACTTGAGTTGTAATAGCTTCAATAGGTGGAGGTTTTGAAGAAAAAGAATAACCCTGATTAAATAAAAATTCTGTTAAAGCTCTTATATAAGGGTCTGCTAAATTATATTCTACATTACCACCATAAGTAGCATCTGTTACACTAGGAAGAGTTCCTGTAAAAGTATATTGTCCTTGATTAACTGGAGTTGTCATTTATCTACCCTCTAAACTATTCATTAAGGCATACATTTTTCTTACACCTTGTTTTCTATCTCCGTCACCAGCGTTTCTTACAGCTTCTGCTGTCATTACAAATTCACCATCGGATAATCTTGCAGGAATAGAATCACTTGTTCCTGTTCCTGGTCCACTAGCTTCTCCGCCATCTCTTAAATCAACACCTCTACCTTTTAAAATATCTGCATATGTTAATTCGCCATCGTTATTTAAGTCTGGAAAAGCCTCTCCACCTTCAGCCATATTAATTGCTGTTTGTGGTTGAGCGTAAGTAGGGTAAAGTTCATTGTAGTCTATAACTTCAAACTGTCCGCCTAGTTGATTTTGTACATCTTGTCTTGCTCTTGATGATTCAAAACCTGCGTTTCTCCTAAATTGATCAGTAGGTAAGTTTGTAGGTTTTGTTAAAGCTTCAAACATCATAAGGAACTGAAGATCTTCAGCATCAAGAGATTTTTTCTTTCTTTGTTTATCTAGTATCTCTGCATATTTTTCCATTATTTCTTCGTCATTCATTTGTGTACCAAACTGTCTCATAATACTTTCTCTAGCAGGATTATTAAATATATCTCCTGCCATAGTAGGAGAGTCTTCACCACCAAATATACCTGTTCCACCTCTCATTGGTATGTTAGCATAACCTTCATCACCAAAAATAGAACCGCCAAGATATTGTCTCATTTGTTGTTGAGATAAATTTCTAGCACCTGGTGTTCCAATAGCTTCTCCTAACTCTCCTTGTGCATATAAAGCACCTAAATCACCAAGAGTTCTTCTTCTATTTTCTTCTGTTCCCATTAAGGAACCTACACCTTGTCTAAATTGTTGTTCAGGAGATTTACCAAACATAGCTGTTGTAGCTGCATCGTAAGCGTCTGGGCCATACATTACGCCAGCTGTTCCTAGTCCACCAGCAATGAATGGATGTTTCATACTAAAACTACCTATACCTTTTAATCCTCTTCCTGTAGCTCCCGCTAATCCTCTACCTATACTTCCTAATGTATATGTTGGAACACCAGATTCCATTAATCCCATAGTTGGTGTAGTTAAAAGAGGCTTACTTGGTCTACTAAAGTTTAAAAGATCTCTTATTCCTCTTGAGGCAGGTATTCCTAAATCATCCATAGTTTGTGCTGTAGTTTTTGCAGCAAAAGATGTATTGACGTTAGGTATTGTAGAGCCATAAGCTGTGTTTGTAGGTCCTCTATAAGATCCCATAGGAAACTTACTTACGTTTGATGATGGAGCTCCAGTTCTAAAGCTAAAATTTCGTAAGGATTCTCTACCTGTTGGAGTAGATTTTAAAAAACCTCCAATTCCTGACATTAATCTATTAAACTGATTATTTACACTTGATCCAATTTGAGAACCTATATTACGACCTTGTGCCATAACAGAACCAAAAGCATCGTCTGCTGCTTGATTTTTAATAGCTGGGTTTGTAGCTCTATTAAATCTATCAAGTATATTTTTAGTTCCTTTACCTAATCGACTACTTGCAATTTTTTGACCCGTAGAACTATTAATAAGTGTTTGTATGCCTGATTTAGTGCTAGCTCCTAAACTTTCTAAAAAAGCAGGACTAGATCTTAAAGCTCCAGCAATATCTAAACCTCTTAAACTTGTTGTACCTGATTTTATGCGTGATGCTAAAGAAGCGGCAACTTCGCCCGCACCAGGATATTTTTGTAAGATAGCTTTTTGAACAGCTGCTGCTTTAGATGCTGCATTAGTTTTTCCTGCCCCTTGTAATACTGATTGTGCAATTTTTGTTATGTCATCAGCTACGACTTTAGTTGCTTGACCAAGACTTCCAACGGCTGATGCTGTTTTTCTTCCAATTTCAGCTGATGATCCAGTTAATGGTCTTCCACTTGATTGTTTTGCACCTCTAATAAATCTAGATCCTTGATTACTAGCACTTTTTAAAATACTTTGAGCTGTTGGCACAGCTTGTTTTAAAAGTGGAGTTGCTCCTGCCCTTGCTGCTCTTAAAGCCCCTAATGCTGTTTGTCCACTTCTTGCTAATAAACCTAATATACCCATTACGATGTCACCACTGTTACTGTTCCCACGGAACTTGTTAAACTCAAACCTGTTGGATAAACTACAGGTAAATATAAATTTCTCCAAGCATTGCCGTCGTACGCTTGGTGTACTTCCATCGTTGTATTAAATATTAGCCCACCTGGACTAAATTTTCTACCATTTCTTTCGGTAGTTGTGTAAGAAGGTACCACATTTAAATCCAATTGAAAAAGGTTTTGTTCTAATGTACGCACCATTCTGTTTAATTGTTCAGCATCTATGTTGCCTTGTGTAAAACGAGGCAATGATGAGAAGGCCTGTCTAATATCATATCGTGGCATTATTGTCTCCCATCTGGCTTAACATCGAGTCGTGTAGAGCCCAATCTCCAACCAACTCCGAGACGGTTAGCATTGTTATTACTTCCGTCATTAAAACTAGAAACATTTAAAGAAAACTGTCTTCCTCTTCCTCTTATGTTTTTTACTTGTGTTTCTGCATCTACAGGAATAGTAGCATCAGCCACTAATGTTCCACCTGGTGCATCACGCATTTTTACAATTAAATCAACAGTTTGCGGACCAGCACCGTCTGTTCCTATAAACTTAAAGTCTGGTATAACTCGACTAACAAAAGCAAATTGTTCGCCGTCGCCTATATCAATATCACCTGATTGTATAGATACATTATCCATAGGAGCTCCGTCATCATCATAACCTACTTCGTGAGCATAAACATAGCCTGGTGAACTACCACCAGCTGCTCTTGGTTTTTGATAAATGCCGTAGTCAATCCAAGCTGTTCTTTCCATTTTACCTATAGCCCATGTTCTTTGCACATAGTTATATGTAACATATCTATCAATTTCATTAGAACCAGCAGAAGGATAATACCATCCTACTTCGTCAAAAGTTTGATTAGAAAAACCAAAAATCTTATATCTTTCATCATAGTTAATATCATTAAAGACATATTCTTTTACAGTACAAGGCAATGCTTGAACAGAACCTGTGTAAACATAGAAGTTAGATTTATCCATCCAAAATGTTGCATCGGCTCCATTGACCGCTGCATTTGGACCTAGTATCGAGGGACCCCTTGCGAGGAGAGAAGTGGTAAAGGGCAGGGGTCCCCCTACGAATCGCAATGAAAACAATGCGATATCGGTCCATACTAATATTTCCTGACGAGTCTGTAGCCCGCCAATAATCTCAGAACCTAGATTTAACTCAATCTGATCAGCTGTAGATGTTCCGTCTGTTCGTATCTGCCAATCAACTGCACTGTTTTGGTTAGAAATTGCTATTATCATTGGGTCTATTGTTCCTGTTCTAGAAGCACCAGAAATAGGATCAACACCTAATGCAACAACATGGCCGTCTCTTTCAGAGACAATAACTTGGTTTGCTTTTGTTGGAGCTAAGATAGCTCCTGCATCAGCAGTAATATCTGTAGCACGAGTATTTGTGCCTGCACTCTCGTCCCACTTGTAAATACCACCGCCTCTATAATTCATAATAAGGTCTTCGCCGTAATTATCTTGATTCCATAATCTAAATGAGTCGCCTGTTGCACCAAAACCCCAAGAACCAGCGTTCCAAGTACCAGAGCCCCATCCACCTAAAAGGTTTTGTAAGTCTTCTCCAACAGGTATTTCAAAAGCAAATGTTAAAGTCCCACCCGTATTAGAAGTAGAACCATTAGCTTGAGTAGTAACTGTTATATTAAAGTTATTAGCATCAACAACAGCTACAGCATGATTAGCATTTATTTCTGTTATTGGAATACCATTAACAGGACCTGACAAACCAGATATAGTTACAAAATCTCCTGTAGCACAACCATGACCTGTAACAGTAAACTTTACAGTAGTTGTTCCATTTGTAGTCATAACGTCTGTAGCTGATACTGTGGATCGTAATGGTGTAATATCATAGAACACAGCTTGATTTAATACATAAAATTTACGATTAGTTCCTACACCTACATATTGATTGCCGTCAAAGTCAGACCATTCAAACAATGTACGACAACTACCTAAAAAAGAATTTTGCGAATACTTTTCCCATCCACCTATCTTTTGTGGAAGACCTGATTGAAAACGAACAAGGTTACCGTCTGTCCAACCACCTTCGTCTGTATAATCTGTTGTTTCTTTATTTATTCCAGGTCTGAAATTAAATTTCGCTAACGGCATCTTGTAATTCTTCCACTTTCTCTTGCAAATCGTCTATTTTCCAAATTGCTTCTTTCAAAGCTTGAGTAAGTAAAGGAACCAGCTTAGATAAATCTAATTGCTGTAAGATTGGTGCGTCTGTTATTGGATCAACAGCGTCCTTGTCACCGGTAACTGCATTAGGTACTACAGCATCAACTTCGTGAGCTATAAAACCTTCGTGAACATCATCTTTACCTATAAAAGAATAAAGAAGTGGATCTAACTCTAAAACTCTTTCAACAGCATCTTCTATTGTACCAAGTTTATTTTTAACTCGATAATCAGAGGTTGTATTAAAAGAAGCGTTAGCTCCGTTGTTACTAATAGAGCCTACAGTTGTAGCCCCATTTAAAAATGTAATGTGTTGTATACCTGAACCTTGATAACTTTTTAAGGTAGTATTTGTATCTATGTAAGCACTAGCATTTGCGTTTTGTGATGTACTTGTTATGCCACCAAAAAATATATTACCAGAAGCATCTATTCTAACTCTTTCTGCTGTACCACCTGTTACAAATGCTAATTGATTAGTTGTTGACTTAATATTATTGCCGTCAATATTAACATTATCTACTTGTAAATTAGTTATAGGTGAATTAGCTCCTAAATTTACACCATCAATAACTCCTGAATCAATATCTACTTGATCTAAATAAGCAATTCCATCAATATATAAATCTCTAAATTTTTTAGAAGATGTTCCTATATTAGCTGTATTTGTTACTTCTGGGATAAGACCATCTACTAACAAAGTTCCAATACCGTTTTCAATAGATCCGTTAGTAGCTCCTTGACCAGTAGCGTAAATCATAGCTGTAGCACCATTTGGAAGTGTAATAGTGTTACCTGCTGAACCTTGTTTAAAAGTAAGAGTGTGACCTCCTGAAGTAGCATTTTTTACATACCAAGTTTTTTCTAAATCAGAAGGAGAAAAGGTAATAGTCCTTCCAGAAGTTAAGGTTCCTGTAAAATTAATAAATTTATTTCTAGCGTCAGAAGAGCTTCCGTCAGATATACTGAAAGTAAAATCTGCATCAGACATTGCATAACTGACATAACCAGCAATTGCTTGATCTATAAGATCAAAATTAGTATTTGTACTTGTACCCCATGTACCAGATTCTTCACCTGTTTGAATTAATTTTATTCCTAAATTACTATATGTAGCCATTATGCAGCAATCCTTGTCCAATTAGGTGTTTGACTTGTATCTACTTCTTGCCATAACACCAACTCGCCAACTTCACCAGTGGCAGTAACGCTTGTTGGGAAAACAGTAGAACCTTCTTGCACCAACACAGTTCCAATTTGACCTAGTGTTGAAACGCCAGAAGGAAACGCTGTTGCTCCCATGGATAAACTAACATCTCCTTCGCTCAATGTCATTAAAAGATTTACATTTACACCTACAGTAACACCAAAACCCATACCACTGTGATTTGTGCAATACATATAAAGTTGAGAAGGAGCATTATCAGCTACAGTAATTTGTGTGTAAGCTCCTGCCTGACCTGGTGTTCCTACTACAGTTACGCCATCTGTATATTCTGATCCTCCTGCGTGAGAACCATTAGGTGTTGTAGAAAATCTTATTGGATGATTATTGTTGCTCGAATCTGACTGATCAAACTTATAAGTAAAGCCTTTGTGCAATGCAGTAGGCATTTGTTGTTGAATGCCATTAACAAAATATTTATTACCACTGCTAGTGCTTTTTACTGTTATTACAAAATCTTCATTTTGACGAGGTTTAGCAAGAACATTAGCAATAATAGTTGGATTGCCTAATGTAGCTGTTCCAGAAACACCTGAAGGGAAACAAGTTACACCAAATTTAACAGTTTCATTACCTACAGACATAGTAGCTGTTATAGGTGTTTCTATAACTATACTTACATTGCCTTGAGTAGCAATTGAGTATGGCCCTAAAGAAACATTTGCTGAAACACCACTTATATCTTCAGTACGAGCCGCTGAAACAATAACACTTCCTGCAATTGTATTTGCAGAAACACCTGTTGGAATTACAGTTACAAATTGTCCAGCAGAAGCTTGTCCTACTTGAGCAGTAGCTGATACAGATGTGACGGAGACTGTAACGCTAAGTGTAAACTCACCGGATCCTCCATAGGTATCTTCTGAATATGTAGTTGCACCGAAAGCCATGCTTTATATTACTCCTGTAATATAAACAACTTACACTACTCTACTGTGAATTGTCTATCTTCAGATTCTATTAATTGCTTAATTTGATTACCTAACTCGGTCGAGTCAATTTCTAGTAGAGCGTCTAAGAAGTCTTTTTTATCGCTAATAACAGAAAAATTCACATCATAGTTGTGTTCTATTCTCATAGTATGAAGTGCTTCTATTTCTTTTTGTTGTAGAACCCATTCGTCCTTTTTTTCTTCACTCATTATTATACTTTTGGTTGAAGTACTTCAATTCCTAAAGAATCAACAGGACAATCTGGAACAGTAATATCATCAGGATCTGTTTTAGATGCTGGCAAATCTCTAAGAGTTGCTCTCCATGTTGTTAATGCTTCTTTTTCAGAATTACTTAAAGGTGAATCAGAATGCATAGCCCAATCAGAATCAGATAACAATTTATTTCTGTATTGTCTAATTGCTTCAAAAAGATTTGCATCATAATTGTCTATTAGTGCTTGGCAATCAGCTTTAGCTTCATCCCATTCTGCATCTGTATAGTCTTCAACAACTCTTACGCCTTCAGCATTACGAATTGCTTTTTTAGGCCTTACTGTAAATACCTCAAAATCTGCTTGTGTGTACGCCATATTAATACTCCTAATTTTTAAAACTTATATTATTTAATATATTTAATCAACTTAAATTATCTTAATAACTTGCAGGTACAGTATTTATCCAAAACTCAAATCTTCCACCTGATATTCCAAAATGACTAGCAGTAACTTGTCCACTACTTCCACTGCTACCATTATTAGCAGTGGTAAATTGATGAGGTAACATACTTAATTTTACACCTGCTGCATAATTATAATTCATAAAATAATAGTTACTTGTTGAATTATCAGCTTCTTGACCCATTTGATTAGTACCCATAGCAGGATAACCATTGTTGTACCAACTATTTGCTCCTTGATAATTAAAATTAGTAGTTGCTCTCCAAGAACTTTGTCTGTTATGAATAATACATTCTCCACTAAAATTAGCTTGATGATTGTTGTTTCTTGTACTTGTTACACTCCATGGATTGTTAATTTGATTAAGAATCATAGTATTTTGACTGCTAGTGCTAGGAACAATACCTATTTGAGTATTCTCGCCTCTTATTATTCTATAACCTACATCCTCTACTGTATAGTATGCAGGATTACCACCTGACCTACTCCACTGACCATTTTTTCCATTACCAGTTTGATCATAATTAGAATTCCAACTACTGCTACCATTTACAAAAGTAGTGCCACTTCTTATTTTAAAATTTGTATTATTGTGTACTAAAGAATTTCCTTCATAATCTAATGGTTTTACAAAAGTATGAACCCATACAGTATTTTGACTATTAATTCCATTTTTAAAAGAAAAGTTTACATTGTACCATTTTATAATAAAAGAACTTATTCGATTGTATGGTATAAAATCATTTGGAACAAGCATATCTATTTGTTGCAAATTTTCAGATGCAACAGGATGTTTATCATAATCCCAAACTCTAAGCAAGATAGGTCCTTGCATAGTTTGATTATCAAATTGATATTTAGCAGTTGCTGACTGAACTTCAGAATTTACTGTAGCAAAACCTAAATTACCACTGCCATCTGTTTGCATAAATTGATTAGCAGTACCATCAGCAGAAGGAAGACTCATTTCTGATCCTGATTCACCAACTTTAAATTTTACTTTTTTTCCTGCACTAGCTTGAAGAGTTAAATCTGTTGAAGTTGCTGATACAATTGAGCTAGTAACTAATTTAGATACCATTTAAATCTCCTAAGATACTACGCCATCTTTAAATTTAGCAAACAACATAAAGACACCATCGCACAATGTTGCGTTATTAAAACCTTGTATTCTAAAACCCATGCTGTGCTTTACATTAGCAGCACTTGTTTTATGAAAACCACTTGTAGTTGAGTAATTAGCTGCTTTAGAATAAATTCTTTGACCAGGCAACTCTTGATTATAATAATTAGTTCTTCCTATTGAACCTTCATAATACGCTTGAGGAAATGCATTAGCATTCCACCATTTAAAAAGTAATTGACCAACAGGATGTGCTTGAAAGGAAGTTCCTCTACCTCCATTCCATCTTGTTGTGGTGCCATCGTTATTAAAAGACATATAATCATGGCCCATTTTAAAATATCCACTATTACCTGAAGTAGCGTCAGTTCCAAAATTAAAGTCTCTATTAAAATCTTTATAATAACTGCCATAACCTTGCATCATAGTGGTATCGCTTGTTGCTTTTCTTGTAGTTGTAGTTCCGTCTTGAGCTAAAGGATAAATAAAATACTCTCCATCATTTGTACCTAATTGACCGCTACCGCTTCCACTCATGTAAATTTCCATACTTAATACATCTGAAGGATTAGTTGTGTAAGAAGAGGGAACAGTCAAAGTAACAGAATTAGCGTTAGCTGCATCATTTAAACCAAAAAAATATTTATCACAAAGTCTATAACCTTGATGATTTCCATCAGGGGTTGATAATGGATTAGAAGCAGGAGTTACAAATTCTAAGACTCCACCAGTTCCATTTGTTTGTAATACTTGACCAGCAGCTCCATCAGAAGGAGGCATTGTATAATCTATACCAGCACTTCCTATTTTTGATGATTTATCTGTCCAACCTAAATTAGCAGAACCATCTGTTTTTAAAACTTCTCCTGCGGAACCATCAGCAGAAGGTATAGTAAAAGCAGTATTACTTGCTTGAGATTGTATTTTTTTTACAACTATTTTACCCATTAGCTTACTACTCCATCTTTAAACATTCCATACATTTCTACAAACCCTGTTGTAAAATTAACACCTAAAGTATTTGTTATTTTTATTCCCATACTGTGTCTTCCCTCATTATTTCCATCTGTTAGTGACGTTCCATAAGTAGGAAACATACCCATTTCATCGTAATAATTACCTGTATTTTGATTGTTAATATATTGCATTTTTCTAACAAACACTGGTGAACTATTACAATCGGAAGTAACTTCTCCAAATAAAAGACTCTGAGACCCATTCCACGTTAGAGCATTACTAGCACCTCCAGTTGCTTCATTAACAAAAAAATCTATATTGTTGCTAGCGGAATTACTTTCTCTAAAAACATTTCGAGCTGTTCCATAAAAACGCTGACTACTAGATTGTTCAGTCATCAAAACATTAACAGAACCTTTACCCTCTACACCTAGTTGCATATGATCTCCTGAATAATTTGAACCAGCAGTATACATATTACTGTTCGCTGATCCACCTGCTTTACCTACCAAAGGCGTAAAAAGTGCTCTCCAATCAGCACCACTAGCTATTCCAAGACCTGTTATAACAATTCTAAAATTTCTTATAGTATTTAAATCGGTACTTGTATATCCTGATGGTACAGTTAAATTAATACTAGAAGCAGGTGTTCCTCCTCCTGATATAACATATTTGTCTAAAAGTCTTTCTCCTTGATGTGAATTATCAGGAGTGTTCATTGGGTTTGTACCTACGGCAGTTGCTGTTAAATTACCATTTGCATCCGTAACAAAAGTTCGATCATCAGCTGCACTTGCAGG
>Ga0098042_1000843_pt1 | contig 11836 bp, 8 predicted proteins | sample 9_EtaG_FD_75066 | JGI IMG/M metagenome (GOLD analysis project Ga0098042, IMG submission 75066) | Marine viral communities from the Subarctic Pacific Ocean - 9_ETSP_OMZ_AT15188 metaG | ecosystem: Environmental > Aquatic > Marine > Oceanic | place: Pacific Ocean | collected 2015-01-10
GTTCCTAAGTTACAAAAAAATAGAAATGTTATATTAGATGGATTACCTAATGATTATTATCATAACTCAAAACATACTGATTTATCATTAGAAGGTCGTCACGGAAATAGTATCAGATTAGGTTCTCGTGATATATTTCCTATATTAAATTTACATAATACCAATATACCATCTGGAAATGAAAACCCAATGGTTGGCTCATTAATATCTTTTATGTCTAATGGTAGCATAGAACAGAATTTAGGTTTCTTTAGACTATCAACAGACTCATCAGTTACCTTACCAAACACAACTGCTATAAATCCAAATTTTCAGATTAATAAAGGTAACAGTAAATTATTAAATAACATTGAACCTACAGAGGGGTTGGATACTTTTTATAATTTTTCTATAGAAATACCCGAACAAGAAACTAAAACTGAATTTGACCAAATCTTAATTACATCGGATAGGCTTATATTTAATAGCAGAAGTAATGTAGGTGATATATCAATATCATCTGGTAGAAATATTAACTTGGGAGCTGCTGTTAATTTCACATTAAACAATCAAGGTCAATCAGTTATTAATTCTGGTAATATTTATTTAGGAGAGAAGTCAAGAGACAAAAAAGAACCGATGGTATTGGGTGATGAGTTAAGAGCATTACTATTAACTTTTGCTGAAGTATTACAGGATTCAAGAGCATTAGTTCAAGGAGTTCCTATACCATTGTATGATAGAGAAACGGGAAGTCCAATGTTTAATAGAATACAAGCTTTAATTGATGAATTAAAAGAAAGAACTCCTGATGACAATGGAGTTTATGAAGATGGGCAAACAAGATTTTTAAGTAAGAAACATTACATAGAACAAAACAACAGGAGTAATAATGAAGGTTAATATATTTAAGAAATTAATAAGAGAAGTTATAAGAGAAGAGTTAGATTATAAATTTTCTGTACTGGAGAAAAAGATAGATGAAGCGCTAGTTAGTAGTAAAACTAATAGTATAGTTGAAGATAGAGCGCCACAACCTACCGCATCTACTACTGGTAATAATCCAGTATCTAACACGAGAGTTCCAATGACTAAGGATTCTATCTTAAATGACATCTTAAAAGAAACTGCTCACTCTGGTGAATGGAAGACTATAAATAAAGAAGCTGAAGTTAAATCTGTAACCGAAGATACTGCTGGTTTACCTGACCATCTAGCTAATGCTCTTAACAAAGATTATTCAGGTGTAATGAAAAAAGTAGAAGAAAAGGCAAAGTTTAAAAATGGGGCTTAAAGAAGACATAGCAAATGCTTTTACAAAAAATCTTCAACCAACACAGACTGGTGAAAATTTTAATTTTGATGATAGAGCAGCCGATAAGATAGATGTTTTAGCAGAAGATTTAACTGATGCTATAATTACATTCATCCAAGCTCAAACATTTACCGTGACTAAATTAAAAATGACATCGGTTGGTAATACAACAACACCTGCTGTTCCTGGAACTCCTGGTTTAATAGTTGGAGCTGATGGGGTTCCTGGTAAGATGTTTGTTGAGATGGCTGGTGTAGAAGAGGGTGTAGCTACAACAAACCCATTAGGTGCAGTTGAGTCAAATGTTTCTAAAGTTGTATTAAAAACCATAACACCTGGAACAAGATAATGCCAATACTAGATAAAAGAAAAGATAGATTTGTAGAAGACCAAGATAGTAGGGTATCGGTTGGGATAGACTTTCCCTTTAATAGAACTGCTGGTGGTAATGGATTATTTAATACCACAGAAACTACTATTGATGCTATAAAGGCTAACATACGACTTTTATTACAAACCAATCAAGGTGAAAGATTATTTCAACCTAACTTGGGTGTCAATTTAAGGCAACTTCTTTTTGAACAGATGACAGAAGATTTACAGATACAGATTGAAAATAATATTGTTGATGTTTTTGAAAGGTGGTTACCTTTTGTAAATTTAACAAATATTAATATTGAAAGAAAAAATGATGTCAATCAGACAAATGTTAATATAGAATTTAATATAAGAAGAGCACCAAATAGTTTAGAAAGTGTTCAAGTTACATTTGATGGTGTCGGTGGCACCACAACAACAAGTGATGGAGCTTACTAATGGCATATACCGATAAACAAAAATTAAAAGAAACAAATGTAAATTATACAAGTAAAGATTTCAGTACGATTAAAGCTGACTTGATTGAGTATACCAAATCTTATTTTCCTGATACATACAAGGATTTTAACGAAACATCACCTGGTATGATGTTAATAGAATTATCAAGTTATGTTGGTGATGTTCTTTCTTATTATATAGATTACAATTATAAGGAAAACTTATTAGCAACTGCAACTGAAAAAAGAAATGTAAGAAGACTTTCTGAATTTTTAGGATATAAAGTTCCTAATAAGACACCATCCGTTGCTCGTTTAAAAGTAACAACAACTATAGATGCTGATGGAACAACCGGACTACCACTATACGGAACTGCTCCATCCTCGATAGATAGTGGATTGCAGATTGCTTCAAATGTGGATTCACAAATACTTTTTGAAACAACAGGTGAAATAGATTTTACATCAAGTGGTTCATCAGATCCTGCTGTAAGTGCTCCGATATTAAATTCAGATGGTGAAGCTAGTTCTTATACCCTAACACGATTTGTAAGAGCTGTATCCGGTCAAACAAAAACAAAATCATTTAGTGTTTCAAGTCCAACTAAGTTTTTAGAATTAGATTTAGGTGATGATAACGTAGTTGAGATAATAAGTTGTATAGATAGTTCAGGACAAAATTGGTATGAAGTTGATTATCTAGCACAAGAAAAGGTATTAAAGGAAACTCATTATTCCGATGATCCTAACAGAACTACTGCTTACGATCAAGGTCTTGGTGAAGAAAACGGTGGGACTAATTCTATTATACCCGTTCCTTATGTTGCTGAATACATAAGAACAAATAAAAAATTTATATCAAAGTTTGATGAGGATACACAAACATACAAGGTTTGTTTTGGAAATGGATTATTTAGATTTAGTAATTCAGGTTCAAATGTTGATCCGGTTGAACAAGCTGGTGTAAGTATTAATGGAACTAATATTGCTGATATACCTGGTGCTATAAGTTCTACAATAGGTAATAATTTAAACTTAGGTGAAACTCCAACAAACACTACATTAACTTTTACATATAGAGCCGGTGGCGGTGCTACATCAAATATTCAAGCCGGAGAGCTTACTACTATAAACAATGCTCCTGATGGTGTTACAATATCTGTGACAAATGATGAACCTAGTGTCGGTGGAACGGATGGCCAAACTGTTGATGAGATTAGAAATAATGCTAGTGCGTTTTTTGCTACTCAACTTCGTTGTGTGACCAAAGAAGATTATACAGCAAGAATACAAAGTATTCCGGCAAAGTTTGGTAGTATTGCTAAGGCTTATGTGGAAAGATTGGATGAAGGAACTCTTTTGGTATTTACTTTATCTTACAACCAAGATAAACAATTAGTTCAAACACCACAACTTGTTTTACAAAATGTGGCAACTTATCTTAATCAATTTAGAATGATTAATGATCAAGTTGATTTTGGATTTACACTTAACGATAACACATTTTCTGGCTACATAATAAACTTTGGTGTTAGATTTATTGTTAATGGTGACAGACGATCTAATCCAACAGAAGTTAAACTGAATGTAATTCAAACCATAAAAGACTTTTTTAAAGTGGAGAGAATGCAGTTCAAACAATCAATTAATTTAAATGATTTACAATATAACATATTAGGATTAGATGGTGTTATTGGAATAAAAGAGTTATCATTATTTCAATCAAGAGGACCTGATAGCGATTATGCTGCTAATAGAAATATGGCTAGTTTTCAAGGCGATGGTGATTCTATAAGTGGTGGTGAAAGTGGATATGGATTCCAATATAATTTTGAAAATGCTATTGTAGATGGCGTAATAAGACCATCGGTAACTCCATCGGTTTTTGAATTAAAGAATCCAAACCAAGACATTTATGGGAAGGTAATATAATGCATAGATATTTTTTTACAACCAAAGACACTTTTATTAATAGTGGTTCAGACTCAATTACTGGCGAAGACTTTAAGGATAAGAACACAGGACAAGATGAGGTACTTGAATTAAAAAAAGTATTTTTTGATAGAACATTTTCTTATCAAACAAGAGTTCTTCTGCAGTTTGATACTGATGAAATAGAAAGCTATATTAGTTCATCGGTTCTGCCAAGCGACTATCAGTTAAACCTTAGACTTTACGAGACAGAAGGAACAAGTGGTTTAAGTGAAGAATATACAATCGCTGCTTATCCCCTAAGTCAAGAATGGGATGAAGGTGTTGGTAAAGAATCAGATGTTCCAAAAACAACTGATGGTTGTAGTTGGTTGTATAGAAAAAACAAAAACAATTCAGAGATAAGTTGGACAGATCCTGGTGGAACTTATATTGCTGGTGATGAAGTAAATCAATCCTTTTCATCGGAATCTCCTGACATCAATATGGATATTACCACTATGGCTAAAAAATGGTTTGGTGGTGTGAATACTAACTATGGTATGTTAGTGAGATTGTCTGGCAGTAGAGAAACATCGAGTGATAGCTTTGAAGACATTAAATTTTTCTCAAGACAAACCAACACTATATACTCTCCTAAGATAGAATTAAAGTGGGATGACCACTTACCAGCAACGGGTTCTAATACTGGTAGCTTGACCACCTTAGATGTTTCTGGTAATAGTGAGAACTACCTATACCCTATACACTTACGAGAAGCGTATAAAGAAAACGAAACTGTAAAATTTAGATTTGGTGCTCGTAAAAGATACATACAAAAATCATTTACAACATCGGTTCAAACTGTTAGTGGTAGTTTTATACCACATGGTAAAGGTGCTTACTCTATCATAGATATGGCAACAAATGAGTCTGTTGTTCCATTTAGTGCTTATACAACCATGAGTTGTGATACAACTTCTAATTATTTCAAACAAGACTTAAATGCCTTTGAACCTAATCGTGCTTATAAGATTTTGGTAAAGGTCAATCACGATGATGGTCAAGAAATAATATATGATAATGATTTTGAATTTATACTAAGGACTTAATTATGAGTAGCTATGGAAATATTGGTGAAGGTAACCCAACACCAAATCCAATTATTCAAGTTGGTTTAGAGGCATTAGAAAGTGATAATCTTTTCTTTGTAGAAAATCCTGAGGAGCAATATGTAGGTCTTTATCATATACATCAAGATGGAACATTAATGATTGGTGAAGGTATGATGGGGGTTAACCATGAACTAAAACCAAATGAGATAATATTTAAAAAATTTGGTTACCAAGACCTACAAGAAACTCGTGAAGTGGTAAGTGATATTTTTTATAAAATATGGTTTGAGTCAAACACACTAACCGATGATGAGATACTATCAATGCAAACTACGATTCGTGATGGTATAAAACAAACAGGTAGAACTGAAGACGAGCCTCTTGTATTTTATAAGAAAGATAGAAACACATTGGAAAGTAGAAAAGATTTACAAGGTGAAACTTTTGAACAAATGTGTCAATACATTTTTGAGAATGAAATAACCAATAATTTAGAAAACAGACCATCGAATCCACCTGAAGGTTATGTAGCTGGAGGTGCTATGTCAGCACCAAATCTTATGGCTGGCACTCCAAGCATTGGTGGACAATGGAGATGGAACGGAAACAGTTGGAATAGAATAATTGGTGGTAGATTGGAAGATTTATTTTCAATTCCCGATTCCGAAACCGTTGGTAATATCACTACATATAGAATTGTATTTGATAATGGTAGATATGAAATAATTATTGCTGAAGAAGAAAATGGTGTTTTTACAAATGTATTAAACCTAAGTCAATTAACAAAACCAAAAACTGGTTCTAAAATAGATCCTGATAAAGCTAGGGAAGTTTTAGATACAAGTATATTTGAACTTCTTCCAACACAAACAACTCGTCAAAATGAGATAGATGATTTCTTTTCTATTTTTAATAGTTTGATAGGTAATGTTCCTGATTTTGTTGATGTTAATAACGATGGTTTTCCAGAATCAATTAATGATTTTGACGAGGATGAGAATGAAAGAATAAGTTCAATAACTGGTTCACAGAATCCAAATGCTTCTATAACAAGATTAAATAACCAAGCAAATCTAAACAATGTCAATCAAACCCTTGAATCAATGAGAAACAGATTGAATGAATATTTAAAGGATGCTGATGCAAGACTCATACTCGGTGATGCTGAAGATTCTTTAGGTGGTGTTACTCAAACGGTAGATGAATTTGGAAACATAATATACAGGTACACACTTGCAGATTTACAACCTGAGTATGAAAATAAATCAAATGGATTTCTTAAAATAAGAAAACCAAATCAAGCAATTATCATAAGAGGTCAAAATAATAATCTTTTGGAATTTCAAAAACAAAATGAAAATGGAGTACCAAGTTATTTATCAGATGGTTTTACAATAACAATGTGGGTTAGATTTGTAGATAAACAATCAAGTGGAACTCTTTTTAATTTTGGTAATCCTTTAGAAGATGGTGGAAGTGGATTTAGGTTAGAAACTAGAATAAGTATTGATAATAACGAAAATTACAGAAGGTGGATTAGATTAGTTGTAAAAGATGATTTAGTTAGGGACAATCACTTTGGTGATGAAAATGTAAAAAGAAGACCGGCTAGTGAATCAAGTCCTCTAAACTTTTATGCTGAAAGAAATTTTCATAAACTTTATCCTGAAATACCAACCGATGATTTAAACGAATGGTATTTTATCTGTGCTACTTATAACCCTAATGTAATAGAGCCGGATAACTTTGATGATAATTATGAGTATATACAAAATAAACAATTTTGGTTAAATCATATAGATGAAAATGGTGAAGTGGTTGCTAATAGTAATCTTGGTGCTAAATGTAAAGTAGAGATAATAAGTAAAAGTGATTTATTAAAAGCTCGTGGATATAGAGTTGATGATATATCAAATGTAGTGGTTAGTGATGAAGAAAATGGTGATGATGAAATAGTAGTAAATGTGGGTGGTGATATTGATATAATCAATCCATCCAATGAACAATCATCTGAGGAAGAAGCTCAAGAGGAAGAGTCATCAGTTAATCCAAGAGATGTTTTACCAGAAACTGATGTAGATATTCCTGATGACATAATAAACTTCGGTGCAGGTGGTGGTAGATATTAATGCCAAAGTTTACTTCGATAGAAAACTTAAAAATTCAAGCTTTACAATCATTAATTGAAGCTCCAACTAATAGTGAGTTGGTAGAGTTGGGAACAAAAACACTTGATGATAGAGGTCTTTGGGAAGATAATAATTTTAACGAAACTACATTAGAGCCTTACCTAACTGAAAACAATTTAACATTAAGAACAATAAATGTAGATGGTATTACATTTTTACCATCGATATCAAACTCTTCTATATTTCAATACTCAATAGATGCTTTACCATTCGTAACCGATCCTAACGATGGAAATGAAATCATTAGACTTGATAACTATTATGATAAAAGACAGGAATCAAATAAGTATTACCTAGCAACAGAAGGTAAAATGAATTATTATATTTATCCAAGAACTAGTGGAAGACCAACTCCAAATGGTCATATAGATAATTATCAAGGCAGACAATACATTAGTAGATTTGATACATATGCAGATGCTGGTGTAGAAAATGGATTTTATTTATTTAAATTAAATTGGGGTGATGGTACTAAAATAGAATATACGGATGAACCTAAATTATTAGAATCAACTGTTTTATTAAATCACAATTATAAAAAACCAGGTTTCTACACTATTTCTGGTGTGGTATATGCTGCCGATTTAAACGGTAATATTGGTGGTTATGAAAGATTTGAAACAAAAATTTTATTAAATCCATCTCAAAATTACGAACTTAGTTTATATGATTATGATAACTTTGCTACTATTGGTGGAATAAGTGAAGATTCCGTAATGATAAAATCAGCTGCTAATTTAATTGGAATTAATCCAAATACACTTAATACTGATAAATCATCACCTGATATTATTGAAAATGTAAATTTATTAGATAAGTTTCAACTATTAAATCTATTAAATAAGGTATCAGGAAGTATTTTAGATAATTTTGATGAACTTTTAAATATTGAATTTAATAAATATGAAGAAAGATTAGCCGAAGTTCCTGAACCAGTAGAAGAAGTAGAAGAAGAAGTAGAAGAAGAAGTAGAAGAAGACGAACCTGATGATACAATATCATATAGAATAAAAACACATAATTTTAATATAAATTATAATGTTAGTGATGATGGTAGTGTAACATTAAATTGGAATACAATTACACCTGATAAGTTTAAATTCAATCAATTTGATGAAGATAATAATTGGGTAGTAGATTTAAATAATATTGATTATGTTATGTATGCTGCTAGGTATTTAGGACCTACTATTGGATATGAAACTCCTTATCAATATATAGGTGTAGTTGGTAATAATATTAATGAATTTGTATTTGATAACACAAATGATTATTTTCAAGAAAACACTACTTATCAATTTAGACTTAGGGGTAGAATAAAATCACCTGATAATCTTGATATATTTAGTAATTATGGCAGTCCAAACCCTAATTCAATTAATACTGAAGTAACAACAACTGATGAAGAGAATACAAGTAGCGGTAATACCGGTGGTGGAAACACGGGTGGTGGAAACACGGGTGGTGGTAAAAGACCAGGTGGTGATCAAGAAAGCGATACCGGTGGTGCAGGTGGTGTTGGTGATGATGCTACAACATATGGTGACAACTAATGTCTGATATAAAATTTATAAACAAAGAATTAACCAATACCTTTAAAAATACTGGTTTAAATAACTTTGATTTAGCCACAACCAAAATTTACAAGGGTGTAAAACCAATGTGGGAGCAGTTAGGGTTTCAAAATAGTGGAAGTAATGTACCAACTGATATGACCTATTGGCAAAATATAATACCAAAAGACTTTACCATAATAAATTTATCTGGCATTGAAAATGTTAGTGGTTCACTAGTTATAAGTAGTGATGAACAAAATTGGGAAGATGGTTACTTATATCCTATCCTACCATCATTAAACGAATCAGGAATATTTGATGAGCCTGTAAATGTTGATACATCATACGGAGACTCTAATGCTAGTATTACAAATGTTAATGATAGGGATGAAAGCATAATACTTAATGTTGATTTTGACCAAACAACAGCAGATGATTTATCCGATAAAACAAATTTAAGTAAGGTGGAATATAATCAAGATTTTGAATTATCACTTGACGAGGATTTAAGATTAAAGATAGAAGGTTTAATTATACCAGATGGCATTGAAAAAAATAAAGATGAACAGGCATTCTAATGGCTTACGAAAAGAAAAATAATTATCCATCTTTAAAGATAAAAGGTATATACAATAGAACCGGTTCTCGTCAAGAATTGGGATTGGATAATAGCAATTTAGAAGAATTATCTTTAGGTAATTGGAATACCATTGTAAAGGATAATAAAATACTTCCGGTTACAACAGAAGAAGATTTATTAAATGTCAATAAAGGAAGACCTATCCAGTTACTATTTAATGAATTTGTGTTTCCTAACATTAATCGTAATAAACAGATTCCAAATAACAAATCAAGTTTTTTTATTTCATTCCTTATAAGAAAAAATAGTGAGAATAAAGTAACTGATATAAGATGGAATCATTTTAGAAGTTCTCATGATTTGGGGTGGCCTAATTATAACGATGATAAAATTAGTTATTCAGAAAATCCATATGAAGATGAAGAACCTAAAGTTGGAGCTGGTGATGAAAATTGGAGTGCCTATGAAGGCTTTGGTTCAACTAGTTATTTTGATTGGTATAATAAATTTACCTACATACCGTATGTAAATCCTAGATTTAATGGTGAAGATGGTGATACTCCTGCTACTAGAGCATTTAAAACCGATTTGGGATTTATTCCAATAACTAGTGATGATTTAACAGAAGAAGTTGGTTGGACAGGTATTGACTATAGTTACTATAAAATAGAAAAAAGATATAGTGCTAACACGGGAGAAAGAATATCCGAATTAGATGAAATAGGTGACGTTAGAAGTATATATGATAGAAAGGGATTGATAGAACAAATTACACAAATTGAAAACACACGAGATGAAAGAGGTAGGTATGGTATAATAAAATTACCAAGTGGTGATGATCCATTGGATATTATTGTTAGAGATCAATACATTGATATTTTAAGATTTTATTGTTTAACGCCGGATGATCCTGAACTAATACAATATTGGTTTAATAACGAAGTATTAGCTCCTGGTGGAAATCCATTAGTTACCGAAGAATTAATTAACTTAAATGAATCAGAACTAGATGATCCGGAACTTACTGATATATTACAACTCAGAGATGGTGGAGTTTCTCAGATAGTAAAAAATGAAGCTGGGGAATATGGTTTTGAGTTCTATGGGTTAAAATCAGATAAGAAAATAAATTTTGAAGATGGTTTTGGCTACATAAAACAAAGACCTACTCCTCCAAATGAAAATGTATTAATAGATTTTTGGAATCAATTACATGGTTTTAATATAGAACTTGATGATGTCTTAGTTGAAAAATTTAAAAATTTAACCTATGAACGAGAATTAGAATATGCTGAAGAGGGGTGGACTTTTGATAATAATTTTACATACATCGATAAAAGAAGAGAAGGTGTTACTTTTATGCCAAATGGAGGAGAGTTATCAGAAGAAGATACTCTATTAGAAGGAAGTGGATATTGGACTCATGAGGTTATAGTTCCAAGACAATTTTTTATGAAAACAGAAGACTCGCCTGAGTTTGAAGAATCCAACTCGGATATATATCCTATAGTAGATTTATACGATAATTATACAGGTGGTGGAAGTGTGGATACGCCATATACAATGCAATATCCTATAAAAATACCATATGATGTAGAGTATGATGAAGAAAAATTTGGAAGTGAAATTAAATTAGGAGCAGAAGGTAGGGAAGAAAATAAAAATATTCCAAGTTTATGGAATCCAAATCCATTTGGAACAGAAAATATATTAACTGTGAGTTACAACCCCACATCAGAAATAAATAGGATTCTTGATCTTATTTATGGTAGGAATCCAACTGATTTAAATCCTGTTACAGAAATTTTTGAGAATATCGGTAAGAATTTTTTTACCATAAATCAAAATTTAATTCTAGGAGCATTTGAAAACACTATCGGTTACGATAAATTAGATTTTGTTGTAAATGAATCATCCGAAATAAATAACAATATACCTTTATTATATTATGATAATAAATTAAAACCGGTTGAATATGAAGCAACTTCTTATCCATTAAAAATTAATTTAAATATGAGTATATTAAATGATGATGGAAACTTTGAAAATACATTACTAGACGAAAGTGCTCTAATAGACTATCTGTATTCAGAAGTGGATGCGTTTACAGATTCAGATTTTTACGGAGAGCAAATAGGTGGGAGTATCTCTTATGACAAACATCATTATCGATATAAAGTTATACAATGGGGTGATGAAAAAACTTTATTAACGGATAGGCAGATAGAAAATAGTTTTTATTTTAAGGTATACAATACAAATTCATTTGAAAACTTTGATGATTTTTATTTTAAAAAGATTACAAAGTTACAAACTATACCATTAGAAGAAACTTCTACTCATACATACAACACGCCTGGTGTAAAAAATATAAAA
>Ga0098042_1000844_pt1 | contig 11832 bp, 8 predicted proteins | sample 9_EtaG_FD_75066 | JGI IMG/M metagenome (GOLD analysis project Ga0098042, IMG submission 75066) | Marine viral communities from the Subarctic Pacific Ocean - 9_ETSP_OMZ_AT15188 metaG | ecosystem: Environmental > Aquatic > Marine > Oceanic | place: Pacific Ocean | collected 2015-01-10
ATGAAACTACGTAAGGACTCATTTGGCAATATTACAACAAGTTCTGCAGGGGATCACTCTATCCCATTAGCAGCACGTTTGCCAGGTGCGACAGCACTACCAACAGCAACAGCTTCGCCAGCAATGGTTGTAGCTCGTATGGCTCGTTTGCTAGATCAACAACAAGTTGATACAGATGGCAGATGGCTAGTTGTTGACCCTGTGTTTATGGAACTAATGCGCGATGAAGACTCACGCTTCCTAAATGCAGACTACGGTGAATCTGGTGGTCTTCGTAATGGTCTTGTAGTCAACAACTTTCACGGCTTCCGTATGTACGTGTCCTCAAACCTACCAGCAGTAGGCACAGGGCCAGGCACAACAGGGTCAGCAAACCAAAACGCAAATTTTGGTGTGATAGTTGGTGGACATGACTCAGCAGTAGCAACTGCAGAGCAGATCAACAAAACAGAATCATATCGTGACCCTGACAGCTTCGCTGACATCGTTCGTGGTATGCACCTATACGGTAGAAAGATCCTTCGTCCAGAAGGTATTGTAACAGCTAAGTACAACGCAGCGTAAGAAGGGAGATTGAACAATGGCTACTATTTCAATGAGCACGAACTCAGCCTCTACTTCCAACAATGGCGGTACTGGCAACAAGCAGCTTCGTGGTAACTTAGTTACTCTGCAGAACGATATTGATCTCGCAGATGCTATATTACAAAACGGTGGTACTGCGTTAGCAGCAAATGATATTATTGAAGCTATCGCTGTTCCTGCTAACACTTTGATCCTACATGCAGGTTTTGAAGTTGTAACTGCAATGGCAGGTACTACTACAGACTCTTCAATCCATGTCGGTATCACAGGAACAGACGTAGACATTTTTGCTACGGCATTTGACCTAGACGGTGCATCCGTAGGAGATCACACTCCTGCTATTACATCTTCAGGTGTATGTTCTAACCTACCATCGTTTACTGCAGCAGCAGACACTATTGACGTAGAGATTCATGCGTCAGGTGGAACTATCACTGGTGGTATCATACGTGTGTACGCTGTTTGTGTAATGATGGATGACATATCACAGTCAACATCTGCTAATGAAGTAGATCGTGATCTACTAGCATAATACTTTGGGGGCTGGGCGACTGGCCCCCTTATCACATATTAGGAAGTACTTATGGCAGAAACATTTCTTACACTGACAAACAAAACACTAGTTAGGATGAACGAGGTAGAACTCACATCTTCTAACTTTGCAAGTCCAAGAGGCGTACAAACACAGTGTCAAAATGCTGTCAATGAATCCATAAGATATATTAATCAAAGAGAGTTTGCTTATCCTTTTAACCACGCATCAAACTCTTCTACACTTACACCTGGTGTTGCTAAGTACACTATACCAACAAGTACAAAGTACATAGATTACAACACAGCAAGAATAAAAAAAGATGAAGATCTAACTTCAGCAGGTAATAGTCTGACTAAATTAAACTATAATGAGTACATATCAAGAGACTATGCTGTACAAGAAGACGATGTTACATCTACAACTGTCAATGCAACAGATGGATTGTCAGCAGCAGTTACTACAATAACAGTTGCATCTACCACAGGCTTTGATTCTACAGGCACTTTATTTATAGGTGGCGAACAAATAACATACACAGGTATATCAGGTAACGATTTTACAGGATGTACTAGAGGTGCAAACAGCACCACAGCAGCAGCTATATCAAATAGCACAACGGTAACACAGTTTACAAAAGGTGGTGTGCCTAGATTTATAGTGCGTACTCCTGATAACAACTATATACTATATCCTTTTCCAGATAAACAATATACATTAATATTTGATTACTTTACATTTCCTTCAGACTTATCTGCAGCAACAGACACAACTACAATACCTGACAGATTTGCGAGTGTTGTAATAGACGGTGCAGTAGCTTATGTGTATCAGTATCGTGGAGAGATACAACAGTATCAAGTAAACTTTGATAGATTTCAACAGGGCATAAAAAATATGCAAACCCTTGTAATAAACAAGTATGATTATGTAAGATCAACATTAATGGGTGGTGCTACCACAACTTACAATCCAGTACTAAGAGTATCTTAATATGCCAGATACATCAACAATACAGCCAGCAGCATTTAACTGCGAGGGTGGACTAGTTTTAAACAGGTCCACCTTTCTTATGCAACCTGGAGAGGCATTAGTTTTACAAAACTTTGAGCCTGATGTTGAAGGTGGATACAGGCGTATAAGTGGTTTTCGCAAGTTCATTAATCATATAGTACCTCAAACCAACACCTCTAGTGAAAAGATTTTAATGTCTGCTATATTTGCGGATAGGGTAGTTGCTGCAAGAGGTGAAAAAATATTTACAGCAGGTTCAACGGAGCTTTCCTTAAAGATAGCTTCTGGAACTGCGATGACAGGCTCTGGAACTATTTCAGTAGAATCAACAACAGGTTTTTCATCTAGTGGTACACTTCAAATAAACAGTGAAATATTCACGTACACAGGAATAACAACTGGAACCTTTACAGGTGTAACTAGAGCAACATCAAGTACAACTGCAGCAGATCACGCAAAAACAGATACAGTATCTGAAAGTTGGACTGAAAGAGATACAGGCAGAACTAGCGCAGGTAAGTACGCTTTTGAAAGATTTAACTTTGACGGCACTGACAAATTAATTTGTGTTGATGGTACTAACGCTCCTGTAGTATTTAACTCATCAATGTCAGCCACAGACGTTAGTGAAAGTTCAGTATCGGGTTCTAAATTTGTTACTGCTTTTAGAAACCATATGTTTTACGCAGGTAAGTCTACTACACCGCAAACATTAGTTTTTAGCGAACCTTTTGATGAAGACGATTTTGATGCAGCAGATGGCGCTGGAAGTATCAAGGTAGATGATACAATTGTAGGATTAAAAGTATTTCGTGACAATTTATTTATATTTTGCGAGAACAGAATATTTAAACTTACAGGCAGTGGTCTAAGTTCTTTTGCAGTTGAGCCTGTAACCAGAAATATCGGATGTGTTAACGGCAACACGATTCAAGAATTTGCAGGTGATCTAATCTTTCTTGGTCCTGATGGTTTAAGGACTGTTGCTGGTACTGCTAGGATTGGTGACGTTGAGCTAGGAACAATATCTAAAAAAGTACAGTCTTTGTTTGATGATCAAATATCAGATGCATCTCTTTTTGAAAGTGTTGTTTTACCAGATAAAACACAGTACAGATTATTTTTTAGTAAAGATGGACGTGTACAAAAAAGAACAAAAGGTATAATATGTGTTATGAAGGGCGATGGCTTTGAGTTTGCTGAAACTTTAGGTATAAAACCCTCTACCACAGATACATTTGTAGACGAGGGTGATGTACAAGTTATTCACGGTACTTTTGATGGTTTTATTATGAGACAAGAAAAAGGGGATAACTTTGATGGTACTGCAATACAAGGAAGATACAGAAGTCCTGATTTAAACTTCGGAGATGTCGGGATTAGAAAGTTGATGCACAGAGTTATACTAAACTATGCACCAGAGGGTGCTTTAAGTGCTGACTTACTTTTACGTTATGACAATGAGTCAACAGGTGCGGCAAGACCTGCACCTTACAGTTTAAGCACAGCTTCAGTAGGAGCACAGTATGGTGTATCTACATATACTACTGCGTCATCTACAACACAGTTTGTCTATGGGGGTGGTTCGCAACCTCTTGTAAGACAGCCTGTAGAAGGTTCAGGTTTTACTGTTGCATTAAGAGTGGATGACAATGGAGAGTCTCCTCCATATTCACTAAAGGGATTTCAATTAGAATATCAGTTAGGAGCTAGACGTTAATGGGCGCTACATATACAAGACAGTCTACATACGCAGAGGGTGATGTAATACAAGCATCAGACACTAATGATGAGTTTGATCAGCTTCTCGCAGCCTTTGCAGCTAGTACAGGACACACACACGATGGTACAACAGGAGAAGGCGGTCCTATTAGTACGATGGCAGGACATAGTTTAACCTTTGGTGCTGGTACTGCAGGAACAGATATCACACTTACCTTTGATGGCGAATCTAATGACGGTGTGTTAAAATGGATGGAAGACGAGGACTACTTTGAGTTTTCTGATGATATACTTGTTGCTTCGACAGAAAAGTTACAGTTTCGTGATACTGCTATTTATATTAATTCTAGTGCTGATGGTCAGCTTGATCTTGTTGCTGACACTGAAATACAAATTGCAGCTACCACTATTGACATCAATGGTGCTGCAGATATATCAGGTAACTTAGCAGTAGGCGGTAATCTTACTGTGGCAGGTAATGCTACGGTAACAGGTACTACTACATTTAATGGTGGTACACTAACACTAGGTGACTCAGCTTCTGATAATGTTGTGTTTGGTGCTGATGTTGATTCAAGTATTATACCTGATGACGATGATACGTATGACTTAGGGTCTTCTAGCCAACAGTGGCGTAATATATTTATTGATGGCACAGCAGAAATAGATACCCTTTCTCTTGATGGTACTGCTGTTACATCTACTGCAGCAGAACTAAACATACTGGATGGTGTTACATCTACTGCAGCAGAGCTTAATATTGTGGATGGTAATACTTCAGCTACCTCTACTACTGTAGCTGATGCTGATCGTGTCGTACTAAATGACAATGGCACAATGGTACAAGTTGCTGTCACAGACCTTGCTGCATATTTTGACGATGAAATAACTGCAATGCCTAACCTAGTTACTACTGCAGCTACAACAGTAGGAGCACTTAACTCAGGAAGTATTACATCAGGTTTTGGTACTATTGATACTGGCTCTAGTACTATTACAACTACAGGACTAATTACAGGCGGCTCTCTTGATATAGATGATGTAGTAATAAATGGTTCTACTATAGGGCATACAGATGATACTGATCTTATAACTGTCGCTAATGGTATTGCCACAGTTGCAGGTGAGCTATCCGTAACTACGCTTGATATAGGTGGTACTAATGTAACAGCAACTGCTACGGAACTAAACTTACTAGATGGTGTAACTTCTACCACTGCTGAACTCAATATTCTTGATGGAGTGACTTCAACTGCAGCAGAGTTAAATACATTAGATGGCATAACAGCAGTTGTTGGAGAACTCAACGCTCTTGATTTAGGTAGTACTGCTGTAGGTACAGCCATTGCATCTAAAGCAGTCGTGCTAGATTCTAACAAAGACTACACTGGCATAAGAAACCTTACACTTACAGGTGATCTTACTATTGGTGGTGATGATCTTACTATGGCTACTAATACTGCAGGGCATATCCTTGTGGCAGATGGTACAAACTTTAATCCTATTGCTGTAACTGACTTAACAGAAATCTCTACAGCGGCTGACGGTGATGTACTTTTAGCGGTAGATGCATCTGGTGGTGGTCTTAAAAAGATTACACGTAGCACTATTATTGCAGGTACTGGTTCAAGTGGAGACTTAGCTAACGTAGTAGAAGATACAAGTCCACAGCTAGGCGGTAATTTGGATGTTCAAACAAATAGCATTGTATCAACCTCAAATAGAGATATATCCATAACTCCAAACGGTTCGGGTAAAGTTGTTCTAGATGGTAATGTAGGAATAGAGTCAGGATTAATTGACCTGAAGAACTCAGGGGCAGTATCAAAAATTAAATTCTACTGTGAGTCTAGTAACGCTCATGCACAGACATTACAAGGAGCACCTCACTCTGAATCTGCTTCAAATACCTTAACACTCCCAAGCACAGGCGGTGATGTAAACTTAGTTTCAACTGCTTCAACAGCAACACTTACAAATAAAACATTTGGTGACAATGTAAGCTTTGGTGATAACAACATTACCAACGTTGGTGACATTGCATTAGACTCTATTAGTGCTGACGGTACGGATATTAACGTAGCTGTTACGGACAACTCAGCCACTGCCTTTACAATTAAACAAGGATCAGATGCTTACTTTGTAGTTGATACAGGTAACAGCAGTGAGTCTGTATCTATTGGCACAGGTGTGTCAGGCACAGCCATTACATTAGGACACAGCACCTCAGAGGTTACAGTCGCAGATAATCTTACAGTTACAGGTGACTTGACTGTATCAGGCACAACCACAACAGTAAACTCTACGACTGTAAATCTTAATGATCACAACATTGTTCTTGATAGTGGCAACAGTACATCTGCAGTAATCAACGGTGCAGGTATTACAATAGAGGGCGGTAGTGGTGACGATGCTACATTTACTTATAATACTACAGGTCCAAAGTTTGAATTAAAACTAGGGTCTAGCCATGAAGACTTACAAGTTGCCCAGCTTATTGCAACTTCTTTAGATATTTCTGGTGATGTGGATGTGGACGGTACTTTAGAAACAGATGCATTATCTATAAATGGCACAGCAGTTACTGCTAGTGCTGCAGATATTAATCTAATAGACGGTATTACAAATGGAACTGTAATAGCTAGTAAGGCTATTATAACTGATTCTAACAAAGATATATCAGGCGGTAGAAACATTACAATCTCAGGTGAGCTTGACGCAGCTACATTAGATATATCAGGTAATGCAGACATTGACGGTACACTAGAAGCAGACGCTATCACAGTAAATGGAACTGCTCTTAATACAGTTATAGCAGGTGTTACTGTAGCTAATGCAACAACTGCAGCAGTAGCAACAACAGTTACAATTACAGATAACGAAAGCACCAATGAAGATAATGCAGTTATATTTACTGCAGGTGGTGATGTAGATGGTGGAAACATAGGTTTGGAGAGCGATGGCAATTTAACCTACAATCCAAGCACAGGAAGGTTGACAGCAACTCAACTATCTGGTACATTACAAACAGCAGCACAGACAAACATTACATCAGTGGGTGCACTAAATGGTGGTTCTATTACATCTGGCTTTGGTACTATCAACACTGGCTCTAGTGCAATTACTACAACAGGTCTTATATCAGGTGGGTCATTAGACATTGATAATGTTTTAATTAATGGTTCAACAATAGGTCATACAGATGACACGGATCTTATTACTGTTGCAGATGGTTTAGTTACTGTTGCAGGTGAAGTATCTCTTACAACACTAGACATAGGTGGTACAAATGTAACATCCACTGCTGCAGAACTAAATATCTTGGATGGAGTAACATCTACGGCTGCAGAACTAAATATCTTGGATGGTGTTACAGCAACAGCATCAGAACTAAACTTACTAGATGGTGGCACTTCTGTTGGTAGTTCAATAACACTAGCAGATGCTGATGGTTTTGTTGTTAATGATAATGGAACAATGAAAACTATTCCTGCCTCAGATGTAAAGACATACGCTGCAGGTAGTGCTGCCACTAAAGGATTTGCTATCGCTATGGCAATTGTATTTGGGTAATAAAGGAAAAGGTAAATGACCGTAATAAATCTAATTAACGTATCAACTATTACACCTACGACAGTAGCAGGTGCAATAACAACAAGTAGGGCATCTATTGTTGATGTAGCCGCTGATAAGTGTGCTAAAATAAACTCACTTATTATTGCTAACATTGACGGTACTAACGCTGCTGATGTTACAGTAGAGGTAAGTGTAGACAATGGATCAAACTATGTTGCCATTGCTAAGACTGTATCTGTACCTGCTGATGCTACACTAGTTGTTGTAGGTAAAGACAATGGGTTTTACTTAGATGAGACAGACATACTTGCAGTTACAGCTTCTGCAAACAGTGACTTAACATACTTGTGTAGTTTTGAATTAATGGATGATGCATAACAATGCCAAGAAGAACAGGTGGTTTCATAGGTCATAGGGGCTTACAAGCTCCAGACCCACCCACAAACATCACACCTACTCAGGGTGATGAACAAGTAAGTATAGGTTTTACTGCTCCTGTTGATGTTGGTGACGATGCTATTACAGGATATCTTGTACAACTTAGTACAGATGGAACTGATTATGGTTCATATTCTAGTACAGGATCACCTTCTGGTGTTGTTATAGGCAGTCTTACTAATGGTACAGCTTATACTGCTAAAGTGTGGGCTATAAATGATTATGGCACATCTGCTCCTAGTGAAGCTAGTGCAAGTGTTACTCCAGTTGTTCCCCCTAGAGGTATTATTTTTGGTGGAGGTAATACAAGTGCTCTTAATATTATAGAGTACATAACTATTAGTTCTACAGGACAATCTGCTGACTTTGGAGACTTAACTACAACTAAAAAAGGAGCAGGTGCTTACTCCTCTACGACTAGAGCCGTTTGTCATGCAGGTCAAAAAGAAACATCTCCTTATTATCAAAACATAATAGACTACGTAACCATAGCAAGCACAGGTAATGCCACAGACTTTGGTAATGCATTGTCTATCAAAGCATACGGAGCAGGATTATCAAATGCTACAAGAGGCATATATGGAGGTGGGAAGGATAATGGATATGCAGAGGCTCAAATAGAGTACACCACCATAGCAAGCACAGGTAATGCTACAAACTTTGGTAATTTAGTAGCTGTTAGAGATAATATTAATGATGCAGGTTGTGCCTCTCCTACAAGAGGTATATTTTTTGGTGGGTATGAAACTGGCGGTAATAATGCAATAAATGTAATTCAATACATAACTATAGGCTCAACTGGTAATGCTTCAGATTTTGGTGACATGTCAGCCTCTTTATATTCTGTAATGGCTTGTTCTAGCGAAACAAGAGGAGTAAAAGCAGGTGGAATAAGTGGCTATATAAATAATATAGAGTATGTAACTATAGCTTCTACAGGTGACTCAAGCGACTTTGGTGATCTTACAGCAGGTAGAGCACAAGGTGGGGGAACGTCTTCAAGTACAAGAGGAGTTTTTGCAGGGGGAGAAACTGCAAATAACACACGTTCTAATATCATAGACTACATAACTATTGCTAGTGCAGGTAATGCTACAGACTTTGGAGACTTAACTGCAACAAGGCTTTATAACAGTATGACTTCATCTGATCATGGGGGTGTGCAGTAATGCCCAACTATCAAGGTGTGTGGGATATCACAACACAGTTTCAGTATGCAGCAGAGTGGCCTGTTCCTCCTTCCGCTGTAGGAATTTTTGCAGGAGGGTATGGGTCAGGCGGTGTTGGTGTTAATGTAATACAAGAAGTAGACATTTTATCTGCAGGTAATGCTGTAGACTTTGGTGATTTAAGTACTGTTAGGTTGGAAATGGCTTCTGTGGCCTCTAGCACTAGGGGTGTGTTTGGTGGCGGCTCTGAAGATAGTGGTAATGCCACCGCTAAAAATATAATGGAGTATATTACTTTAGCTAATAAAGGAAACGTTACGGATTTTGGTGATTTAAGTGTTGCTAAAAGAAACCTTACAGGTATGGGCAGCAGCACTAGAGGTATTTTTAGCGGTGGTTATACTACTGGTGCAGTAAACACGATAGAGTATATTACTATAGCTAATACTGGAAATGTAACAGACTTTGGAGACTTATTGGCTACTCTTTTTAGAGGAACAGCTACTTCCTCTCCTACTAGGGGTCTTATTGCAGGAGGACATAGTGCATCAAATGTGATACAATATGTTACTATAGCCTCAACAGGCAATGCTACAGACTTTGGAGACTTAACTGCAGGACGTGACGATTTAGCAGCTTGTTCTTCCGCAACTCGTGCTGTTTTTGGCGGTGGTAGCACTGGCAGTAAGTCTAATGTTTTAGACTATGTTACTATAGCAAGCACAGGAAATGCTACAGACTTTGGAGACTTAACTACCGCAACAGAATATTTAGCAGCTACTTCTGCAACAAGTATTGACAGGGGTGTATTTGGTGGCGGTTTAACTAGTTCTTTTGTAGACACAATAGAGTTTATTTCTATACCCTCTACAGGTAACGCTACAGACTTTGGTGATTTACTATCTGACGCAACTTTGTCTATCACAGCTTGCTCAGAAGCACATGGAGGAATAGCTTAATGTCTAAAACACGTTTCCTTGGCAACCTCATAAAAACAAACCCTACTCTGCCTACAGCTAACTCTTCTAGTGCTTACGGTACAGCTACTGGTATATGGACGCTAGAGGAAGCAGGAGCTTTTAGAGCAGCAGGTGATTGGCCTGTTCCTGCTAGTGCTCCAGGTGCTCCAACTATTTCAGGTGTTACTGCAGGTAATGCTCAAGTTGCTGTGGCGTTTAGTGCTAATGCTGATGATGGTGGCTTAGACGTTTCGTCCTTTACTGCTCTAGCTTCTAGTGGGCAATCTGCTTCAGCTAGTAGTTCACCTATTACTGTAACAGGTCTTACTAATGGAACTGCTATTACATTTACTGTTACAGCCACTAATGCAGCAGGTACAAGTAGTGCCAGTAGTGCAAGTAATAGTGTAACACCTATAGTTGGTGCAGCGAGAGGTTTATTTTATTCAGGCGCAACTAGTAGTGGCACTTCAAATGTAATTGATTACATAACTATAAACTCTACAGGTAACGCTACAGACTTTGGTGATGCTAGAACAGCGAGACAATACTATACTGGTGGTGCTAGTGGTACTAGAGCTATTTTTAGTCATGAATATCAAGGTTATGATTACATAACTATAGCCTCAACAGGTAATGCTACAAACTTTGGTTCTCTTAACGTTACTACATCAGCACACGCAGGGTCTTCTAACAATACAAGATATTTAGTTTGGGGTGGGTTTGATTTAAGTTCTCAAACACTTGACCGCATAGAGTATGTTACTATAGCCAGTGCAGGTAACGGAACAGACTTTGGAGATATGAACGAAAGTACTTTATATAATGCAGCAGCAGGAGGAGAAACAAGAGCTGTATGTAGTGGGGGTCAAAACATTGGTAGCGGTGGTGGAGAAAAAAATACAATATCGTATGTAACTATAGGGTCTACAGGTAATGATTCAGATTTTGGGGATATGTCGCACACAAAAGCTGAACATGGTTGCACAACAAATGGTACAAGAGTGTTATTTATTGCAGGGTTAAAAGATGGGTTTAGTAATACAAACCAAGTTGAGTATGTAACTCTTGCTAGTACTGGCAATGCTTCTGATTTTGGAGATTTAAGTTCAGCAAGAAGAAGTGTAAGTAACGGAAATATATCTTCTACAACAAGAGCAATTTCAGGGGGTGGCACTACTAACGTAAATACGATTGACTACTTTACTTACTCAAGCACAGGTAATGCTTCTGACTTTGGTGATCTTACTGTAGCTAGAAATAGGTTAGGTGGTGCATCAACTTTTGGAGGAACGTAAACTATACACTTGCCTTACACACATAAATATGTTATAACTACACTCTAATAAAAACAATAATAAACGGAGTTCTTTATGGCTAAAAAGAGTAAACAAACCAACGCTGTAGCAACAACAGACTTTAATATTCAACTACCAACATCTAAACCTGAATACAAGTCTATGCTTGCAAACATACAGGAACATGCACCTGCTATAGCACAAGCATCTAGCAACTTTTATAAGTCGCACTCTCAAATGATGTCAGTAACATTAGACGTAACTGCCATTACACCCATACGTTCTATTAAACACAGTCTTGCAGAAATAGAAAAGACTAAAGGTGCTTTAAGAGAATCTTACTTTAAGATGAAAAAAGAGGAAGTAAAACTAAAGAAACTAGAACGTAAACTGTTAGAAGAAGATGATCATCTAGAACGAGAAATGCTAGAGATAAAAATAAACGAGAAGCAAGCACAAGCAGAAAGTTCTCGTGGATATGTAGAAGCTGCAGTGCGTAAACTAAACTTCTTTACAAATCAGTACGACAACCTGATGAA
>Ga0098042_1000847_pt1 | contig 11812 bp, 2 predicted proteins | sample 9_EtaG_FD_75066 | JGI IMG/M metagenome (GOLD analysis project Ga0098042, IMG submission 75066) | Marine viral communities from the Subarctic Pacific Ocean - 9_ETSP_OMZ_AT15188 metaG | ecosystem: Environmental > Aquatic > Marine > Oceanic | place: Pacific Ocean | collected 2015-01-10
AAATCAAATCCCATTCTTAATAATATTGCAAAATGTGATGCTGTACTAGGTGTCATTCCTAACCTATATGCAAATTGATATTTAGCATTATCTAGTGCTATATTAAGAGCTTGTGCTAATGTAAACCAATCTGTGTTGCCTTCTGTTTCTTGTATTCTGTCTTTAGTTATGCCTTCTATTGTTATACCACCATCTGTTACAGTAACTCCTTGGTGAGCTACTAAATTTAATGTTTTGTTTAATGCTGCAAGAATACCTACAATTTTTTTAGCAGGAACATTATCATTGTAGTATTGTGAATCTCCATATGGTGATAGTTGACTATATCTTTTTATTTTTGTTTCACCTTCTATTTTTTCTAATATATTAGTTACTGTTTCTTCAAACTCTATAGATTTTTCTTTATGTGTTTTAAATTCTTCTGAAGAATATATTTGATATAAATTTTCTAATACTTTGTTTACTCTTTGTTTTTTTGGTGATAGTATTTCTACTGGACCATCTATACCTTGATATACAGAAACATCTGTAGGATATTGTGTTTGAACATATATAGCATCTCCATCTAAATCAGAACCTTTGGCAGCAGATACTTCTGATGGTATAGTAATTATTGACCTAGGTGATTGACTTCCACTATCATAAACTAAACCTTTAGAATGAAAATCTTTTACTATATATACTGCATTAGATGGCGGGCCATGTACAGGTATTCTTGTTCCTAAAAACAAAGAACCTTTTTTCATTTTTAAATCTGTTTTATAGTAATTTGGCACTACAGCTTCGCTTACTATATAACTTCCTTTACCCTGCTCTTGTAGCTTTTCTAAAGCATCTGCAAAATCTGGGTCTTCATTTAACTCTACTAATTCATCTACAGTTTTAAAAGCATTTAAATTCCAGCCAGCATCACTACCTTGTATACCTATAGAACCTGGCGTTTCAAAACCACCTCCAAATTTAGAAACTCTATTATTAAAAGCTTTAATAATTTTTTCATGTAATACTGGCAAGTGTCTGCTACCAATTTTAGATAGCTCTACATTTTCTAAACCAAAGCCTTCTGGTTGTAAATCACCAATTAATTCATTTCTTTCTTTTTCTAATAATAATATTAACTGTTGCCTGTCTTTATTATTAAGCTCATTGGAATCTTTTATAATATTATTAGTATTATTATTTAGTGCTTCTTTTAAATCTTCAATAACATTGTCATAGATTTCTTCTAATAGTTTTAAATTATTTTCTGTTGTAACTCCTGGCAATATACTAGGCAACACTTGACTTCCTAAATTTCTTTTTAATCTTTTTCTATCAAGCTCTAGTTGTATTCCTAAATTACTACCATCTAATCCTGACCATTTATATGTATCTGTACCTTTTTCTCCATCAAAATATAATTCATTTTGTTTTTGCGAAATTTCTTCTATATTAGTATCTATATTATATATGTAATCTTTGTTATATAATTTAGCACCAGATTCAAATGTAGCAATAACCAAATGTTTATGGTCAATGTCTATTCCTTGACTTTCTGCTATAACTTTTTGTCTTTCTCTTATATTATCAGCTATTTTTTTTAATACAGGGTTTTTGCTTTCTTCTTCTTTAGATATTGTGTGTACATTAAATTTTCCATATGTAGTTTTATTAAATAATAAAGGGTTTTGATTTTTTTGTTCTTTACCATAATATACAAACTTATATACTTCACCAACATCAATAACATCAGAAAATGCATTATTAATATGTTTTGCCTGTTCTTGCGTTATATAAGCACCACCATCTGTTTTATCTCCTATGTCTTCAAATACTATAAACTCCATAGGAACGTCTTTAAATGGCTGTGTATGCATAGCAATAGCACCCTTAGCTCTTTTTACATAATCATTTGCATTTTTAAAATTAGAGTGACTACCAACTAATGCGTCTTGCAAATAAAACCTATTCATTATTGTGTTTTTAACAAATTCTTCTATTTGTTTTCTATTAGTTGCACCAACATCTAATAATATTTGTTTCTTTTCTATAGGTAGTTTTTGTATTTCTTCTATAGTTTTTCTTACCAATTCATTTACATCTCCTATTACTAAACTTCCATCTCCATATGTAGTGTTTTTATATTTGTTTTCAAACTTACTAAACTCTCTGTTTAATAAAGGACCTGTTAATTTTAACATTAATACACCGTAATTTCTTTTACTATCAGCTAGTGTACCTAAACTTTGGTAATAATATTTTTGTGAACTAACAAAAGCAGCTAACTCTATTGCTTGTTTTTCTGCACTATTTAAAGCGTCATATGATGCGCTTCTATCTGTTACATTAGAAAACAATCCACCGCTCTGCATTAAGTCTATTTGCTGTTCTTTAACAATCATTCTATATAAAATATTATTTTCTACATCATAATCTTTTTTAAATTTATCTGGATTGTTTTGATATTGTTCTTGTAAATTTCTAAGTGTTTTATGTATAGAACTTTCTTTGTTTAATACAGCTACTGTGTTTTGATTTACATCTTGTATGCCTACTATATTATTGTTTAATCTACTATTTTCTAACACACCTCTTACCACATCTTTAAACCCTTTTGTATACTGAACACCAAATCTTTTATTATAAAATTGTTCTTTATTTTGATTCATAATATCATGAACAAACTTTAACCCTTGTGTTTTATAATTAATTGGTTGCGTTTTGATTGTTTCTAAATCTAAAAATTGCAATCCTGATATGCCAGCAAAAACTTTTTCTAATATTGCTATAGCACCTTCTGGAGTTATGTCTTCAGAAAACATTTGTTCAATGTCTTTATGAAACTGTTGGTCGCCACCTTTTAATTTACCGTGTATTTTTTGCGATTGTTGAGGTAATGATGATATAATTTTTTGTTCAATAGAACTCATTTGTGATTTTACAACCATCTTTTGTTTTCCATTTCTATCTTTAGAATGATTATAACTAACAAATTTTTCTATTTGTAATCCAGAATAATTTACAGCTAATCCTTCAAGTGTTTTATTAGCTCTTTCTTTACTTTGTTGTGTTTCTTCAAGCCATAATATAAAGTCTTGTACTATATCTTCATTAGATTTTCTAAGTAATTGTACGTACTCTGATGGAGATGCTGCTCTATTTGTAAAAGCAATTAACAAAAATTCTTTTCTAAGTTTTGTTAAGTCTACTAAATTATCTTTGGTGCTTCTATTATTAGAATATTGATTTAATAGTTCTCTTATTTTCTTTGCTTCTTTATAATCTTTGTCATCATATTGTATACCATTATCTTCTTCTTCTATGCCAAAGTCTTCTTCTGTAAATTCTTCTACACCTGCTATTTTAAAAAACTCATCAAACTGGTCTTTTGCACTTTGTATATATGTTAGCTTTGCTTTTATTACATCTTCTATTTGTGCATCTAGTTTTTTATTTATGTCTGGCGCCCCTAATCTTTCGTACAGTTCTAGCTTTATAGCATTTACTTTTGTAACTATAGAACCTTTTTGATTTTTATATTTATTTACTATAGCATCTAACTCACCTTGTGCATCTATTCTTTTAAATAGTCTTCTTTTGTAATTTATTTGTTTTCCTTTCTTGCTGTTTCTTACTTTAGGAACAATGCCTTCGTCATTAAAATTAGCCAGTATATAACGAAAAGCGTTGTCAAGCGTCATATCTTTAGTTTGTGGCACAGCTAATACAAGCAGCTCTTTACTTTCTTGTTCAGTAGGAGCTCCATTTTTAGTTGACTTCCACATTTTCTTTAATGCAGTTTCAAATGTTTCTTTATCTTTTTTATTAGGCAATATAGAGTCTATGCCTTCTTTAGCATATCTTTCTAACATAGTAGCAAAAGTTTCTTCTAACAAACCTTCTTGTTGTACATTTTTTAGTTCTGTTGCTATTTTATTATCTACTAATAGTTTGTTAAATCTTTTAAAAGCAACTAATCTTTCTCTTTCATTCTTTGCTTGAGTAATTGTATTTAAAGCATTTATAAGCTCACTGTCATTATTGTAGTTAACACTTTCTAATAATTCATAATATATATCAGCCGATGTATAATTAGATTTACCAAACTTATACATAACTAAATCTGGATAATTTTCTTTTATTAAATTATATAAATCTGTTTTTACTAATAGTTTATTTAAAGCTTTAATAAATGCTGTGTCTTTATTTAATCTATAATAAGGATGCCCTAATTCGTGTATTAAGCCTGTCTGTAATGCTTCATTAGCTGTTACAAGTACCGTACTACCTAAGATAAGTGCAGTTTGCTCATATCCAAAAGAATCTAAAAATTCATTTTCTAATACTACTATATCTTTATTAGGAAATTTTTTACTTAAATGATTTTTAAGTATTATGTCTATATAATTAAATCTTGATAATGCTAACTTAGATTCGTCAAGTGTAGCTTCTTCAGAATAGCTTATTTTATCAAATAAATCTACTACTACGTCTTTAGTTGCTGTTGCTGCTTTTACAAATAATTGTGCTGGTTTAGATGCTGCTACTGTAGCTAAAATACCTTTTACGGTATCTTTTATTTTAATTTGGTCTTTTTTTTTTACCTCCTCTAGTGGAGTTTCAGTAACTTTGCTTTCTTCTACTTCTTTGGCTATCCTTATGTCTTCTTCGCTTTTTATATCTTGTTCTGCATCTTTTTTACCTTTTGCTGCTGCTGTTTTAAATAAATCTTTCATGTTTATTTCTTTACCAGCTTCTATAGTTTCTTTAACATAGCTTCTAACAAAATCATATAAAGCTTTTGTTTTGCCTTTTACGTCTGTAGCTTTTACGGCTGCTATTGCTGCTGCTGTTGCTTCTGCTACAGTCATATCACTATTTATAGCAGATGATACTGCATCGCTTACTTTACCAATAGTGGCTTGAAATATTTTATTTTCTTGTGCTCTTTTTGCAAACGCACTTTCTTTAAAAGTATTTACAGCAGATTTCAATCCTTCTGAAACTTCTGTTGCTGTTTGTCTTGGGCTCGTTACAGCTCCTACAACAGCTCCTACTGCTTTTTTAACTGCTTGTCCTGCTCTTTCTAGTATACCTGGACCTTGTGCTTCTTCTACCTTTTTAGCTTCTTCTTTGGAAAACTGTTCAAATTGTTCTTGTGTTAAACCACTAGAAGATTTTTTTGGTGTACCGTCTTTTTTTAACTTTACTCTTTTAAGTCTATATGTTTGACTAATTTCAGTTTCAAGTTGTATTATTTCTTTGTTTATATTTTCTTCAGCTAATTTAGTTTCTTCTTCTATTTGGTTTAACATTTCTTGCAAACCTTCTGGGTCATTTTTGATAGTATCTTTAGCGTTTTTTATTTTAGTTTGTTTACTTTCTTGTAAAGATTCTATTTGTATTTTTTTCTTTTCTATTAATATTTGCTTTCTAAATATTCTTTCTTTAGCAGCATTCATTAAATTTTCTTCTACATTAAATCTATTGTATACTTCTTCATATTTTTCAATAGCTTGTAAATGTGTATCATAATTTTCTTGAGTAATTCTATTATTTTTTAATTGGTCATTTAAAAATGCTCTTGCATAATCACCACTACCATTATGGTCAATAATAGATTGTAATAATACTTGTTCACTATATTCTAACTCTGCAAACTGACCTTCACCTCCAACTATATTATTATATTCTCTTTTCTTTTGTTCTATCTGATAACTTCTTTCTGCTTGTGCGTCTACATAACCCCCTCGCGCACCCATGATAGCACCTAATGCAAAAGAACTTACTCTTGTTTCCATCATTTCATCAGATTGAAAAAATTCACTATATGGCATAAAGTCATCACCTTGTTCTTCTGCTATAGCTTTTCTTTTAATCCATTCTTGATATACTTCTTGATATTGTTCAAACACTCCTTCAGCAGCAGCTAGGCCTAAAGTGTTAACTACTATAGGTCTAATCTTTCTAGCAAAAGTTGCATTTTCTGCTGCTAGTTTAGTTAACTGTGATGTCATTCTACCTAAACCACCAAAAGCTATACCAAACTGTACAATATCCATACCCATCCATTTCATATTGTCTTGATATACTTCTGACGCTATACTACGCGATTCTTCAGGAGTAAAACCCAAAGACTCTGCTTCTTTTAATGCTTCTCCTGCTACATACGCTCCCTCTACTAAATTTGCAGTAATACCACCTCCAACTAATGTAGAACTTATTTTACCTGCTTTTGTTAGTTGCACTCCTTTTACTCCAGCATCATAAGCTAACTTTCCAAGTATACCAGAGCCTTTGGTTGCAAATTCATATCCTTTTAATCCTTTACCAAGTTTACCAAACTTGTCTACTGTGCTTGCTCCTTTTGCTGCTCCTAACAATAATTTACTTCCTATTCTTGCACCAGCTACATATGGTATCATAAAAGAAAACGCATAAGGCACAAGTCTAGCTACTTTTGTTGACCAAAACTCTGGATTAGCCATGTCTGCCCATGTCACCTCATCTAATGAAGCATCAGCATATACTTGATTTTTAGATTGTATTTTTTGCCCTGCTCCTCTTAACCACTCACCTACACTAGTATTTATTTTTGGTTCCCATGGTGTAACTAAAGATGCTATAAAATCTACAGAATTTCCAGTACCTTCTACTAAGTCACCCCAACCAGCTACTAAACTTCTTCCTGTTTGTTGCGCTAAATTTCCAAGGGTTGCTTCAGGAGGTGCAAACTCTTGCGATGGGTCTGCTCCTTGTTGTATTTGTCCTAAAAAATTTGTGCTATCACGCATTACATCTTGTGCACTAGCTCTTTCTGCACTTACATCTGCTCTCATAGTTTGTGCTTCTTGCATTTGCACTCCTTGTACTAAAGATGCTAAATCAAAAGTATTTTTAGACAAACCTTTGTCATATGCTTGTATTAAATTTTCAGGCTGTTGTTCACTTATGTTAGTATTAGTAACATCAGATAAACCAGATAAAAAATTTGCTGTTTTAGACATTATCTATTTTTAAAATATGTTGACCAAGTTTTTGCTCTTTGTTTTATTTGTGCAGCTTTTTGTGGTTTATTTTCTGTTAACCATTTGAAATATGTATTAACATTACCAGACTTTAAAATATCATAATATTCTTTAGCGTCTGGATTTTGTGCTATTGAACCTATTCTGCTTATTGACTGTTTTAATAGAGAAGATGCATTGTCATCTGACGGGTTTACCGATTCCATTAATTCAGCTAAAACCAAAGGTAACATTTTTTCTTTAATACCAATAGAAACAAGACCTACATTTAAATCTTTTGCATATGCATTATACAGCATATCAGCTCCACCTTGAACACCACCAGCATATAAATTTTCTAATGCTTTTGTAGATTGTATTCTGGCTTGATTTTGTTTTTTTCTTAGGTTATTTTGTTTTTGTGTATCAGCTAATTGGTTTTTTAAATTTGTTAAAGATTCACTTGCGTCTTTATCTTTATTTAAAGCTAATAACATTGTTTCTGTCATTTCTACTTCTTCATAATACACATCATCAAACAATATATCTCCTTCTTCATAAGCAGCTACATAAGTTGGTGTAATAACTAAATTACTATACTCTCTGTTTATTTTTTCCATTTTATCTTTACTGTCTGTCAATGTTAACAACATTGTTTCTTTTTCTCCAGTATCTTTATTTACACCTACTATTTTTTGACCTACGTACATTCCTTGATATACTAATTTGTCTCCAAACACTTCGCTTTCTGCACTAAAAAATCCTATATCATCATCTTTTATTTGGTCTCCTTTATAGTTAAACATGCCTTTTGACTTTTTATCTCTTACTATAAATTGACCATTTTTTCTTCTATCAAGTCTTCCGTTTTCTTGATTTTTATGTAATTCTGATAATATTAATCCTTCAAATGTTGGATTATCAACAAAAATTCTACCTGAAGCGTTTAATGTATAACCATTTTTTGTTGGAGGAGTTGATGTGTTATCATATCCAAATGTATTATTAAAAAATATGTCTGCTCCTGATTTAGGACTTTCAAACAATTCTTTATAGCTAGCAGTTGGGTCAGTTAAAACAGGGCCCTGTGATAAACCATTTGTTAATTCTTTTCCAAAAGATGTTTTTATTTCTTGTGTTCCATATTGTGTTGGTATTTTATCAAATTTCATTCTATTGTTTAACCAATCCAATTTATACTGTAAAGGAACAGCATCGGCATTAAATCCAGTATCTCTAGAATAATCTGCATCAACTGAAGACCTATTATTAAAATAATAATCATCTATACTTATAACTCTATTTTTATCATAGTTATTTATAAAGTCATCATTTAATTTACCCATCATTCCTTTATATGTAATAAAATCAGTATTACCTAATTCGTATTCTCTTAGATTGTCTAAATCGCTTTGATATATTCTGTCTCTAGAGTCAGGGTCATTTTTAGCTAATATTAATGATTTAAAATTTTCTTTGTTTGTTGATATTCTTTGTATTAATTCATTATTAGTTAATTCATATCTATAGTTTGCAACTAATCTATCTAAACCATTTGCCATTGCTCTTTCGTATGAACCATATTTTGTAATCATATCATTAATTGGTGTCATCAAAGATTTAGCATAATTTTGTACAGCTTCTTTATCTTTTTTTCTAACGCCCTTTCCTCTTATTACTTGGTCTGCTAAAGTATCAGCTTGATTAATTAATTGTTGCTGTGCTTGCCTGTATTGTGTTTCTTTTTGTTGGTCTAATTGTTGTTGTTGCAATAATAACTGTGCGTATTGTAAATCTTCTTGTCTTTGTGCTTTTTTATCTGCGCTTCCAAAAAAACCTCTTAAAGCTGTATATCCTCCAAAATCCATACTTACTAATTTAAATTACTTTCTAGTCCAATAACTGCATTTTCATTTCCAGTCATTTTATTATTTACATATTCAAGATATTTACCATAAGGTCCTTTCATTGCTCTAGCATTATTTACACCATCTAATACGTATTTAAATGCACTTGAAGCAAACTCCCCAGCTGCTTGTTTGTTTTGTAATTGTAGCGCTAATTCTTCTTCTCTTAAGGCAATACTTTTATTTGCATTAAATTCTTCTGCATATTGTAATAATGAAGTATGATTTGCTCTATTTTGTCTTTTTACTTCAGCATCTTCTGCTGCAAATTTAATTAAAGCATTACTACGATTAGCATCTAATACACCAGAACCAGCTAAAAATTTAGCTCTATCTCCTGCTGTACCTCTAACCATGTTTTCTATACCTGTTCTATATGCCGTGTCTATATCATCTCTTATTGCTCTTTCTTCTTCAGGAGTAAATCCTATTTTAGCTAATTCTTGTGCTTGATATAAATGCTCTTTAAACGCTGTTGATAATTCAGGATAGTCTCTAACATCTATTTTTTTCATAGAATCAGCATAACCTTTTGCTCCCATAACTCCAGCTATTATAGATGATACACCTCCTAAACCATCTACTAATCCAGCTAAATCTCCTAATGTGCTTCTTGCTTTTGTTGTAGGGTCTTCAGATACTGGCGTGTCTTCATCAACAACAACTTCATCATATTCTTTTGGCTTTTCTACTTTAGCTTCTTCAGGAACTGTATCTTCTGGTTTAATTTCTGTTACTACTACAGGGTCTGAAAAATCATATTCCCTTCCTTCTACTTCTTCTCTTGTATAACCATTTGGTCCTGTATTATCTTGATTACCTGTTAAATCATAAATTTCAAAAGCAACCTGGTCTAAAGCTTGATTTATTTTATATATATCTTGTTCTGAAAATCTTTCTGGGTCATTTTCCATTTCAGCTTTACGTCTTCTTAAATCTTTTTCAAGAGCTACCGCGTCAGCTAATTCTTTGTTTTTTTGTTCTTTTTGAAATTGTAATAATTTACTATTATATGTTTTTTCTAGTTTATCTAAAGGTATCCCTCCTTTTTCTAAATATTTATTATATGCAGAAGGCCCTAATGTTTTTGCTTTTTTTGCTTCTCTTATTTTTCTTTGCAAATCATTTATAGTAAAATCTCTTGCTAATTCATCTGGACTTTTTCTATCTTCAAGTTTTTTCTCATCTTTTTCAGATTCTTCTATTAACTTTTGTTTTATTTTTTCTTTTTGCTTTATAGATAATCTGTTAGATATTGGATTGTCATACACCACAAATCTACTTGTATCTACACCATTTTTTGTTGTATATTCTTCTAGCCCATCTTTACTACCTGTTCCATAAAAAACATCTCCTTCTTTATGCCACATCATTTCAGGGTCAACTAAATAATTACCTAGTTTATTTAGTTCTTCGTCTGTCATATTTTCAGGTCTGTTTGGAGAACTAAAACTCCAAGACTGTGAATTAACATCCCATTGTGCATTTACTTGTATATTACGATTTGTTTTATTATCATATACTCTTAATGCAATCCCTTGACCTTTTCTATAACCTTCTAGTTTTTCGTATTCTATTTGTTCTTTTGTTTTAGATTTATCTACACCTATTGATGATTCTTTAGGAGACATTTTTACTTTAAGTTCTTTTATATCATCTTGAACGCCTGGAGATTTGTACAATCTATCTACCCTATCTTTAACTTCATCTTCTGATTGGTCTTGTGGCTTTTCAAATATTTTCATAAAGCCTCTTGTAGAATCAGTTACAGAACTATAGTCTTGCTGCATAAATGATTTAAACTCACCTTCATCAAATGCAAAATCTATTTGTGCACGCCAATTAGTTTCCCAATCTGGTACTGCTGCTAAAAAAGCATCTTTTCTTGCTTTAAATGTATATTGAAATAAACCAATACCTTCTCCTCCTTGTTCTACAGCATCAGAATAATATAATGACTCTTTAGCTATGTTTGCAAGAATACCAGCAGCCTTAATTCTATCCATGCCTGGCTTGGTCATTAGATAGTCAAATATTTCTTTTTCAGATACTAAATTTTTTCCTGGTGCTGCCATTATGCTTTTCCTTGTTTTTTCCAGCTAGCTATATTTCTTTTAATAGCTTTACTGATTTGTTTATTAGACATATTTTTATTAAACTGTTTACTAGCTTGATGATATATACCTGCGCCATTATCTGCTTTTAAACCTGTGTCTTTTCCATTTTTATCTAATACAGCACCTGTTGACATAATAGGCATTGGATTGCTATTATGACTTGCAGCTCCTTTTGTTACTTTACCTTCAGCTAATGTTTGTTTCATTATTTTACCAGGAGTTTCTGTATCTCCAGATGCTAATGCTTTTTCTATTTTATTTTGTCTGTCAGCTGGCATTATAACTTCATTGCCAGTAACTTCAGCAACTTTCATTCCTTTTTCTGCTGTTTTATAAAAATCTTTTTTGTTATCTTCTGTTCTTTGTAAAAATCCTCCTGCACTTCCTGGATTATTTTCATTTTCTAATAAAGCACTTCTTTGTGCAGCTCCTCCTACAAATTTACCTTGATTTATTATTGGTCCTTGCATTCCAATTAATCCATTTATAACAGCGGCATAATTATTTGTATATGGATTGTTAGGATTATTAAATGATTGAAAGGGTACATATCCTGAACCCATAGGTCCTGCACTATATGTTCCTGGGCCTGTATAGTATTGATTGCCACCATATCCTCCAAAAGTAGTTGGCCCTAATGTTCCTCCAGTAGGATAACTAGGCACATATTCATTTGGATTTCTAGTTTCTAGTCCATAAGGATTTTCAAACATAGCTCTGTTTGCTAAATATTCTTGTTGTTTTGCCATATCCCCATAATTAATTCTATTTTCTTGATATATTTCTGCTATATCTCTTGCTC
>Ga0098042_1000849_pt1 | contig 11788 bp, 7 predicted proteins | sample 9_EtaG_FD_75066 | JGI IMG/M metagenome (GOLD analysis project Ga0098042, IMG submission 75066) | Marine viral communities from the Subarctic Pacific Ocean - 9_ETSP_OMZ_AT15188 metaG | ecosystem: Environmental > Aquatic > Marine > Oceanic | place: Pacific Ocean | collected 2015-01-10
TAGATTACAGGCTCGGTTCATCGTCAACAGTGTGCCAAGTTTGCCCGCTCTCATCAACAAATGAGGTTTCTTCACCACCATCATCAATAAATCCAAAGGGAATCATCTCTTCTTCCATTTTTTGAATGGTGTCTTTGTATAGTTTCTCACGGATATTTATGTCTGTCAAATCTTTAAAATATTCTTGTGTCGATGCCCACGCAAACATAACAAGAGTCATCACTAAGTCATCGTGATGTCCGACCTCTGCCTCATATGATTGCTTTTTCGCAACAAAAGATGCGAGTTCGTTGATTATTTCATAATCCTCAACAATAAATTTATCATATTCAATCAATTCTTTGAGCATGGCACAACCAACCCGTTTGACCTTTGGACTCATTCGAATACCACGTTGTGTTTCGAAATTACCGAAGCCACCGTCCATAACTTGTCCTCTCCTGCCACGCACCGAAGTGACCAAAAGATTTTCATACTCCATTTCGTTGTGTAAAATATCTGTGACTTCTTGACCAATGTCATTGATTTCCACTAAAACGTGAGCGTTATTGTATCGCTTCGCCATCGGAAACAACATATTTGGTAAAAGAAAAGGAGCCAACTCATTATTTTTGTATTGTGCAACGACCTTGTATGGTTCCTCTGTAATATCAATGATTGTCGCGGCATGGTAATCTTCGCCCTGACCCCGAGCGACATCCACACCCATAAAATAAATATGTCCCTCTTTTTGCTCTTCATAAACTTTTAGACCATCTGTTCTCTCTTGTGTGGGTTTTTTGTAAACCATATTTTTAATTTTTGATGGATTAATCAAAGTTAAAACAGAACCAAGAAACTCACATTCAAACTCTGCCCGAAATTGTGCTGGTGAGGTGTTGCGAATTGTTTCTTTTTTCCACTTTTCATCCCGACCCGGAACCTCAGACCAGTGAACTTCAATCGGAACATAAGAGTTGTTGCCCTCCTCAGCGTCTTTCCAAAGTTTGTAATACATGTTCAAACCTTTGGGCGTGCTAATAATTAAAACTTTTGTAGTTTGACCTGCCGAGATCGTAGGGTAAACAGAACTGAAGAAGTCATCAGCAACGTTTTCAGGAACGAATGCAAATTCGTCAAGAAAGATCATATTGAAGGAACCACCCCGCACCGCTGAAGAGGACGTTGAGGATGCAAGAATTTTAGATCCATTTTCTAACTCAATCGATCCTTTGTTCCATTCTACTACACCCTGCTGAAGCCACTTGGGCAAATGCTCATAGGCTAACTGAAGCCGACTCAAAAGTTCTCTGGCTGTGGCAAGTTTGTTTGCAAGAATCGCAACATTTACATCTTGATTGAATAACACATAATGCAAAAGATATGAGATAACCGTTGTAGACTTACCAGACTGCCGTGGTAGTTTGGCGATCACGAAACGATTATCGTGAATTTTTTGAATCATATTTTTTTGATATTCGTACGGATCAAACGGAACTAAACCCTCATCAAGAGAGATGATCTTCATGTAATTTAAAATAAAATACATCGGATCTGCTGCACACTTTGTATACTCTTCAATCTCTTCTTTAGTGAATTGAGTTTGTACGCCAGCGGCTTTGAGATTCTTGTTTCCTAAGTACGACTTGTCATCATGTTTCGTTGTCATCTAATTTAATCTTTTTCACATTTCTTTTTGGGAGTTGCTTTTGCACAAGATCTTGCAACTCTTTTGTGGAGCCGACAAAGAAAGCATTGTTTGTAACTCGCTTTGTTGTTTCATCTTTTTCAAGATCTTTCATCTGCTTATGAACATCAAGTAAATCTTTGTTGGCTTCTGTGGCAGTCTTGAGAAGTTGACTGACCACTTCATAAGCCCGAGGGCTATCACTCTCTGATGCAACTTTTAGAATACCATCAATTGCAAGTTTACTATTATCAATAACATCTTTTAAATTATCACGAACCTCTGTGTAATCTTTTCGTTGATCCATTTTTTGTCGATCAGGATAGTTTGACAAATCAACCTCAACTCTTTTGCGAAGTTGCTTTTCAGGTTTTTCAGGTTCGATTGGATCAATGTTTAGAGATTCTTCTAGGCTCATGCTAATGTACCTCCAGTGATACTTAAACCACCACTACCACCAAATTCAAATACATCAGTTGTCACTGTCGCATCAGGTGGGTTGGTGCTTGCACCAGATGGTCCGGTGATACTCGACACAGCCTTGAAGGCTGCACCTGTAGGTCCACTGATGCCACCAGAGGAATCGAAGTTTGAGAAGAATCCGGTGACTTGAGTTTCCCGAATGATCTTGTTTGTTTTGATGGGCGAGAAAAGATAAGTTTGTGCGGTGAATGATAAATTATAAATTACTGATCTCTGCTCTGACGTATCACCCTCAAACTCTACCTCTGGAGTCACGCCAGTTAAAATAATAGGCACATCAATTTTTGTATTCATTTCAGATGTGTAGTTAATTGTAATCGTAAACTCTGGTGTGAAGAATGGCAAAATTTGCTCAATGATTTGAAGAGCATCGTCATTTGTTCGCGTAGCAATCGCTAGATTGAATCCAATATTGTACGGAACCTCAGCAAACTGTGTTTTGTTTGTGAGTAATTTACCTGACGCAGAATCGACATCGCCATCTAAAAATCTTTGAGATAATGTATTTCTTTTTCTAGACCCATCGTAGTCGATTGTCGTGACAGAAAATCCCATGCGAGGCAAGACCTGACCAATGTGAATATCACTATCCTCACCCTTAAGGATCGGATACTCTCTGAGCATTCTAAAGAATTTTTCTTTCGCAGAGTAAGTAATTGGAACGAGTATTTTTTTCTGTAAAGTTCCAGCGGAGTTTTTTCTTTGAACAAAAATATCATCAAAAAGACTACCAAAGCCTACGACTGTTCTACGAATTGTTTCATTGTAAAATGTAGTAAACATTAGAAATCTCCCTCGGAGAATGGGTCGGTATTTGTAAAGTCAAGAAACCCTTTGGCTTCCCTGTCAAGTTCTGTATTGTCTTCAAAGGCATCTTTAACAAAATATTCTGCCGTCAATCCAATGGTGTTGATTCCGTAGGACGCACCAGACGATGCACCGACCATTGCCGTAGCACCCACTGTAGTCCCGTCTACGAGCCTCACGGTTGCGATGTCCACTGAGGTATCCCACTCGATGATGTCCACTGTAGCACTCGTCACGCTGCCTGCTCGGTTCGTATACAAGTGCGCACGCTCACCGTCAGTGAATTCTCCTGTGCCTGCACCAGCATTGCCTCCGGTAAGACTAACTGTAAATAACTTGTCAACTGCCGCTGATGTAACCCCGTCAATCTGATCAAATCCAGACTCGAAATCTCCACCAGAATACTTGAACAAACTACACTTAATTTGGTAAGCAAATGTTTTTCCAAAACTAAAGAAATTGTATTCTCTCTCAACAAAATCAATCTCAAAAAGTGAATTATTTAATGGAAAGAAAACAAGGTCACCCTCTCTCGGATATGGATAGTCCTCAGCAGCAAATGTCTCTAGGAATCTTCGTCTAGACACGGTGAGCGTCAAATTATCTTTGATCTCTAAACCAAACTGAGTCATGGTTTCGCCTTCGCCCTCGAAGCCTTCAAAGTCTTCAACATACATCTCAAGAAACTTACCCTTTTCAAACTTTGGCAATTTGTCTTCACCAAAGATCTCATCAACATTTACAAGGGTTCTGGGCAGGTACACCATATCGATGCCATGAATCTTAATAGACTCATCAACAAGATCTTGAACAAGCGTTTGCTCAGACTTCACTGTTGTTTTGTTGAAGTATGGATTAGTTGGCATAATTATCCGATCATAATATCAGGCGGAAGTTCGTACTTATCATAAAGAGTTTCTTCAATTTTATCCATCTCAGAATTTGCCTCGGACAAAAGTGAATCTGCGTTGAATTCAACACCACCCGGAAGACGAATGTTTTGATACTTTAGTAAGTTCATAGCCCACTGCTTCTTGAAGGAGGCAGTCACATATTGTTTTAGCAAAATATCATTATAGATTTCTGTATATGTGTCTGGATTGAGTGAAACATACGCTTCGATCATTAAGAAGTCGCCAGCACTTACAACTTCGCTCCAATCCATTTTTAAGTAAAGCCTATTTGTGACTCTACTAAATTCAATTTGTTTTTCGGGGTCAAGCATGTCGCTTACCATCTGAATGTAACTTTGTGTATTTGCATATTGACTCAGGGAGCCGGGAGTGCGAATACCATAAATGTCATTTAGGGCTAACTGATAATTCACACTAAACATGTTCGTGCTTGCACCACCTTCTGCAAACTGAAAAACTTTATTTACAGAAACAATCCGATCACCACCCTCGACTTGAGGAGAGTCACCCGGACCTTGCGTGCTTCCAATACTATTTGTATTTAAATAACCATTTGTGATATCGTCAGCGGTCACTTCTACTTTGAAAAGTGCTTTTTGCACACCATCAAAGTGATATTCGTTAAAAATTTGCAACGAATCATCGAGAGCATCTTCTAATTGTGCGTCATCGACATTAATCTCGATTACGGGTGCGCCCAGTTTTCTTAGAGCATACTGTTTTAGTTCTTCCCGTGATGTTGGTGTTGCCATCTATTTCGCTCCTTTGCCTTTTATATGTATTAGAGCGAGGCTTCCTACGCTTCAACTGGTCACCTTTGGGTTTTTTGTCAGAATCAGATGCCACAATTTGACCTATGCGTAAAATGACACATTGTTTGATATTTAAGACACATCAGAATGTTGTTGTAACCATCTCTTTGATCGAGCCTAAGCCCTCAAAAACCTTAAATTTTGTATCAACAGTCAATTTAATGTCATTTCTCTTCTTAAAATAGTTTCCTATTGCATTGTCAAACTCTGAGCAGTCATTGGTGGTTCCTGTGCCGCCTGTGACAGCGTTAAAGGTGACCCCAATGAAACCACTGGTGGCACTTGTTTGCCCAACTAGCGGCAGGTGATAATTCTGAATCAACTCTGTTGCAGATCCTAGAGTATTTGCCCTGAGCATTGTACTAATCGTTCCGAGTTCTTGAAGGCTGTATGCACCCTTGTAAAAAATTATACTTTTGTTGTCTGCGATACCATAAGTGACTGCTGTGTGAGTCGCACCATCTAAGGATGTTCCGATCTGATCAAACATAAAGTTTCTAAATGATCCTACATTTTTAAGTGTAGAAATGCCGTCCGCAGCCACCTGAGAGGTAGAACCCTGAGCAGAGTTGAAAATGAATGGCGCAGTAAGACCCACAAATCCAGTTTTACCAGATGCGTTTCCTGTGGAGCCAACTGCGTAAATCTCAATGGCTGCCGTAGTCCCTGTGGTGAATCCATCAAAGAATCTGCCAAAGTACGCATGAAGAGTTGTGCCAGAAGCGTCAGTAATCAAAAGTTGATCTGCATGACTGATACCAGATGAACCCGAAGCACCGATACCGTTTGTGCTTCCAAAAGTAATTCTATGTGTGATTCTTGGATCGGGAATGTTCAAGAAATCTCCAGAGCCGTTTCCTGAATTGCCACTACCCATCTGGGTGAATAGCCCCGATCCTGTTGTTTTGATTGTTGAGACTCTTTTGCCATCATTAACATAATTTAAGAATCCAGCATTAGTGATAAACTGTGATACGCCATCAGTTGATGCAAAAGTTTCACCACCAGCACTGACATAATCTCCAGTGGAAGTTCCTGTGTTTCTCACTGTAATCAAATTTCCCTTGTTGAAAACAAGTTGAACTAATTCACCCGAAAGGTCACCTGAATATGTGATTGAATCAAAAGTTGCCATATTTACTCCACGTTAAAGAATCTTGCTTTATACGAACCGGGACTCTTGTAGATAGCCCCACATCTTTGTCCTCGATGAGCATGAACGCTTGAAGCAAAAATACCTAACTTCACTCGCTCTGCACAGTTTCCAGACACAGTAAATTTGATTTGATCTGTTTTTGGCAAAACATTACCGTGCAGATCTGTAGATAGAATATCTTTTAACATAATATAGTCAACACCTTTGCTTGGATTTGCTAGGAATGCACCGCTAGAAATGTTTCCACTAATATTATTTGTTTTATTATCATCTGTAAAAGCAACGACCCCGATGATCGGCTCTGGCTCATCGAAATCTCTGGAGAGAGCAAAGTTACCCTTTTCGTAAACAAACTCATAAACAGGCATGGTAACTTCAATTTCAAAGTTGCCAACTGCGTGACGTTTGCTAGATCCAGAGTAATCAAAGAATTCAAGGAAGGTTTGCTCAACGAACGGAATGCTTGCTCCAAACTCATCCTCTGCACCTACCCCTGTTGCAGATGTTCTTCGAATATCTGAAACAATGTCATCTGTAATATTACCAGCAAACTCAATGTTCGTGACTAAAGATGTCGATGTTCCACCATCTGGTGTAGGTGCAAGAATAACTTTATATTCGTTTGAAATACCACCACCGGACATACCACTCAAGATTGTTTGAACACCACCATTCTCAGTAAGCGTAACACCATGAGTTCCACCCAGTAAGATTTCGCCACTGACAATATTCAAAGCACCGAATGTGCTGCCAGACTCGCCACCGCTAACACCACCAATGATGACTGAGCCATCTCCCTTGACTACAAGAGCAGGAGATAAAGAAGCACCAGATGACTCTTGACCGAGAACACTGAAACTAGAGGGAGTGCTTGAGTGTCTAAGTTCAACACCAACATTTGTATAGACTGCGTTTGTGATTGTTCGCAGTCTGCTTTGATTTGCAAACCCACGGAATCTAGCACCAGTTGATGTGACAATACCTTCTTTACCGTTATACTCTGTAGTTGAACCATTGATGACAGTTCTGATCGGGATTGTTTTTCCTGCACTATCTTCTAACAGGATGTCATTTCCTGCTGTGGTGCTTGTAGAGATAGTTTTAATATGAAGACCGCCTTGTGCAGAGGTGACTCCATTTAATCCAAATCTTCTATTTGTTGAATCAACAACAAGCATTGGTCCGTCAGAATCAAAGTCGCCATTTGTGCCACCACCCTTGACCACTAACCCTAAAGCATCTGTGTTGCCGTTATTGATTCTTCCGTAGTAAACTTGCATACCACGCTCTGCATTGTCCGATCCAGTGTATCCTAAGTTTAAGAACTGAAGGAAGGCAGCGGTGACACCTGCATCACCAGCACCAGAAAGTCCACCTGCGATAGCAAGGCTACCAAGTCTAAACTTGGTTCCGATGTGATTCATTCCGGTGATACCACCTGAACCACCGATTAACATGCCACCAGATCCAGAGAATCTGAAAGATCTATTTCCGTCAAGTGTGAAACCTTGGAACATGGTATACGCTGCAAGCGTTCCACCAGTTTTGATTAAAATATCACCAGTGGTGCTTGTTGAATCATTGGCTCCGGTAAGAGCAATGGTTACATCTCCGGTTGATCCATTGACAGTTCGAACAACATTTCCATAAACCGTAGATCCTGAAACATCCACAGTTTTTCCTGTAAACCGAACCTCATTGCTAAATGTAATGCTACCAGTAAATCCAGCGTTACCGGGAACCGATGCGGGTAAAGACAGACCCACTGTCGCAATGCCAGAGGCATCAATCGCAACGGTAATACCACTTCCGGGTGTAACTCCGTAAACTTCAACAGGGTTTAAAGTTTCAACAATTTCATTAGTTTTATCAAACCAACTTCTAAAGTTGTCAGATAGTGAAAGTGTGCTTAGGTTTGTAAATGCGTTTCCAGCCATTTAAGTTTCCTGTTAGATCTTAATTATGTATCGAGTTACCACATACGGAGGCATTTGTTCGAGAGTGATTGCAGTGGGTTGATTATCTACAATGTTTCCTTTTGCTCCGGTAACCAAGTCACCTTGTTCCAAGAAGGAATTTGTACCGGGGAAGTTTGTTGTTGCCCTGCCACCAGTAGCAGATGTTGGAAGCACTGTAATATCAAATGCATCGATGGTTTGTTCAAGAGAGTCCGGTCTGAATCTTGCGTCACTACCCTCAAGTCCTTGAATTTCATCTTGAATACAATTTTGCGTGTCACAAGTAACTATGAAGGGAAGTCTTCTTCCGTCAGGGTTGGGTGGGTCATTACCCGCTCCCCTACCAGCCCTTGGAGAGATAAGACCTGTGTGTTGGTGCATTGCAACCCCAGTGATACCACCAGTGTTACCCAAGACTTTATTAGCACCACCAAATCCAGCATCACCACTCGGTGTCACGGATCTATCTTCACCAACCGGCATTCTTCCTTGTAAGTTTGGAACTTGGAATTGTGTGGCACTATCAATACCGCTGTCAGTATTGTAAGGGTTATTTTCTCCACCAAGTGCATTGTAAAGATTCAAGAATTCATCTTTATTATAAATTGTGCCATCACACAACAAGAAACCCTCTGGTGCTGTGAAAGTGCCAGCGTACGGGAAAATAGAACCACTAGGCACAATTGTTTGGAAGAACTGTGCCTCTGATTTACGTCCCAAAGGAACTGCGTCAATGGAAGCAATTTCAGGAAGATCTTTTCTATTTGTGTTATTTGATAAAACAAGTTTGAGTTGATACTCTGTAAACAATCCAGTGTCCGAAACGGCACTACCATCAGCGATAGGTGCAGCAAAGTTGTTAATAACAGTTTCAACATCACCGTTCGTGTTTACAGTTGAAATCACAGTTGATGGACTAACAAGTTCAACGTAAGGTTGCTGATCAAGAGATCCTGATGAATCAGTCCCTTTAAATTTACCAAACACTTTAGTGACCACACCAGATGGGAACTTACCCTTGATTCGAACATTTAAGTTGGCAGCGGGGGCTGGCAGAGTGACAATTTTCGAATAGTATCTGGAGATAGAAGATGACAAGTTATCATTTGAAAGAGTATTTAATGTAACTTCATTTGCATCTACAAAAGAAACTTTATTTGAAATCAACAACGGCATAACTTGAGCCGTGTCGATAATATTTGACGAACGATCAGTTGGAGTCCTGCGGAATCGAACGCTAGTTGGTGAAGTGCCAAACTGATTTTCAAAACGTCTTGTGGCATTGACCGGACCAAACCCAACTCCACCGATGGGGGGAAGTGATGCTTCAAGTTTATTGGAAGAAATCAATTGTTTTGACGATGCAACATAACTCGTATTGAAGACTAGATCTGCCGTGACGCTAGTGAAGTTGTAGTCAAGCAATGAGTTTGATTCCTCAAACGCTGCTCTCTCCATCACAAGACTCAAACTATAATCAAACAGTTCAGTGACCTGACCAGTGTTGGATGGTTGGAACAATCTTTGCAATGCACCGCCATTTCCTTGAGTGAAAACTTTATTCACTGTCCAAAGTTTGTAATTAATATCATTCGAAGAGAAACTAACGGAATAGGTTCCGGGCGAAAGATAAATTGGCGAACCTGTTCCGGGTGTCCCCGTTTCACAGAAATTGAAAGTTGTCAGTTTATCATTTAAGGTATCACCGGGATTGTAGGTATTTACATCCTCTGGTCTAAGGTAAACCTCAGAGCAAGGCATCAAGTAATTTCTCCTTGGATACCCAAATGTATCAACAGGTCTAATCTCACATTTAATCACACCACCACTGTCATCTGGTTTTTCTGAAAACAAAACTTTGATGTTTTTCAGAACCATGCCATCGGGGAAAGTGCTTTGATCAACAGTAAAAGTTTGTGAAACAGGAGTGAGTGCATTCAACACAGGAGCAGACTCGCTACCGACAAGATCAGTATACTCTGCGTTGAGTGTTGAGTTGCTAGAGGAGGAGTCTCTTCTTCTAATCAGAGGACGGAATGTGTTGACTCCAGCCTCATTTGTGTCCAATGCACCAGTGGCATAGAAGATAGCATCAGCAGAGGTGGTTGCAAGATTTAAGTTATTATCAGCGTTGTCCATCACTCTAACAACTTTTTCACCTGTAAGATAAGTGTCAGTTGGAATTGATAAACTAAATGTGAATGCACCAGTCGTGCCAACACTGTATCCCGTGGTTGTCCCGGTCAACTCATCGTCAAAGTAAAGATACGCTGTTGAATTGGGACGCATGCCCTCAACAGTTCCGTCAATAGTTACCGCACGCATGTAAGGTACAATCGAAAGATCAATAATTTTATTTGCGAGTTGTCTAGTAATTTTTTGTGAAAGGTTTCTTCTCACATATGTTGATCTTGGAGCAACGACATAACTTCTAAAGTCTGGATCGCTTTGTTGAGTGATGTTTTCTTCTTCAATCTCTCGTCCAAACCAGATGCTCTCCCAATCTTTCCACTGAGTGCCAAAGCCAAACTTTTTACCCTCAACACCACTGGGGGCGGAGATGCCTTTTTTCCAAGCATTATTTTCGCCACTTGTATTAACGATAACCTTTGCCTTTTGCGTGTCACTCCAATAGCGATCACAGAATGGATCAAGTTTTACAGAACCGAGGTAGTCGGTGACCCCGAATCTATTCACATCAACTGTGATTCCTTGTGTGATGGGATCAATATCAGTGTTTGAGACAAATGTAATATTACCAGTGGTGTGTCTGGATGTTATGATTTCACCATAAGGACTAACAAATCTACTAAGGTTTGCACTTTGAGTCGCGTCATACGAAACGCCCATTGGCTTAGTGGTGAACGCTGGTCTGATGGTATTTGTGATCGGATCAATTGAAACGTTATGTTGAATCTTAGTGACATCACTATTGCCGTGTCCAATCAAATCATCAGCAAAAACTCCATCGTCAAACGCCTCTGATCCGGGGAACAATCCGACAGCCGATGCAATCGCTCTATTTTGTAGTGCTGTTCTGTAATTAAATTCGTTATCACTAAATGTAGCCTGCTCAATATTACCAATATCTGACATCGTATATCTTTGATTATTGATATACGATGCATTTACATCATCAGTAGACAAAGTGAAGGCAGGAATGCCAACACGATAAAGTTCAAGATCATCTTCTGCGACAGTCGGTGCTGCTGGTTCAAAAGAACTTTCTCCACTCACCACACGAAGACTTCTATCCGACCCTAAGATAACACTGTCAACTCTGGATAGATATGTTTCATAAGAGACAAAGGGACTTTCAACAGCGTCCACCATGGGGACTGTGGATGTTTTGATATCTGGTGTTCCAGACACGGTTGAATCACCATATGAAAAATGTCCGGCTCGATTCAATCTTTGAGGTCTGTAGTCGAGAGCATCAAACAATCTAATTTTTTCACCGCTCTCAGGATCTAAGAAATCTGGTGAGAACTCTAGTCCTGCTGTGAGTCCAGAGTCAACATAACTTTGTTTCGTAAACGGTCCACCGCTTCCATATGCATGTGTAAATTTATTGCAGGTGACAACTAAGGAGTTTGCAGTCGTATCAACATCCTCACCTTGTTTAAGAATAACTCTACCAAAATCATATCGATCAATTTTTTGTCCATTATCAAAATCAAATTTAGATGTGACATCAACACCACCCTGAGTGATGGAAAGGATTTCGTAAATATCAACTACTCCCAAATCCCCAACACCGTTTGCAAGAGTGACACCTGTGATTTCCGAATCTCTAACTAAAGTTTTCTTTCGAATATTTTGATCGGTCACTGTGCTTTTATATTTCATAGGCACAGTTGCAACAACTCTCGCACCACTACCACAGTTTGCAAGCGTAAGCGTACCTGCATCATTATCTGGATTGGTTGGGGATGAGAGATCAATTGACACTCTGGTTGCTGCATTACTACCAGTTGCGGCAAATGCGAGAA
>Ga0098042_1000851_pt1 | contig 11775 bp, 7 predicted proteins | sample 9_EtaG_FD_75066 | JGI IMG/M metagenome (GOLD analysis project Ga0098042, IMG submission 75066) | Marine viral communities from the Subarctic Pacific Ocean - 9_ETSP_OMZ_AT15188 metaG | ecosystem: Environmental > Aquatic > Marine > Oceanic | place: Pacific Ocean | collected 2015-01-10
ACCAGCACCCGTTCTAACTGCAAGGTCTCCCCATTTATTACCAAAGAAATATTTTTCAGTTGCAGCTTCTCCAGCAACTTCTGTTACAGGAGCTGTTACACCACCTACTGCAGCACCACTAAACGGAGCTGAAGCAGCTTGTCCTGTTCCTGCAACAATTTCTCCACCTTGAGAAACTAAAGGATTACCATAAGCAGATACTTGTCCCGGACCAGCTTGAAATGCAGGTTGACCAGTTAATAAGTTAGCACCTACTCTAGCAGTACTTCCTAATGCACCACCAATAGCACCAAAAGGTTTTGAAACAGTTTTAATTGCAACGTTTCCTATTTTAGCTAATGTACCAGTTCCACCAAATACAGTACCACCTAACATCTTACCACTTGCATTCATCATAAATGCTCCTAGTTTACTTGTGGCAAGTGCCCCTGTTCCACCAAACGCTGTAAGAGCTGCACCTCCCGTCACCACGACTGCAGCAGCTATAGCTAGGGCTTTTAATATTTTACTTGAGCCTATTTTCTTAACAACTTTTTTAACACCTTTAACAACTTTCTTAACGACTTTCTTTACGCCCTTAACAACTTTCTTAAAAGCTTTTTTAATTTTACTAAATAATCCCATAATGTTTCTCCGTTATCCGAATAGGTCTCCTGTTATTGCTCCAATTAAATCTTGTATATTTTTCAAACTACCACCATACTTCGATGGGTCTGAAGCTAGTGCAGTATTTACAATTTGTGCTATTCTATTCTTTTCGTTTTCACCTTCTCTAAAATCATAATCAGCTTGGTCTCTCATTTCTTGCCATAAGAATGACATAGAAGTTTGTGACAAGTTAAATGCATTCTGTGCATTCTGCATATTAATAGCATTCTGTGCAGCAGTATTAGCAGCATTAGTTTTACGTCTCCACTCTACATTAGATTGTTCAACGATAGCTTCGTTCTGTGCATTCCATTGATTCCTTGCAAAGTCTTGGTTCGCATTAAACTGGTCTACCTGAGTTGCAAGTTGAGTATTAAACTTCTCAACATCTGCAGCTCTTTGAGCATCTCTTGCAGAAGCAGCATTTGTTTGCGTATCATTAAACTGCCTCATTGCATTTGTTTGGTTTGTATTGTACTGACTCATTTGTGCAGCCATACTAGCCATAAACTGATTAGTTTGATTTTCACTAGCAGCATTAAATTGCTTAGAAGCATTTGTTGCAGCTTGGTCAGACAACAATCTTTGTTGCTCTTGTTGAGCTTTCATCATGTTTGCTTGTTGTCTATTATTAAGATTAGCCATATCCATTGCTAAAAAGTTCTGAGCATTTTGTACAGCTAGTCTTTCTCTTGTTCCTAAGTTTGCTAAATCCATTGAAGCCATTGCAGTTGCATTTTGCATGATAGCTTGTTGTTCAGCATTCATGTCTGCAATCGCTACAGTCTGCATAAATTTACTATTAGCTAATTCAACTTGTTGAGCAGCATTAAACTTAGTCATATCCATGTTTGCTTTTGTAGTAGCATTCTGGATAGCTGATTGTTGGTCAACATTAAGTTGAGCCAAATTCATTTGACTAGCTATCTGTGCTTGAAGCTGATTCGTTTGCATAGTCTTATTAAGATTTGCAAGTTCTATCTTTTCTGCATTACTTAAATTTTCACTAGCAGCTAAATTACGTGAAGATAAATTAGCTAATCGCATCTGTTGTTCGTTACTTAAATTAGCAACTTCCATCTGCTGTTTAAACGCAGCATTCTTAGAAAGGAAGTCAGCAGCAATTTGCATTTCTGCCATCTTCTCTTGATTCTCTGCAGTTTGGTTTGCACCTTCAACATTAGCTTCTATCTGAAGCTCTGCCATCTCAACTTGTTGCTCATTGCCAAGATTTTGCATACGCATCTGTTGCTCATTCTGTGATTGAATAACAGCAGCTTGTTGTTGATTCTGTAGGTTCTGTGTTCTTGTTTGTTGTTGTTGGTCAGCAGTAGTCATTACAGCTTGTTGGTCAAACTGACTCTGCATAACTTTCATTTGCTGTGCCATTTGAGCTGTTTGGCTTTCAGCACTTTGACGATTAGCTAAGTTAGCCATTCGTAATTGTTGTTCTTGTTGAGCTTCTTGTAAGTTAGCTTGTTGCTCGTTACTTAAATTTTGAGCTGCTCTTGTTTGTAAAGCTTGTGCATTACTTTGAGCCATAGGTAAAGCACTTTGAATAATAGCATTAAATAAAGCATCTCTTCCTACACTAGAAACATCTAAACCTCTTTGAGCCATTCTTTGATTAACAGCATCAACAGCAGGTTTTGCCCATAGTGGTACTTCACCATCTTCCATACCACCTAAAAGTGTATCCATTTGTGAAGATACTAAAGCTTCTGTAGGTAAAGCAGCAACTGCAGCTTGTACTTCTACTGGCTCGTTATCTATTTGAGCTTCTACTGTTGCAGGGTCTTGAACAATAGCAGCAGATATTTCTGGAGGTAAATTACCAGTAGCTGCAATCATATCAGCAGCAGCACCTTGAGCAGCAGTACCTTTTACAGCTCTTTGTTTTGCAGCTTCATATCCAACAGTATCATTAATAGCAGCAGCGACTGCATCTGGAGCAGGTTCTCCAAGAAGAGTTTCACGTTCTTGTCTTTCAGCATCAGGAGTTTGATTAACTGTAGTATCTTCTCCCTCAACTTCATCAACTAAATATGTACCTGTAAGAATATCATCTACAGTTTTAGCTTTAGCTGCTTCAGCTTTAACTTCATCAACACTAGCAAATTTAACTGGTGCTGTAATTGTTCCTTGTATGTCTCCTATTGGACCTCTCGTAACTGTACCTTGTGCAGCATCAACTGCTACATCTTTATCAGCTACTGTCGCTGCATCATAACCTGCAGCTTTTAAATCTTGACCGATTGTTTCATCAGCTTGTGCAGCTTGTGAAGTGGCTACTGCTTCTTTAGGTTGGTTTTTAGCTTGAAATGTTTGTGCCTTTGTAGGCTCTGCCATAGTAGTTGTCTTCTGCTTAATATTCTCATCAATCTTTTGAGCATCAGGTATTTTAGCAGCATCAGGCACTATCCCTTGCATTCCTTCTTCAACTCTAGTTCTAGTGGCTTGTTTCTGCTCTACCGTTTCTCCAGCAGCTTGAGCTTCTGCAGCTTCTTGAGCAGCTTTTTCTGCAGCTAATCTTGCAGCTTCCTCTAATGCAGCTTGTCTAGCCGCTTCCTCTGCAGCTAACCTAGCAGCTCTTTCTTCTGCAGTTTCTCCAGTATAGGTATTATTATTTCCTGCACCTCTTCCTCTACCTCTACCTCTATCTTCATAGTAATCTTCACCATAGTCCTGAAAACCTGCAGTTATTCCTCCGACATCAAAACCGACACGACCACCCGTACGATAATCTTGTCTTTCGCTAATAGCTCTTACTCTCTTACCAGAAGAGTATTTGTTTCGTTTTGTTTTTTGTTTTTTAGCCATAATTATTTTCCATTCAAGATTGTATTTTACTTGACTTCAAAGAGTTTGTCAAGCTTTTCGTCAAGTTTTTCTAGCCTGTCCATTAGTCTAGTCATGTCATCTTTAAGTTCTTGTTTTGTTACGTAGTCTCGTGCTATTTCTTCTCTGGTTTTGTTTAACAATATATCTAACCTTTTAGCTTCAGCAGTATTTTGTTTTATGTTATATAGGATAGGTCCTAATACTAAAGTTATAAAGACGTTCCAAATTATGTAGGTTGATATTTCCATTATACTTGATATTGTACAAAAAAGTCTATTCGTTTAGTTGATGCCTCATTACATTTTACATTTAAATCAACAGTACTATTGTCTCCATATAAAAAGAATACATTACTAGCAGCGTTTTCAATATTTGGTCTTAAATTAACAGATTGTGTTGTAGGTAATTGGTGGTAACTTACATTTCCACCCCCTAAATAATATCCATTAATACTTGATGTAAAAGGAAGACTCAAATTTAATGTATTAGCATTTGTAGTTGTACCTATAGTAACAGAAGCCGAAGCATAAACCATTCTTCCAATTTTAGTATAATTAGCTCTGTTTGTTGTTACAGTTCCACCTTGACCATTTACTTCAGATACAGTCCATGTACCTTCTTCGTAATCGTCTAAAGTATTAGCTGCTGCTGTGTCTGAACCAAAAGCTATACCACCGTGTTGTGTAATTCTTGCTTGAACAGAATTAGCAGTTCTAAAAGCTAAACTTCTTCTTGAACCTGCATGTGAATATGATTCATGTGTGTATTCTACAGCAGCTTCTGTATCACCATTCGTACCATCATTACCAAAAAATATAGTAGATTGAGAATCAGAACCTGAATATATTGTTAGTCCATTAGCACCTGAGCCTGAACCAATAACTAAGTTATTTCCACCTGCGTTTCCAAAAGTTCCTGTATTATGTAGTCGCAAACTTCCAGAATTATCAAGTTTTGCTCTAAAAGCATTATTAGTATAAAAATTTATATCAGCATCTTCTTGTTGATAAAGAAAAGCATCGCCTGTTGTATTGCCTTCAATACCAACAAAAAACTTATCTGTATTGTGGTCGTTAGCGAAAGCAAGTTGTGCACCTACACCACTACCAGAGCCATGAAAATCAGCTAAAATACTACCACCTGAGAATGATGTTTGTCCAACAGCTATAGCAGTACTAGACATTGTACTATCTAAAGTAGTAGCACCTGTAACATCAAACGTACCTGCTATATCTATGTTAGTATCTAACTTAGCACTTGTAACAGCATCATCTACAATCTTAGCTGTAGTAATTGTATTGTCTACAGGAACATTAATATCAGTTTGAGTAAATGTCATAACCTCAACAGCCACACCAGTTGGAGGAGCTGTAGAGAATGTCAGAGTTGTACCTGAGATACTGTATGTTGATTTGTTCTGATATACACCATCAAAGAATACTTGTGTATTGTTTTCATTTACAGGAGCTATACTTAGAGTTAGAGTAGTATCACTACCATCCCCTGTCATTGTATCTATGTTTAAGTTTGAACCAGAGACACCTGCAGCAACTATATAAACTACAATTTTTCTTCCGTTTGCAGGAGCAGCACTAAATGTTAATGTTGTAGTACCACTTGAAGTAGCTATAGAGTATGCACCTTGTTCTTGGAATACACCATCTATAAATACTATTAAATTATCTTCTGATTCTGTTGATTGGCTAAGAGCATACGCTGTAGTAGAGCCATTACCTGTAAAGACATCGTGTGTAAATGTATTAGTACCACCACCGCCACCAATAGCACCCCATGCATCTGTATAACCTTCAAATTGTGCTAATGAAGTGTTATATCTAAAGTAACCTGCAGCAGGGCTTCCGGGTCTTTGAGCTGTAGTACCTACTGGTACATGAATAGAATCTGTATTAGAACCTAAATCAAGTGAAACATCTGGAGATGCATTACCTATACCTACTCTATTTGTAGAAGAATCAACTACTAAAGTATTTGAATCCCAGTTAAAGTCTCCTGTTCCACCTGTTAAAGCTGTTAGAGTTCCAAGGCTTGTAATGTTAGGTTGAGCTGCTGTAGCTAATGTACCTGTTAAATTATTAACAATTAAGTTTGCAGCAGCATATCCTGTTGCACCAGTATTTACTGTAACAGCAGGTTCTGTTTGTGTATCTGCAAATAATCTAAATGTATTATCAGTAGAAGCATCATAGAACAAACCAGCATATTTAGTTGTGCTAGACTCTACATACTTACCAAAGAATCCAAAGTCTGTACTATTAGCTGAGTTAGCATTTGTAAGACCTGTAAAGTTATCATCCGATACTATTGCACCTGTTTGTGTAGTTGTACCTGTTACAGTTAAGTTTCCAGAGACTGTTAAGTTATTAGAAACTGTTACGTTACTTGGTAATCCATATGTTATTGTACCAGAGCTTTCTGCTACGTCTATTTCGTTAGAAGTTCCTGCAAATGTAATAGTTCCTCCAGAAGCTATTGCAGTTGAATTTGAACCATCTGATACTGTAGCTACATTACCAACAGCTAAATCAATAGTTCCATCACTATCTTGATATGTTGCTGTAATACCTGTTTCAGTATTACTTGAGAACATAGCACCAACTGTATCCTGTACTACTTCTGATAAATCTATATTAGCTGTACCATCAAAAGATACACCATGTATTGTTCTTGCTGTAGCTAAAGCTGTAGCTGTATCTGCTAAACCTACAGAAATATTAGATGTACCATCAAAGCTTGTACCACCAATAGTTCGTGCTGTCGCTAAAGCTGTTGCTGTTGCAGCATTACCTGTAATATCACTTGATGTTAAAGCAATAGTTCCTGTAGTTGCAGGAAGTGTAGCAACAATGTTACCACTAAATGCACTATGAGCAGGAGCTTGTAATCTTGCATAATGTGCGTTAGAAGATTCACAGTAAAAATCTATATAAGACTGTGTACCACCATTCTTAATAGAAACAACACCTTGAGAAATACTAACTCCATCTGAGCCACCAAAAGTAGCTGTACCTGTTATTGCAGGAGCAGAAATAGTAGGACTTGTTAAGGTTTTATTTGTTAAAGTATCTGTTGTTGTTCTACCTACTAATGTATCTGTTGTAGCAGGAAGAGTTATTGTTACATTACCACCAAATGCTGAATGTGCTGGTGCTTGTAGTCTAGCATAGTGTGCATTACTTGACTCACAATAGAAGTCTACATATGATTGTGTTCCACCATTTTTAATTTTAATTCCACCTTGCTCAATGACTACACCATTTGTAGAGCCACCACCTACTCCAATAGACGTAGTAATCTCTAATGCTGCAGGTAAAGCAAAGTCTAAAGTATTGTCTGAATCTTCATAAGTAACTGTAATATTAGATTCAGTATTAGAGCTAACCATAGCTCCTACAGTATCGCTAATTGTTTCTGCTAATGTAATACCACCAATAGTAATTGCATCGGCTTCTAATGTTCCGTCAATATCTGCATCACCACTAATATCTAATGTAGCTGCATCTAACTCACCACTAATGGTTATATTTCTACCACCAGTAATGTCTTTGTTTGAATCTGTTATGATAGCTTTACTAGCTATAACAGTACCATTCGTAATACCATCTATAAGGTTTATGTCTGTGGCACTTGCTGTAACACCATCTAGTATGTTGAGTTCTGCAACTGTTGATGTAATACCATCAAGAGTATTTATCTCTGCTGCTGTAGCTGTAACACCATCAAGAATATTAAGTTCTGCTGTGCTTGATGTAATACCATCTAAAGTATTTAGTTCTGCAGTAGTTACTGTAGCTCCATCTAAAATTTCTAGTTCTGCTTCACTTATATCTGCTGAACCTATTACAAAACTTGTACCTGTAATTGTTGTACCTGTAATTGTTGTACCTGTAATAGCTGCTGCAGTTGAGCCTCCAATAACTGCACCATCAACTGTACCACCATTTATATCTGCTGTATCAGCTACAAGGCTGTCTATGTTTGCAGTACCATCTATAAATAAGTTTCTCCATTGTTGTGAAGAGCTACCTAAATCGTATGTGTCATCGTCATCAGGTATAATGTTTGAGTCTACGTCAGCACCAAATACCACATTATCAGTAGCTGCATCACCCATTGTGATTGTGCCACCATTAAATGTAGTTGTACCTGTTACAGTTAAGTTACCACCGACTGCAACATTACCTGTGGTTGTAATGGCATCAATGTAACCATGTGACCAGTAATTAGAACTGTCACCTAATGAATGTGTGCTATCAGCACTTGGAATAATGTCAGAAGCTACGTCTGCTGTTAAAGTAACTGTATCACTTGCAGCGTTGCCAAGTGTTGTATTTCCGTTGACTGTTAAGTTTGCTGTAAGTGTTGTGTTACCTGTAACATCTAATGTACCACCTACTGTAGCGTTTCCAATAATACCTGCGTTAGCATCTACATCTAAGGTATCTATGTGGGCTGTACCATCTAAATATAAATCTTTAAATTCTAATGAGCTAGTACCTAAGTCTATATCGTTATCAGTAACAGGTATAATAGCTCCATCGGCTATATATAATTGTTGTACTGGATTGCTACTTACTTCTACATAAAACTCAATGTAGTTGTTTGTTGTATCTATTAATACTTTGTTATTTGGAGAAGTTTCTCCTGCATCACCAATGAGACCAATAACAGGACCAGAGGCTGCTGTGCCATCATGTGAGTGACCTGTAGAGTTGTGAAAAGCGTTTACTAGCTGATTATACTCATCGTTAAAAAGTGCAGCAGTAATGGTATCCCCATCTACAAATGAACTTTGTCTTACATATCCTGCCATGTTATTTGTCTCCGTTTAAAATTTTTCTCTTGACCTTTTTATTTTTATGCTTTACTAGCAACCCCTTCAGAATTAACAGATAATAAATTATTTGTAATAACAATATCATCTGCAAAAGATATTACTTCTGATGCTACTTTTACTCCGTCTTTTTCTAAAGCAGGTTGTATTTCATTTTCATAAGTTATCTCAGCACCAATAAATCCTACTACTGATTTATCGCTGTCTTTATAAACTACTCGTATTTCTTGTGTCATAATAAATTCCTATTTTTAATTAAGTGTTGCGTTCCAAGCTTGAAAATAATCTGGAGTATAACTTAAAACTTTATAATGCATATAAACACCTTCTTTATCATTAAGACCTGCATTGTATGCAGTTGTAAAAGTAACAGTAATATTCATTCCACTACTTGAAACAGATGCAACATTACCTCCAACAGCTACTTCAGATAGACCAGAAATACTAGTTAAAGCAGCAAAAGTTAATTTTGCAAAACCTCCTTTACCTGATGTTTTGTTATATTCACCAGAAACAAACATTAACTCTACATACATAGGTCTCCATAAGTTAGCCTGTGAGTATATAGGTATAGATAATACATTTCCTGAACTTACACTTGGAATAGCTACTACACCTTCTGCATAATCTCCTGAACCTGAAGTACTAATTGAAGTGTTACTGCCAGAAGTTAGTGTTAGTTGATGTCTGTCAGACGTACTAGAAATTTGAAATTGAGATGTAGCAACAGCAGTAGTGCTACCTATCATAACCATGTTGCTTCCACCAACAATATTAAACATATTAGCTTCATCATCCGTTTCTACTCTAAAATCACAGTTTTGTCCACCTTCATTAAAAATATGGTCTCCATCAGTTGTAAGCGTATATCTATATTGACTGTTACTAGCATCATAGATAGCAAAAGCAGCTCCAAAAGAACCTATTTGATATTGCTTGTTACTTTGGTCAGTTTCAATAAAAGTAATTTTAGGTGTAGAAGTTGTTATTGTAGAAACTCCATCACCATCAATCTTAAATTTTTCAGATAATGTAACTGCTGCTCCAGCACTACCACTTGCTTGAGAATAAAAGTGTAGTTGTCCACCTTCTAATTTTATTGCAGAAGATTCGTTAGTTTCAATATTAGCAAAAGAACCTGTATCAGAATCAACATATAAATTATCAGTTAGCCATAGTCCATCAAGACCATGAGTACCTGTAGCGTTTTCACTAAATATATTTCCTTTTTGCCCTATATAGAATTGATTCCATCCTGAATGAGAATCTGTTTTAGCAGTTGTTCCAAATCCAAAAGTCTTTCCACTTACTTTTAAAGTACTTGTTATTTCTAAATTATTTGCAAGTGTTACATCTTCACTAGAGTCAATAGTTATGGCAGTAGCGTTGCCACCATCAACAATACTAGGCGTACTAGATAATTCTATAGGGGTTTTCGTTAATGCCATAATCTATTTCTCCTTTTTAATTTAGCTAGGGCTGTTAGCTTCGTTAGCAGCTTTCTTAGCGTTCTTAACTGTAGTAGTCCATACTGCTGCACAAATGCCTTTCACTTCATCAGACTCACCTGATACGTCTGTATCTGTATGTGTCCAAGAGTCATCTTCATTTTTTACAGATGATACGCACTCAAGTACTTTCCTATGGAAAGACCTTGTAAGCTCTTTGTCATCTTCTTTGATAACAGTCGCTTCACGAATTTGGATTGCTTTGTAGTCTCCTACAACTTCAATCTTATCTTCTACTATTTCTTTTGTTATTGCCATTTTATTTTCTCCGGTCTGTATCTAGCATCCACTAGATATAAGGTTTATAAATGTGAGTACTTTCGTACTCGGTTTACACTTTCGTGTTCGTTAAAATCTGTTTTTGTTATGCCACATGATAAACACCTTGCACCATTACGTATCTTTGTCCTGTTTGATAATTTGCAGCACTTGTTGAACTTAGTGTAATTGGATAAAAATATGTGTTTCCATTTTCAATATATCCAACTGCAACATCTGATGCAAATGCTGTAGTATGGGCAAAAGTTACATGACCATAATAAGCACCAGCTTGAGCAAAAGGTAAACCAGTAAATTTAGCTCCCCCTGTTCCTACATTTGTAATATTTCTAGCTGAACTATAACCTACAAACCTTACAAGGTTTCCTATTTTTGTATAGTTAATAGTAAATGTATTACCTTCAGTTATTGTAGGAGCTGCTGTTATAGCACTCATTGTAAGAGTTGCTGTACCTTCTTCGTAGTCATCAAGTGCGGTAGCTGCTGCTGTGTCAGTACCAAAATGTATTCCATTTTTTGCTCTAACTAAACCATTGTTTTGAACTCTAAATAATTCTTCAACTGAACCATCATCATCTACCCTCACCCAAAAAGCTGGATTAGCTGAAGGTGTAGATTCTGTTGTTTGAATAATAGCACCATATTCAGTTCCTATATCAGCAGTTAGTGCATAACCTGTGCCAACACTATCTCCTATTCTAACTCCTCCAGCACTCGCTATAGTAAAAACTCTACCATCGTTACTAATAGGGTCTGAGCCTGTGCTTGTTCCTCTAAAGATATGAAAATTACCATATGAATCATCAGCAGGTCCTATTGCCCAGTCTCTTATTGCTGCATTAGCTGTGCTTGTGCTACCAAAATATAAAACTGGTGCTGATGCATATGAATTTGTATCACCTTCTATATGTAGTATTGAAGATGGACTCGCAGTTCCTATACCAACCTTACCTGAAGTCAAATTCAAAGTTTCTGTACTTGTTCCAGCTTTCATAGTATAGAACGACATCGAACCATCTTCAGTTCCATCTGAAGCATCTTTTACTTGAGTATAGATTTGACCATAAGCTATCTTTTCATCATTGTCATTTTCACCATAAAAATAAATAAGTCCTGTTGCATCATTATCGGCAGGGCTTCCAGAGTTTCTAAAAAGCTCTAATACAGGTCCTGCAGATGAATCAGCGTCAGTACTTGTTAAAATTAATTGGCTAGTATTATCTGCTGTACTAATAGTTATACCAGAATCTAAATCTAGTAATCCCGGTGAAACTTTTGTTATTGCCATTTGTTATCTCCTGCCTGAAGGTATATAGTCTACGTATAAACCATTAATTGTGTAAGGGGCTTTGGTGTCCTCACTAATAAATGTAAAATTGTTACTGTGTCCACTACCTAATAGTGGTACTCTTATAAGTGGATTCTCACCACCACCAAAGGTGTTTAAGTTAAATACAGCATCACCAAATTTAGATGGTGGATTAATAACTCCTAAATCAAATAATGTAGGAGGTTGTGCTGTATTTGTATCACCATAATTAAATCTAACTTGTACATCAGGCTCTACTTGTCCTTCTGTACCACAAGATACTTTTAGGTAATGTAAAGTTTTTAAAGTTCCTAAATCACCATAATCATAGTCAGGTG
>Ga0098042_1000853_pt1 | contig 11739 bp, 21 predicted proteins | sample 9_EtaG_FD_75066 | JGI IMG/M metagenome (GOLD analysis project Ga0098042, IMG submission 75066) | Marine viral communities from the Subarctic Pacific Ocean - 9_ETSP_OMZ_AT15188 metaG | ecosystem: Environmental > Aquatic > Marine > Oceanic | place: Pacific Ocean | collected 2015-01-10
ACAGAGATTATGGTGGAGTGTGAATTCAAATGAAGAAGATTTGTGCTATAATAAGGAAATGGTTAGACTTAGATCATCATACCCCTTGGGAAAAACATGAGAACTCAAAATAAAGAAAACTATTACTATATCTTTTGGATCATAGCAATGGTTGCTTTTATAGTCCCACAAGTATTTACTGCCATAGCGTATATGAAACTTGCTGAGATTATTGAAGAACCTATCAAGGTAGAGTTAGTTAATGAAGCCGAACTAAAGGTAAAACTGGGTCTTTAAATGAAACAAACTAACCTTGAAGAAAAAATCAAAATCGCAGAGGAGCGAATTTCTGAATTGAACATTCTAATTACACAATGGAGAAAACAAAATGATGAACAGAGAAAAGGTACGGAATCAAGTTAAGAGTAGATTTTATTATCTGTTCTGGGGCATAGCAACATTTTCTGTAGTTGCAGGACAAGTATATGTTGGAACTGGATATAGAGGATTTGCCAATTCGTTAAACAGGATTTTTGATACTGTTGAAATGCAGGTTTATGATGACTATGAAAAGTTTTATTAATGAGAACAGAAACTAGAGAAGCAATGGAAATGTTGTTTTCTGCTAAATGGAACTTGCCAAAAGCAGCAAAACATTGTAATCTAACTCATAAGGAAATGAAGATTACCTTTAGTGAGTATTGTGCTTTACATGGTGCAGATTATAAAGCACCTTCTCCTGCTATACAATTACATCTAAATTATGAGCAAAAAAGGACTAAAAACTCCACTTAGATATCCAGGTGGTAAGTCTCGTGCCTGTACTAAGATGGGACAGTTTTTTCCAGATCTTAGAGAGTATGTAGAATTTCGTGAACCCTTTCTAGGTGGTGGAAGTGTTGCGATACATGTTAGTAAACTGTATCCACATTTAAAGATTGTAGTTAATGATCTTTATGAACCATTAATAAATTTTTGGGTCAATCTTCAAACTTTTGGTGATGAATTAACTAAAGAGTTAAAAGGTTTAAAGATTACTAATTGTAATCAAGACTCTGCTAGATGTCTATTCGCAGAGATGAAAGATGTTATTAATGATAGTAATCATACTGATTTAGAAAGAGCAGTTGCTTTTTATGTTGTAAACAAGTGTAGTTTCTCTGGTCTTACTGAGAGTTCTTCATTCTCAGCACAAGCAAGTGATTCTAACTTCTCTATGAGAGGTATTGAGAAGTTACCAGAGTATTCTGAGATCATCTCACATTGGCATATTAATTCATATTCTTATGAATATTGTTTCCGAACAGATATTCATGATGGTCTTTTTATGTACATGGATCCTCCTTATGATATCAAGGATAACCTTTACGGAAAGAAGGGAGCAATGCATAAATGTTTCGATCACGACAAATTTGCTGCTGATTGTGACGAGCATAACAACATTAATATGCTAATTAGTTACAACTCTGATCAGTTGGTCAAGGATAGATTTAAAAACTGGAGTGCTAGTGAGTTTAAATTAACTTACACAATGCGTTCAGTTGGAGAATATATGAGAGAGCAACAAGAAAGAAAAGAGTTACTATTGTTTAATTACGAATTACCAGAGGTATCTACTAATGGATGAGGAACATTACCATATAAATGATCTGTATGAAGATATGGATCGCCTTAACGCTTTATATGAAGAACTAATGTGGCCTAATGATGCTCCACTTGACTTCTCTGCTGATTATGAAAACAATCGCATTATTATTTCTCTGAAGGACTTGGGATGAGTCTTAAGGATTATATTGGTCCTAAAACTCCAAAGAAAGATTGGGATGATGAGAAGTGGTTGGAACACGCTCAAACAATGGTTCACTCTCCTTGGATTACTGAAGATGATAGAGAATATTGGAAAGATAAGATTAAACAACTTAGAAAATGACTACGTTTGAATTGGTTATCATACCAATAATATTCTTTGAAGAGTTTGTCAAAAGAACTCTAATTGGTGTATACTATATGTGGCAGAAGTTTGATTACTGGAACTTCAATCGAAAATTACCTAAATGAAAAAACTATGGAGAATATGGAAATATGCGTTGGGTAGTTTCTCTGATGAAAAGACTAAACGATACGACAACTACGTTGTTCTGGTACGTTCTATTATTTTCGTATCTTATCTCATCACTAACTGTTTTATTATTGCAGGGGTCATAAGACATTGGAATTAAAAGACTGGTTAAATTCGATCAATCAAACAAAAAAGAATTTGATTGATGAAGATCCATCCATAGAAAAGGAGTATGCTCCTTATATAATTAATCGCATTTATTCTGGACATCTTGATTCTGTGATGTTTGCGAATGAAATGAATAAGTATTCGTTTCTTGATAAGAAGATTCAATATGATTTTTATCTAAATAGTTTACGATCTAAGAAGAGATTCTCTCCTTGGCTCAGGAAAGATAAGATTAAAGATCTTGATTATGTAAAACGTTACTATGGTTATAGTAATGAAAAGGCACAACAAGCATTGAAAATCCTAACTAAAGAACAACTTAATTTTATAAGATCTAAATTTGAAATTGGAGGAAAGCAATGAGTGTGGTTAAAGAACCTGAAGTGAATTGGTCGCAAGATCAAATGGTAGAAGTGACTCTGAATGAGCCAGATGACTTCCTAAAGGTAAGAGAAACACTTACAAGAATTGGAGTAGCATCCAGAAAAGAAAAGAAAATATATCAATCATGTCATATACTGCATAAGCAGGGGAGGTATTTCCTTGTCCATTTTAAAGAATTATTTGCCCTTGATGGCAAACACGCAAATCTCACTTCCAATGATGTACAGCGTAGGAATCGTATTGCTCAGCTTCTGGCTGACTGGGGGTTAGTCTCTATTGTAAATGCTGATAATATACAGGACATTGCTCCACTTAATCAAATAAAGGTTTTATCATATAAAGATAAGGGAGATTGGATTTTAGAAACAAAGTATAATATTGGTTCTAAGAAAAAGAAAGTTGAAGAGTGATGGATGTTAATGAACTTTGTCAGCAAAGTTATCCATTAATCACAGAGCAACTTAAAGAACGTATTAAAAAAATAAATAAAAAGATTTTCTTTGTATTAAGCACTGCTAGGTGTAGAAGTACTTGGTTCTCTAATCTTTTTACTTATAAGGATAGTTTTTGTTATAACGAGGAAACTCGATATATTAATAGTTGGGAAGAATTAGTTGATAGAATAGAAGAGAGGTCGGAGGAGTATATTGGATTTGAAGATCCAGAATTACTTCATTATATAAACTCACTTTATAAATTATTTCCCAATGCAACTTATGTTCTTTTAGAACGTGATAGAGAAGACTGTGAAATTTCTATGTGTAATCAATCAGGAGCACCTAGAGAATTGGTATCTATGAAGTTTGATAGATGGGAGCAAGATTTAATAAATTTTAATAGTATAGTATCAAATTATGAATCTATACATTTTGATGATATGGATGATGTAGAAGAGATTTATAGGATATGGAAATATGTTTTACCTGATATTACATTTGATATTGGTAGATGGAATTTATTGACAGCTTTAAAAATATCTGTTACTATTGGGACTAAACCATTTCCTATGCCAAAAGAAAAAATGGCAGTTTATTTTAATTTTGATAAATTGAATTACATTAAATGAAAAATAAAGACACTATTACTATGTTTCAAGTACCACCTTTAATGGTATTTGAATATGGTGGTGATATGGATAAACTTTTAGAATATATTTCTACTCTAGAATATCATGAGAGTACAGGTAATATAAAATCAGATAATGATTATATTTTAGATGATGAAAATTTAATTGATTTAAGAAAATTTTGTTTAGAATCTGTTCAGGAATACATTTCTGATGTATTAGGTATTAGTGATGAAATAGAAATACAACAGTCTTGGATAAATGTAAATAAACCAGGACAACATCATCCAGAACATTATCATGGAAATAGTTTTTTAAGTGGAGTTTTTTATCTATCTTCGGATCAGGAAGGAGGTGCTCCTATAGCATTTAAGTCGGAACTGCATAAAAGTAATTTTTCTATATTAATTCATCCAGACAATCCATATGCTAAGTATTATTCATCTCTTGCTGCCAGTTTTAAGTATCCCTCTGTACCTGGTCAATTATTAGTATTCTCTAGTACTACAATACACAGTGTCCCTCAAAATCAGTCAGACTCAGTGAGAGTTAGTTTATCTTTTAATACATATCCAAAAATTCCTTTTGGTAGTAAAAAGGGACTTACATATGTAAGGGGTTGACACCCTCTTTTTTTATGCTATACTATGTTTGTTGAATCGACGGGTTCAACGGGGAGTGACTGAATAAACTTTCTGGCATATAGCTGGTTAAGGTGACGAGACACAGGTGGTGCTGCTGGAGAGAGTCTCCAGAATCGACTTACCAGTCGGGTCTCAGGCAAGGACGTAAAATTTACTACTGTAGTAATGCCCGTTCTTTGTTGGTAATACAGAAACCCAACCTCCCACACAACAATCCTCTGTAGCTCAGTTGGTAGAGCAGGTGACTGTTAATCACCCTGTCCCTGGTTCGAGTCCAGGTGGGGGAGTTTTTTAAAGTATTATGAAAAAGGATATATTTTCAATTCCTATATTTGAGGATAAAGTAGATTTAGAAAAACTCATTGTACCTTATACTGATAATGATTTTAAACCTACTTGGGATTCTTCTATTGCGACAACACTTCAAAGTTCATTAGATGTTCCTGAATCAACCTATCAATATCTTTATGAAATTGTTGTTGATAATTTAGGTCCTTTTGGATTATTGGGATCAAAGTTAAAATTTGATGGTCCTTGGGTTAATAAGTATTTGGAGTATGATTATCAGGATGTTCATATACATCCACATGCCCAATGGAGTTTTATAATTTATGTTGATGTATATTCTAAAACTTCTTTTTTAAATCCTTCAATGGGAATGATCCAAAATCATATGGGAAGTTTTGTACCCAATTTTGAATTGGATTATAAACCCAATTTAGAACCAGGAAGCATCATAATATTTCCATCATACTTGATGCATCATGTTAATAGTGGTAATATAGGTACTACCATGTCTGGTAATGTTCTTATTGATTATGAAAGGTAAACTAAAATGAGATTCAAAGCACTAGTTTTCGTTAGATTGAGAGGATCTGTATCTGATGCTGCTGGTAATGCGGTGATGAAAAATACACATTTAGTTGCTCCTAATCTCAAACCACATTTGTTGAGGATTGGTAAGGCAATTGATTTTTGGTTTGATGCTGAGACTGAAGAGATAGCAAGAAAAGAAATGGAGCTTCTTTCTGATAGAATGCTTTCTAATACAGTCATAGAAGATTGGAGTTATGAATTACAGGAAACCGAAGAGACAGGTATAGGAAACATATCTAATGATAATGCTGGAACATCAAAGCATCATCTATTTGAGTGAAACCGAATAAATAGGTAGGGGATACAACATCCCCCTTTTTTAATGCTTTATGGTTAAATAGTAGTGTACGCCTTCGGGGTACACAATTCACACTCGCTTAATAAGGAGAACCATGAACGCATTACAACGCTACCACGCTGAAAATCTTCCAGAACTAATGGAGAAGATTGCTAAGAATGGTATAGGGATGGATGACTATCTGGATCGTTTTTTTAATTCAGACTTTCCACAATCAAATTATCCACCATATAATTTAATTCAATTGAATAATCATGAGTCAACACTGGAGATCGCACTTGCAGGGTTTAAGGAAGATCAGTTACAAGTCTTCACGGAGTTTGGAAAACTATTTGTGGAAGGCAGAAAAGAAGAATCGGAAGTTGATGGAACGTTTATCCACAAAGGATTGGCCCAACGCTCCTTCAAACGAGTTTGGGAGGTCTCAGACGATACGAAGGTTGGATCCGTCAAGTTTACAGATGGACTCCTCACCATACAATTAAATAAAATTGTACCAGAACATCATGCTCGTAAAACTTACTTAGGGGGTAAAGATCATGAAATTAACTAGTCCTTTCAGCATTATAAAGAATGCTATTAGTGATCTCAAACGAGTTCCTAAAGATAAGAAGCAGAAAGAAAAATCTGTGGTATAATATAAGAGTCAGAGAAATACTGGCTGCGGTTATCCCCTTTGGTAGGTTCAGGATAAGCGGCTATAGGAATCTACCCCAATATTATTTCATTGTATATGCCAGCATTGATTTGTAACTTACCTTCTTATGAGGTATGGGTTAGAAAAGAATATCTCACTGATCATCAAAGTGGTCATGGAGAATATGTAAAGGGCGTTTGGGTATCGGCAAAATCGATACCTGGACGTGCTTTTTATTTTGAAACTTATCTACCAGAATACGCAGCAGTTTACGATAAACTACCTATCAGTGCTTTTCTCTCATCACCAGAGAAACCAGAACCAGATATGGAATTACATAACCTACAGTTTTGGAACTGTATGGATTATGGATTGGTTGTTGTTCAAAAGCAATTTATTGGTTCAATGCATTATGAAATAATGACTCGTGATTATGGTAAACAAACTGGCACATATATTTGTACGCTAGATAATTATCATCAAGACCCTGATCTAATAGATTATTCTACGAGTGAGAATCCTGGTGAACATAAATCTCATAACTTAATTGAATTGGATAATGGGCAGTTTGCTTTGTATCCTAATAATAGAATGAGAATCTATGACAATAGTTTGACTCCTGAGACACCAAAAACTCCTGACTTTAAAGTATCAACAGTTTATTATCAAGTTGAGAATGGTCACGATAGAGATGGATTAGGATCAGAAGAAAATTATTTTTGGAAAACAGCAAAGGAGAGAGATGGCGAATCGGAATTGGGATGATCCCCTTGATTTTAAAGAAGAGGGTATTGTATTAGATTATAAAACTGCTGGTGTTGATATAGATGCTGGTAATAAGTTTGTAGAAGATCTTAAAACTAAAGTTCCTAACCTTGGTGGGTTTGGTGGAATGATAAAGGTTCCTTCGGGATATGAGGAACCTATTTTGGTATCTGGAACTGATGGTGTAGGAACTAAGATTGATATTGCACAAGCTGCTAATGACTATACAACTATTGGTATAGATCTTGTTGCTATGTGTGTCAATGATATAATCACCTGTGGTGCTAAACCATTATACTTCTTAGATTATATTTCTACTCAGAAATTGGATGATAAGATACCTGATATTATGACAGGTATTATTAAAGGGTGTGAGATAGCAGGTATGGATCTCTTGGGTGGAGAAACTGCTGAACATCCTCAGTATCAGATGAAGATTGACCTTGCTGGTTTCTGTACGGGTATAGTAGAAAAGAAAAAGATTATTGATGGATCTGCTATTAAACCAAGTGATAGAATTATTGGTTTAGCAAGTAGTGGTGTTCATAGTAATGGATACAGTATTATTAATTATTTGGCACGTAGACTTAAGTTAGGATATTATAGTCACCCTGAGTTACTTACACCAACAACCATCTATGCTCCTGTTGTAGAACGTCTTTTAAATGAGGTTGAAGATGTTTATGGTATGTCGCATATTACTGGAGGAGGAATCCCTGAGAACCTTCCTAGATGCCTTCCAAAGGGACTTAAAGCACACGTTGATTGGAATGCTTGGAGTGTTCCAGAGATCTTCTTAGAGATCCAAAGACAGGGTAATATGGATGAGTTGGAGATGAGAAGAGTATTTAATCTAGGTATTGGATATTGTGTAATTGTTCCTGCTAATCGTGTTGAGTTGACTATGGATATAATTAAGGATGAAGGTATAGAGTGTTGGGAGATTGGTGAAGTTTATCATGAATAAAATTTGTGTTAATTGTGGACCACATGATGCATCTGTGACTATTTTAAAAGATGATAAGATAATCGCACATATTCAGGAAGAGAGGCATACTAATATTACACATGATGGATCTCCAATGGTATCTTTAACCAAAGTTAAAGATTATATTGATAAATTTGATTTTGTTTCATTCACTCATTTATTTTCTCAGTATATTGATCCTCTTCCCTATATGAGAACACTACAGTTTATGGGAGGTCTTGATGAAAAGGTTCATGAAATTATAAATCATGGAGAACTACTTCATAATCATCACGACTATCATGCAATGTGTGGTTTTGCAGGTTCTGGTTTTGAAGATGCTTTAGTTGTTATTATAGATGGTGCAGGTAGTACTTTTGATTATGGTAAAGAAAATCAAACTACATACGATATTTCTTTTTCAAAATTTGATATAATAGAAAAATATATTGTAGGTGATGGAAGTATTGTTGATGACAGTAGACCTTCTTATGTTAAACCTATTGCAAATATAGGTGCTGGATATTGTTACACTGCAATAACTGAGTGTATTGGGTTTGGAGCATTGGAATGTGGTAAAACTATGGGTCTTGCTCCTTATGGTGAAGATGATAGTAGAATACCTGAATTATTATCTATTGATTCTGGTGGAAATAAATCATTTACTCTAGGTCAGAATCCAAGATGGCCTTGGATGGGTGATTTATATGCAATTTTTAATGATAGTTTATTATGGCAAGATCCTGATAAGTGGGAAGGTAAAATTAAAAAGGTATTAGGTATATCTGACGAAGAAATAGAAGAAGATCCTAAAAAATATTTTAAGAATATTGCATATAGGATACAAACTGATTATGAAAAGTATTTAATTGCTACTTGTGAAAGAGCATTATCTTTGAGTAAAAGTAAGAACTTAGTATTAAGTGGTGGGTGTGCCTTAAATTGTGTTGCTAATTATAAGTTACTTAAGTCGTTACCTGATGATATCAATTTGTTTATCGATCCAGTCGCTGATGATTCTGGTGTAAGTATTGGTGGACTGTTACATGAAGGTGGTATTACACCACAAAAACTTGGAATTGGTTTTAACCAAAAATATAAATGGAAAGATTTGTATCTAGGTGGTCAGTTGCAATATGAATATGAATTATTAGAAGGTGAAAATGAAACTGATGTAGTGTCTAAGGATGTTGTAGAGTTATTAATTAAAGGTAATATAGTTGCTATTGCTCAAGGAAGGAGTGAGATTGGTCCTAGAGCACTTGGGAATAGATCTATTCTATTTGATCCTAGAATAAAGAATGGTAAGGATATTGTGAATACTGTAAAGAAAAGAGAGTTTTTTAGACCTTTTGCTGGAACAGTTCTTTTAGAACACGCTAGGGATTGGTTTGATATGGATAGATTAGAAGAGAGTCCATTTATGTCATATGCTATAGATGTTTTACCAGAAAAACAAGATTTGATTCCATCAATAGTTCATTTTGGAACTTGTAGGATACAAACAGTTACTAGGGAACAAAACAAACATTATTATGATTTGATATCTGATTTCTATAAGCAAACTGATGTTCCTATTCTTTTCAATACATCATTTAATCTTGCTGGTAATACTATAGCAGAAACCATTCATGATTGTCTTGGAACTTTAAGAAGCAGTCAAATTGAATATTTGTATCTTCCAGAGATTAATAAATTAGTGTATATACCAAATAAATAATATGCCACAGGAAACTGTTAAATTTATTATAAGCCAAGATGGAACTGTGACTGAAGAAGTTATCGGTGTTACCGATGGTGAGTGTATCAACATAACTGAAGATATTGAAGAAAAACTTGGTTCTTTGGAAACCCGTCAATTTAAACCTGAATTTTACTCTAACAATAAAAATGTCACACTTCAGCACAATCAAAACGAAAATCAAAGAGAAACCTTATCTGATTAAAGCATTACAACTTCTTCAGTATGATGTTCAAGAGAATATAGAATTAGTTAATCCTATTGATCATCAACATGAAAAAGTAAAGGTAGATGTTTCTATAGGAAATGATATTGGATTTCGTTTAAACAAAGATGGTGTATATGAATTAGTAGCAGATATACAAACTTGGAAAGATCCAGTTCCACCAAGAAGGTTCGTTGAAAAAATTACTCAACAATATGCAAAAGCTACAATATTAGACAGTATTGAAGACAAGGGATTTACAATTGAGAAAGAATCGACTACAATAGATAATAATATTGAAATTGTAGCAACTCGATGGGTTTAAAATGTCCATAAAATTAACTTTATTAAAATCAGGTGAAATGCTTATATCAGATGCCAAGGAATTAGTGTCTGATGATAAGCAGGTTGCACCATATGCATATCTCTTAGAAGAACCTCATCTTGTTAAAACTAGAGAAAAAACTTTTCTTACTGAAGAAGAAAAAACTAATGGTGATTATGGGATTGATGTAATACTAACTCCTTGGATTGTATTATCAAAAGATAAAAAAATGGTAGTACCAACTGATTGGGTTGTAACAATTGTAGAACCATTACCATCTGTTAAGCAGATGTATTTGGATAAAAAAGAAACTTTTAAAATTGAGGAAGAAACTGATGGCAATTAAATGTGTTTTAGTTAACGTTGATAACGTTATTATCAGCGAAGTGGAAGAGGTTATGGCAGAACAGGGTGAACCTGATTGTCGTTTGATTAATCCATATAGATTCTTTGATGAAGAAAATATGAAACCTTGGATTGGGGCTAGCAATCAAAAGGAATATATGCTAAGATCAGAAGACATTCTTACTATCGCTGATCCAAGTCCAGAGGTAATTAAGAAATATATTGAACTCACCACTACATAATGCGATTTTATACAAACGTTCAGATGGTTGGAGACAACTTCTTGGTGCGTGGTTACGAAGATGGAAAACACTTTGCAACTCGTGAGAAGTTTTATCCAACCCTTTTTGTTGATTCAAAAAAGAAAACAAAATATAAAACACTTACTGGTGATTCTGTAGAAGCAATTGAACCAGGCACAGTTAGAGAAACTAGGGATTTTATAAAGCGATATAGTGAGATTGATAATTTTAATGTTTATGGAAATGAGAGATTTATTTATCAGTATATTTCTGATAAGTATCCTGAACAAGAATTAAAGTTTGATATTCAAAAAATTAAATTAGTTACCCTTGATATTGAGGTTAAATCTGAACAGGGATTCCCTGATGTAGAATCTGCAGCAGAAGAAATACTTCTCATATCAATACAAGATTATAATACAAAGCAGATTATAACTTGGGGTCAAGGACCTTTTAAGAATAAGCAGGAGAATGTTTTATACAAATCATTCCGAACAGAGTATGAACTTCTAAATGATTTTATAAACTGGTGGATGATTGAGACCAATACACCAGAAGTTATTACTGGTTGGAACAGTAAGTTATATGATATTCCATATCTTTGCCGTAGGATTGATAGAATTCTTGGTGAGAAACTTAAAAAAAGAATGTCTCCTTGGGGTCTTGTAACCGAGGAAGAAACTACTATTATGGGTCGTACCCATATTTCATATGATATTGGTGGTGTATCTCAGTTAGATTATCTTGATCTTTATAAGAAGTTTACTTATAAGGCACAGGAATCATATCGTTTGGATTATATTGCTGGTGTAGAACTAGGACAGAAGAAATTAGATCACTCTGAGTTTGATACCTTTAAGGACTTCTATACTAATGGGTGGCAAAAGTTTGTAGAATACAATATAATTGACGTAGAACTTGTTGACCGTTTGGAAAGCAAGATGAAGTTGATTGAACTCGCCCTCACTATGGCATATGAAGCCAAGGTAAATTATGAGGATGTATTCTATCAAGTTCGTATGTGGGATACAATAATCT
>Ga0098042_1000854_pt1 | contig 11737 bp, 16 predicted proteins | sample 9_EtaG_FD_75066 | JGI IMG/M metagenome (GOLD analysis project Ga0098042, IMG submission 75066) | Marine viral communities from the Subarctic Pacific Ocean - 9_ETSP_OMZ_AT15188 metaG | ecosystem: Environmental > Aquatic > Marine > Oceanic | place: Pacific Ocean | collected 2015-01-10
AACTGCCACCATCTTTGGCTTCTGTGCTACATGAGGTGTCATTATATGTGGGTACATCTCAGCATACTCATCAGCCGTTGTGATCTTCCGATCAAACTTTCTCGGAACTGTTGGCTTGTAAGGCTTTGTCTTTGTTCTTTCTCTGCCAGTGCTAACACCAGACCTTCGAGACGGCTGAGTTAAAGGCATCTCCGTCTGGGTATCTGTCTCTGTCTTGATGCCCATGTTGTTGAGCATCGTTGATGCTACTGCTTTATCTGAATCGCTCATTCATTTTCCTCTCTTTGTAATTGTTGTATGAATTTCTTGAACACTTCGTTGAGTATGGTTTCCATCTGCAACTCAGTCATGCCACCTTCCTAACAAATATGACTCCGTCTGTTGTTACAGTCATACCTTTAATGTGAGCCGTACCTGCTATATCGCTGAACGTGATGTAGTCTCCTACATTGGCGTACTTTTTGAGGTTCTTGATGCTCATGCGTTTGTCACCACGCCTTGTTTTGTAGAACCTGATGGTTGTCTTACCCGTCTGTGTATATGGATCGAAGACATCAACCGATTTGATTACTGGAAACGTAAGCACTCCGAATAGTTTCAGCACATCAACCTTTGCATCAATGATATACTTGTTCAGCATCGTCTTCGTTATTATAATGTGTGGCATCTTACTCATTAACTTCATCCTCCCATAACTGTTCAAATTTCTCGTTAAAGGAATGGAAGTTTGCATCTTCAAATGCCTTTTGTGCTACACTGAAAATCAAATCTCCATTCCACTTAAAATGCTTGGCTATAATTACACCTAGCACCTCTTCATCTGTTGCTTTATAACCTTCCACAAAAGATTGTTTGGCAGTCTCATCTATCAACTGTTTGAGTGTCATATTAACTCCTCACCCTGGCTACTATGCCATTAAGTACTGCGAAATCTTGGGTAGTTGCCCTATCAAGCACACTTGATTTGAATGCGTTGGTAACTGCGTTCTCTTCACTTGAGTCCATGATTGTGAATGTCGATATCGCCTTGCCTAATGAAAGCATATCTCTTGGTGTGATAGGCTGAAGAACATTGCCTTGCTCGAATGCTTTCAGATGCTCTGTCACATACTGTGTTATCATGGAGACGTACTTGTTGTTTAGGGTAGGGCATTTCTTCTTGAGCAATACCTTCCTCTGGTCTGCACTTAGGTAATCGACTTTCTTCCAGACAGTGAAACGATTGAGAAAGGCCATGCTCTGTGGTCTAGCACCAGCATACATAGACTTCTCATCTCCTTGGCCTTGTGTATTTCCAGTGCCAAAGATCCTAAACATTGGATGTGGTTTCACTATTCGATTGCCGTCTTCGGTAATCACGAGAGGCTTACCCTCTAGTGGGGCTTGCATTACATAAGCTACACTTGGAGTGACAAAGTCTATCTCATCACAACAAAGAACCATAGGTAACGCCATTGCTTGAGGCAATGCACCATCAATGAACTTGGAGACAGTGTTCTCCCCATCAGATATGAGAGTGTCCCTACCTATCAGGTCAAACCTACCGATCTCACCCTCAAAGTTAATCCGTGAGAACATATAGTTCATTCTCGCACAACCTTGTTCGATCAGTGTTGTCTTACCCGTGCCAGTGTCACCCCAGAACATAGCCCTCTGGTTCGTCTGCACTGCAAACAAGAACGCTCTCAATTCCTCTGGCCTAAAGATGTAGTCAGGGTCTATCTCAGGGACATTACGATTAGGTGCATCCCATTCCCAACACTCTATGTTAAAGTTGAAATCTTTCTCAGGCATATTGAACACATCACATGCCCTCTTCTTGACTGTCTTTCCATTCACTTGATCTGAACCTTGAGACATCTCTGCCTTGATAGGCTCTGCATGTGAGGTTAAGGCAGAGTCCTTGAGCCTCTTCTCCAACTCCTTGATCTTAGAGCCAGACGAATTTAGTGTTGACACCATCTTCTCAATGTCTGGCAGACCATACGAAGACATGATCGTGTTGATGACCTTGGCTTTCTCTCCACATGGTACTTCTATTGCATCACTGTCGGCAGGTTTATTCTCTCCAGTAATGTATGCACAAGAGGCATTGTGGCAGTCACGCAACTTGTCAAAGGCATCAACACTCCAGTCATCAACCTCATCATCAGATATAGTTTGATCCATCCATGTCTCTCTGGCTGAGTTAAAGACTGGCTCGAAGCTAGAGTGTATTCGACATGCTTTACTTACGGCAGTAGCAATCATGCCGTTGTCTTTGCACCCAGTTTCATTGGCAATATCAACGAACATTCGGAAGAGATCTGTAGCAGTCACTCCCTCAAGCAACGGCTTGTCATTGTCGTCTGCCTCTGCGACCTCACCATGAGGTACTTTAGGATAGGTGATATAATGTCCGTTGAGGTAAACGCTCCTCAAGGTTTCAAAGTTGCGTTGGTCGATATCGAATGTCTCCACTACTTCTTCAAGTTTGAGAGTAGGAAATTTTTTCTCGTAGTATGCAATCAGGTCAGCTAACAAAAGCAAATTTGCCTTAGACATTGGACTAATCCAATTTGAATATGTTTTGCCAGTTTGTGCCGTGATTTCTGAAGCGTTCTGTAAGCACCAACCCTTCACAAACGCCCTCAGATGAGGACGTTGTTCGCCAGTTGGTAGTAGTAAAATGTCGTGTAATTGTCGTGTTAATTTCATTCGTTTTCCCTCTTTATTGTTAAAAGGTTACAACCTGATAACAGATAGCTTGTATATCAGTCTATACAGATTGTCAAATAGGTTGATTGTAAGGTGTGTTTAGAGCCAGACCACCTTGTTCTGGTATTGAAGTTCGTTTTTGTTTGCGAGCCACGTTGGAACGTGGATCACATCAGTTATGTAGTTGTGTCTTACGCAAGACTTAGGAAGGATAGCTGAAGAACCATCAAAGCATATAACCTTGATGGCCTTTTCGCTAATGTCCTTCACTTCCTTTGGCTTGAGTTTGCGATAAGGGTTAGCCATCACTCACTCCTTATTGGCTTGTGCTTGAACCCAGTCGGGAATACGAGAAGGCTCATCACTACGTCTGGCATCTCGTTCTTGTTTGGGCAGACAATATCGTCTGCGTTATCCCAATCTTCTTCGATTGCAGGTATGTCGTTGTCGAGGTTGATTTCTTTTGGGTCTGTCATATTACTCTCCTTACTTTAGGCATTAAAAAACCCTCAGTCGTCACAACTGAGGGCTTTGGTGGGTGAAAATTTGACGGCTTACTCGTCTTTGAACGTGACAGTAATGCTCTCTATATCTCTGGAAGTTTCTGCTATGCGTTGATAGATTTCTTTTTGTAATTTCTCAGGGACATCTGTGCCACCTATCTCAAGCGTGTCTTCGTCTGCTTCAGTAGGTATTTCAATGCCATATTTGTTGACGTTGTCGTCAAGTCCATATCCGTCATAGTATAGATGTAAAGTAGCAGTCATACCTAAGTCTTCGAAACTCAATTCAGCTTCGATTTTGTCTATAACTTTTGCCATTATGCAAACTCCTTCGTTATTCTAGCGAGGACATTTTCGACCTCGTCTATGGTTACGTTATCGACCACAGACCCAACCGAAATCGGCATACAAGTGTATGTCATTGTGAATAGTGGTTGTGTGTCATGGTCAACTTGAGTTAGTCGTAAGCCTTCTCGATTGGCTACGTTCTTTGCTATTGCAATTCTGTCTGTCATTTACCCTCCAAAGATGTTGGTGATGAAAGCTAGTGTGTGGTGAAACCCATAGTAGGCGTAAGGAAGCCAAAGTTCGTAGACGAGTACGGCAACTATGAAAGCCACAAACAAAGCGAACTCTCGAAGTTCTCGTCTGTAAAACTTACGCTTTGCCTTGAGTTCTTCGGTTCGTCTTCTCTCGTTTGCCTCACGTCTGACTTCAGCCAGACGATGAGACATAGCGATGTCGATTTCTTGTGATAGTGCCTTGTTCATGCTTCCTCCTTGTATAGATGGGACGACAGATTTTTGTCGTTTTGGTTAAGTGGTTGATATGTTAGGTCGAAACCCATTGTCGTTGGCCTCGTGGAGAGGTTTTCAAAACGTCCGAGAAGCCAAAACCCAAGAACACTTCCTTCGGAAGGAAGTACAACCTCAACAAAAACAACGACTTAGTCGTTTTGGTGCTGAGTTGTTGTCGTTTTTCTTGGGAAAAGACAGCCAAACCGACTGTCTCATCACAAAAAAAAGCGAGGAAGGATCTCTCCCTCCTCGCATTTGGGGGTTATTATCTCGCCACTTTGAGCAAAGCCATCACAGCCACACGAGTTTCTTCGCTCGCATTTGCCAAAAGTGCGTCCATTGGATCGGCAGACGGAGCAGAAGGCTTCGCCTTCTTTACCACGCTCGCTTCTTTCTCTCGCAAGGCTTTGAAGGCATCCATTGCCTTGCCTACGTAGCCAGACGCTCTCGCATTTATGCGAACCATGTCGTTGTTTGCCATGTCTTTGGCAACTGTGACCCAACGCTTGCGACCACTTTTCGCTCGATCCTTTGCATACGCAAGGAGGCGATCCTTGTCGGCTTTGGTCTTGGCTTTTGCATAGGCTTGTGCGACTTCCCTCGCACTTGGGTTGGTTTTCTTTTCTTCGGGCATTACGCTCTCCTTTTTGTTGAAAAAATGGAATTCGAAAATTCCACCCTACTAAGAACCTTATCGCTCGGAGGGGGGCGTGGGTCGCACCCGCCGTTCACGTTTTTTAATTGTCACCTCCCCCACCCCCAAAACTAATCGGAGCAAAAATTGAAACGTCGAGGTGTATATAAAGAGTGCGAAACATGTGGCAAGGAGTTCTATGTCAAAGCCAGTAAGGACGACTGGGTCAAGAATTGTAGCCTAGAATGTAGGCGAAACGCTCCAGCCAAAAGAAAAAAGCAAAGAGAGTTAGAGGAAATGAAAAAAGTATCCGCTTTAGCTACCAGACATGAGTTAACACCCATGCAATCTTCCCAGATCAGAGGCCAGATTGCTGGCTTCGTGCGTAATCAAATAGATATAGCCAATGAAGTAGTAATGGGTGGCACAGATTGGTCGCCAACCCAGGCTCGTGTCTTCGGTATATTACTTAATAAGGTAGTTCCAGACCTAAACGCCAGCTATGTCCAGCACGAACACAACAATAAGGACGTAATAGACATGTCCCGTGAGGAATTAGAACGCATTGCCTCTGGTATTGACGCAATAGATGTAAAGGAGAACCCAGATGAGAGTTAATAACCCCCAGAAAGAGGCACATCTTTCCAAGATTGGCGTAGAAGACTTCGGTTATGCCATGAAAAAGCTAGATCTTTCCGTAGTTCCAGCAGAAAAACGTGCAGATGCTATCAAAGATCACCTAATGGGTATCATGTCTGAGACAATCCTTAACCCCACTGCACGTTTCGACATAGCAATGGCACGACAGATGTACCGAAAGACAAAGAATGGCGGCTAATACCCAACGTGAGGCCGCAAAATACCTACTAAAATTACGAGATGCCCAAGAAAACTTCCTTGGCTTCGTGAAAGTTAACTATCCTGAGTGGGAACTTGCAGATTTCCAGCTAGAATTAATAGATGCCCTAGATAAACTGGAGAAAGGTACGCTCGGTACGAACAATCTCCTCATTACCATGCCACCCAGACACGCAAAGTCTACATTCGGCACGGTTCTTTTCCCTGCCTACTTCATGGCTCGCAATCCAGAGCGATATATTATGTCTTGCTCCTATAATTCCCAACTCGCCACAGACTTCGGACGGCAGGTACGGACAGTCGTGGAAGCCAAGCCCATTCACCAAGCCTTTCCAGACTTTAACCTCTCGCAAGACAGCCGTGCGGCTGATGTCTGGCGTACAGAGAACGGAGGTGCATACTTCGCAGTCGGTATCGGGGGTACAACGTCTGGTCGTCCAGCCAACCTGCTCCTCGTAGACGACCCCATCAAGTCAAGAGAAGATGCTGAGAGTATGACCCAACGCAACAAGACTTGGAACTACTACACATCCGCACTAGCCACACGTCTCCAGCCAGAGACAGACCGAACACCTCCAAAGCAAATAGTAATTCTAACTCGCTGGCATCCAGACGACCTTGCAGGTCGCCTTATCGAAAGTGACGACTGGGAAGAAGGACGCTGGACGCACGTTAACTTCCCTGCAATTAAGAAAACATTGTCGGGCAAAAAGATAAGCAGACGTAACCTGCCTGAAGACCACCCCATGTATATCAAGGCTGGCGAACTTCCAAACAATCCGTCCAAACGCTACATCAAGGAAGAAGAAACGGTAGCCCTGTGGCCTGACCGTTTCTCCCTAGAAGAACTACACAGACGGGAACGCCTGAACCCACGAGAGTTCGCATCTCTCTATCAACAACAGCCCTACATCGAGGGTGGTAATATAATTAAATCAGATTGGTGGCAGTCATACCCAGAAGATCTTTCGCCAGAAAACTTTCAAACCCTTGTAATCGGGGTGGACACAGCATTCAAGAAAACAGAAACAGCCGACTACTCCGTAGCAATAACTGCTGGCATAGACAGGAACGGCGACATTTATATCGTAGACATTATGCGAGGGAAGTACGACTTCCCAGAATTGAAACAACGCCTGATCCGTTTAAACAATAAGTGGCGTGGAAAAGGTCTTCGTGCGATGTATATAGAAGACAAAGCATCTGGTCAGTCAATCCTCCAAGAACTCAAGCGTGAGTCTGGCATGTCCGTAATCCCCTATAAGGTAGTCAACGATAAGGTAGCCAGAGTAAACTCAGTGCTTCCCCTCATCGAAGGAGGCCGTGTCTTCCTACCTCAAGCATCCCCTTGGCTCGATAGCTTCGTAGACGAAGCGGTAACATTCCCCAACGGAAACCACGACGACCAAGTAGACGCACTTTCAATAACTCTTGATGTCCTCTCAAGGACATCAATCTCAGTAGACGCATGGGATCTTCAGGGCGATGTGGCCCAGTCTTTAAATAATACAAGCGACTTTGAATCTTCTTTCGGTAAATCTCTTAAACTCCGTGTGAGTAAAACATTACCGAAATGGGCAGGGTGGGGAACTCTATAGGACGACAGCATAATATATAAGAGGTAAAAAAAACTATGGCACAATCTTCTGCAACACAAAATTATAGATCTGCTAACTACCAATCTGGCCCGAATGAGGGAATGATCTGCGACCTCTCGGAACATGCAGAGAAGTTGGTAGCTTACGAAGACATCTCCTCCCTCCTGACAGAGGAACAGGAACGTAAGATCGTAGACTACGTTAAGTCCATGATGGATATGTCATACCACAAAATTTCAAAACGCTATGACCATTGGAAGGAAGCAGACAGAGCCCATGATGTTTATGTCCCTCCTGAAGCTACAGAATACAGAGAAAAGGCAGTCATAGCAGACACTCGTGCAATCGCAGACACAGTCCTCACATACATGATGGCGGCACTCTCTGGACGTAATCCAATGTTCCAGCTTGAGGGTATGAACCGTAAATCCCGTCAGTCATCAATGATACTGGAGCGAGTACTCCATCAGCAGATGAGAAGAACAGCAGGTGAAGCTCGTCTTGCCCAGATGCTTCTCGACTCAATCCGTTACGGCTTTGCCCCAACAAAAATTGTATGGGACGCAAAAGCTAACCAGAATAAAATAGTAAACTTTGACCCACGCAGAGTATTCCCCGATCCCCGTGTCAACTGGGGTGACTGGGACAACATGCAATACATAGTTTTCTCTGACTACGTCAGCTTTAATTCCCTCCTCTACTCTGGCCTATATCCCAAGTTGAAGCAGTTCCCTGCTCTTCGCCACAAACTTACACCTCCAAAGAACGCATGGAATGCTCATCACTGGCACAAGGAGGAGGGAAGAGGGCTTTCAATAGACCCTGCCCAACCAAATCAACGAGAGAGGAATGACCATTCATACTTCACTCTCGGAGATGCTCGTGTTGTTGACGAGACTTGGGTACGTCTTTCAGGCCATGAGATAGGTATACCTTCAATAGAACAGATCTATCTTGTCCTTACAATCCTAGACGAGAACGTAGTTATTCGTATGCAACTCAATCCATACGGGCAACAATTTCCAATCGCCATTGGCGGTCTGTACCAAGATACCCACAAAACATACGGGCAATCTTTGTATGACCTTTTGCTTCCTATGCACGATATTGCAACTTATCTTCTACGTTCTCGGATAGACAACGTGTCTGCCGCACTCAACAATTTAATCTTCGTTGACCCGACACAGGTGTCTGTCCCAGACCTCATAGACAGGAATCCTTGGGGTGTCGTGCGTACACTCCCTGGAACAAAGCCTGGGGATGGTGTCTTTATTGCTCAAGTGCCAGACGTAACACGAGGACATTTCAACGATATTGCGGCAATGGGCGAATTAAAACAGCGTGTGTCTGCCGCTTCAGACGCACAACAAGGTATGCCAACCTCAGACGGGATACGGACGGCGACGGAAATCCAGCGTCTGACACAACTCGGATCACAGCGTCTGGGCGTTATCAGCCGTGTAATGTCTGCCACAACCATACGACCAATGGTACGCATGATGGTCAACAATATTCAGGATGCACTTTCTATGGAAGGATCTATCAAAATAGATCCGACCAACATGCCCACTCAATTATCATCTGTAGTAGATGACGGCTATCTCGATTATGAAGTATCCAAAGACCTGCAAGGCGACATTGACTATTTAGTCATCGACGGGACACTCCCACTCGAACCAACTCGTAACGCAGAGACTTGGATGAACATGCTCCAGATCATGCAACAGACTGGCCTCAATATGGAATACGACGCAGGTCAGATCGCAGAAGAAGCCATACGAGCTATGGGCATAACAGACATGGACAGGTTTAGAATTAGCGAACAGGAACTCCAATCCAAAGGAGCTTCCCCATCTCAGCAGATTTCTATGATGGAGAAAATGAGAGGGGCAAACGTGCAGTCCCAACAAGACATACAGAACCAAGTCCAGAAGGGTAACTTAGTCCCAATGAAACAAGCGAGGCGATAATGGACAAGAAAGAAGCATTAGCCGCAACAGTAGACGTAAAGGTCAGAGACTATGTCGAAGAGGTTGAAAGAGTACTGCATGGAGAACTGAGTGTCTTCAAGGAAGATATACGAGGAGAACTGCGTAAGTTCTCAAAAGAAATCGCTAGTATCGAAAGTCGTGTAGCCAGTTTAGAGGCCATACAGAATGTTGCCAATTCGGACGACAAGTATGCCCTTACTAAGGCAAAGTTAATCAGGTTAATGAAAGACATGGGGTACTACGAATAATGGCTGTTACAACTCCCAAAGGCGAACAGATACAATTTGTATCTTCGAAGACAGGAACACATAACCTCGATACATACCTAGAAGCGGCAGAAGTAGGCAACCGTCAACTCTCGGATCTTATAGATGATCTCTTCGATTCTTCTACTGGCGTATTCAAGTCAGACAACTTTGAATTTCGTTTCAATGCCACAGACGACAAGATACAGGTTCGTATCGGGCAATTCGCAACTTCCTCTGCTGGCTGGGCAGACGTAACAACCTTCTTCAGTATAGAAGGTGCTTTCTCCACCTCAACATCTTATAACAACTTTGATATAGTAACAGTCGCAAACGGTGATGGGTACATAGTTCACGGACTTGCTTCCGCACAGACATTCGGATCGGAGTCTGCTTTCACCTCATCTTCCAACACATACAAACTTATAGACGTTTCTGGAGCACAGGACTGGGCAACCAAGACAAGTGCGGCTGTATCAGGTTCAGATTACTCAGCAAAAGAATACGCACAAGGAACGCAAGCAAGCACAGGAGGCTCGGCAAAATCATGGGCTCAAGACGCAGACCAAGTGAACGGTGCATCTACCAACGACAGATCTGCAAAGGCGTGGGCTCAAGGTGCAAGCATGACTGGTTCAACCCTTGGGGGTTCAGCGAAGGACTGGGCTCAACTCACGGGTTCAACTGTAGACGGAACGAACTATTCGGCAAAACACTGGGCGACACAGGCAGACGTAGGCACAGTAGCGTCTGGGATCGGCAACATCAACACGACGGCAGGTGGAATTACTAACATTAATACAGTTGCTGGCAATATTTCTAATGTCAATACAGTTGCTGGCATAAGTTCAAACATCACTACAGTAGCTGGAAAAGCATCACTGATTACGTCTGACTTTGTTACAGACCTTAACTTAGTTACCTCGGACTTTATCACAGACCTTAACCTTGTAACTGCTGACTTCATAACAGACATGAACCTTGTTACTGCTGATTTTATTTCTGACCTCAATCTGGTTACTGCTGATTTCATCTCGGACATGAACCTCGTAACGTCTGACTTCGTATCAGACATGAGTCTCGTAACCGCCGATTTTGTTTCAGACGTAAATACCCTTGCTGTCAGCAGTGTAATTACAGATATGAATTTACTCGGCACATCAGCGAATGTGACAGCGATGGGGCTTCTTGGCACATCTACAAATGTTACAAACATGGCAACGGTTGCCACGAACATTACAAATGTAAATAGCTTCGCAAATACCTATGCGATATCAGGTTCTGCTCCAGCCTCCCCAACGGAAGGTGATCTCTGGTACGACACAGGCAATGACAAGATGAAAGTTTACAATGGCTCTGCTTGGGTAAACTTTATTGCTGGCGAAAACTCAGACGCTCTATCAGAGGGAAGCAACAACAAGTACTACACAGACACAAGAGTAGAGACATATTTAAGCGGTCAATCTGCAACGCCAGACTTTGCTTCAGGTGTCAGTCAGGGAAACTGGAAAGTTCTCGGACATCTTCAAGGGCCAGCAGTTTTTACGATTGACCCTGCCGCACTTGGCGACAATACGGGCAAGGTTGTTATCGCTGGAGACTTACAGGTAGACGGGACACAGACCACCGTTAACAGCACGACCATGAGTGTAGCAGACCTTAATATAACTGTGGCTAATGGGGCTGGTAATGCCGCCGCCGCAAATGGGGCAGGTCTGACAGTAGGAGGAGCAAGTGCAACGCTTACTTACGCTAATGCAGACGACACTTGGAACTTTAATAAAACAGTAAAAATTAATTCATCAGCAGTAGCAACCGTAGACGAAAGTGTGGCTAATGCAATCGCCCTTGGATAGTCAGGAGTAAAGAATGGCAAATACATTTAAGAACGCACATGCTCAAAAGATAGGTACAGGATATACCGAAGTCTATGGAGCACCAGCATCGACAACAACTGTAATACTAGCTGTATCTCTCTGTAACAGAACAACAGGAACGATTACCATAAGTGCGTATATGCGAGACGCAGGGGTAGACGGAAGCAGTAATGCAAATCACCGAATGCTCTTAAATAATGTTGAAATACCTGCTGGCTCAACGCTCGAAGTACTCGCAGGTCAAAAATACATACTCGAAGCAACAGACGAAATATTTATTAAGTCAAGCGTGGCAGACAGCCTCGATGTGGTCATGGGTGTGATGGAGATTACTAGCTAATGCCATTTTTAGGAAACAAACCCACAAACAATTTTACGAGCTTTGAAAAGCAAGACATCACTGGGTCTGGCACAACTTCGTATACTCTGGACCATGCAGTCAATAACGAGAAGGACATTGACCTATATATAAACCATGTTCACCAAGAGCCTACCACCGCATATTCTGCGTCTGGCACTACCCTGACGCTGACGGAA
>Ga0098042_1000856_pt1 | contig 11719 bp, 5 predicted proteins | sample 9_EtaG_FD_75066 | JGI IMG/M metagenome (GOLD analysis project Ga0098042, IMG submission 75066) | Marine viral communities from the Subarctic Pacific Ocean - 9_ETSP_OMZ_AT15188 metaG | ecosystem: Environmental > Aquatic > Marine > Oceanic | place: Pacific Ocean | collected 2015-01-10
AGTAACAGAACCAGCAGAGTTAAGAACAGCAACAGCAGTAGCAGTTGTACCAACACCAGTAGGGCCCGCAAATGTTACTGTTGGTGTGCTTGTAAATCCACCACCAGCAGATGTAACCGTAACGACACCAAGAGTTCCGTCAGCAATATGTGCAGTTGCTGCAGCACCAACACCAGTATCACTAGTAAATGCTACACCTGGAGCAACAGTATATCCTGCACCTGGATTAACAATTTCTATAGACTGAACAGACTTTTGATTTAATCCAATGTTTAAATTACAATACTGAATACCACCAATTAGAACAGCAGTCGCAATACCTGTTGTCCCACCAGAGGGTGCTGAAGATAATCCAATTGTTGGTGGTGTTATATAACCTCCCCCTCTATTTGATATAGTGAAGAAACTAAGACCTCCTGTAGTAACTATACCAGCAAAAGCAGCAGCAGTTGATGCAGCACCTACCAAGGTAAATGTTTGTGTTGGGCCTAGTATCGTAGGAATACCGTCTTCATTAACACCATCAGTTTCATCACCTACTAATTCATTATCAATTTCATCAATACCAGTATCAATAACTTCATCTTCGTAACGGAAGAGTTCACATCTCAATTCATAAACATAATTTTTTTGTAATTGATAAAATGGTTTTTCATGCTCTACATATTTAATTTCAAATAATCTGTCTCCTAGTGGAAAATATATTAAATCTCCCTCTTTAGGTCTAGATGTTAATTTTGTATTTGCTTCATTCTTCAGTAAAGGTTCAATATAAGTCTCATATCTTTCTCGTGAGACTATTAATGTGATTTCATTAGTTTGTTGAATACCAAACTTAGAAAGAAGAGTTGGATTGTCACCATATCCATCAAAAGATTCGATATAGGCTTCTAATGGATAAGCATCATCAAACTTTGATTGAACAACTTCCCTTATTACACTTTTTTCTGATACAAATTTTCTTGGAAGATAATGTATATCAACACCATACATCCTCAACTGTTCATTGATTAAATCTTGTACTAGATTTTGTTCTGATCGAGCACCTTGCTGAAAATATGGATTGAGTGCCATTATATTAACCTATCATATCTAATGGTGGTAACTCATAAGTATTAGACATTTGCTCTCTAATGACATCAAGTTCTTTTTGAGCGTCATCATACATTTGCCGTCCATTTAATTCAACACCACCAGGAAGTTTTACTCCTTGGAATTTCATTAAGTTTTGGCCCCATTGTCTTTTAACTAATTGAGTCACATATCGTTTTAAAAACGAATCATTCCATACTCCAGTAAATGAATCTGGATCTATGGCTTTAAAAACTTCAAATACCAAATAATCATCTTCTAATACACTACCCCAATCAATATCAATATAAAGTCTATCTTGACGTTGATTAAATCTGAATTGCTTTTGAGTAGTTAATAAGAAATCTAAATCAGACAAGTATGTTCTTGTCATAGCATAGTTTAGTACCTCAGTAGCACCATAATAATAAATGTCATTCAAGAACAACTGATACTTTACACTAAACATATTGTTAGTAGATGTAGCAGATCCATCAAAATGAAAAATCTTTTCTACTCCAATAATATCTGGAGGTAGTGGTAAGTAATTGCCATTTTCTTCAAATTTAAATTCTGTGGTAACTCCAACTGTATGCGACACAGTTGTTGTGGTTACACCAGTAACTTCAGCATCAGTTAATCCTCTGCCTCTATTTTTATCATCTTCAGTTATTCTATATTTTACATAGTCTTTTGTTACACCATCAAAATGACGTTCTTGAAATATCTGAAGAGCATCATCTATCAGGTCATCAATTTGCTCATCGGCAACATTAATTTCAAGCACTGGAGCACCCAGTTGCCTTTTAGTGTAATTTATTAAATCTGTTCTACTTGCTGGTTTCATTTGCACCTAGTCCTTAAGAGTATTTAGGGTGCAGAGGATACACCTGCATAAACTAAAATATTACCATTTACTATGTTATATATCGTTGATCCAGATCCCACTAAAACGTTATAAACATATCTACCTTCACTTAATTCCTTTGTGTCAGAAGACCCTAAAGAAATTTTGACTGTGCTTAAAGTTGCAGAGGTTGTTATACCAGCAGTAAATGTTTTTGTTGCTCCTAGAGTAGCACCAATTGCTACACTCTTTGCAATCTGAGAAGATGCAGACCATGCCGTTGTAAACGGAAATGGTGAGTTGGATGTGTTTACTACATTAAATGTTGCTGAGAAATTAGCACCACCTTGAATGGTCAGATTAGCCGCAAAGGGAACACCTGAATTTGGATCAAATGTAATATTTTTACTTGCCATTTACCAATTCCTTGAGTAGATTTTTGATTTCATTAATTTCACCTTTTAATCTTGATAGATCATTTTCCATCATTTCCACCCTATCATGACCTTTAGATCTAACTTGTTTTCGAGTTATATATTTTTCAAACTCTTTTGTATTTGTATTTACAATAGAGTTTGTTTCAATATCACGAGATAGATCATGTTGGTTTTTAACTTTATGATATTTCATATTATGCCATTGCAATGACTCTTAGAGCTTTAACTTGAGGGACATAAACTTGACTTGTTGAAGTCAAAACTAATTTAATTCTATACGCTTTAAATGATGGTAAATCATCAATTGTAAATTCGTATGGATTAAATTCCAATTCAAATGAGTTAAATGATTCTTCATTTGTCGGAGGAACAAACGTATCAGATCTTCCATCACTCTTAGCAGGATCAATAATTTGACCGTTTTCACTTAAATTCTTAAAGCCAGGGAAAGGAACGAATATTGGATTGAAGTTTTCTTTATCACCAATAGCATAGAATGCTCTGATATCATTTAACGATGTTAAATGTGCCTCCAGCATTATTCTAATAGATGTTCCTGGATTAACTAAACCAACTTCTTTAGAGATGTATTTAAACGCTGATGGATCAGTTCCAAGTGCGTTAACTCTAGGATCAGTAGAGAAATCAGTAACAACACTATTAACTCTATTAGTTGTTAATATTAAAGAAGATCTTTGTAAATCTATGATAGGACTTACTTTAGAATTCGCTGTTCCTAATGTGAGTTTTAAGTTAGCAGATTTATTACCAGGTAACTGTGTTAACTTGTTTTCTGCGTTTACATTAGATGCAATTAATCTTGGACTATCAAGCCAATTATTATCATTTAAAGTAACAGATTCAAATCCATTATCAACATAAGGTAATTCAGTTCCATCAATACTTTGACTTGTTACTGTTCTAAGTTCTCCTGTCATAGTAGTGCCAGGAACAGATAAGGTTTGAATCGCAGGGGATACAAGATCATAAGCAATATTTTGAGTTGCTTGGATGTTAGAACCACCAGTTGATTTAGTTTGATTTAAATATAGTTTAGGGAATGATGTACCAACTGCTCTACTAGTATTGTTAGTATTAAATGTTGTTGACATATCAATATCCAAATTGTATGAATCAAACCCGATAGCCTCTCCTTTTCCTGTTGCAGTTGTTGATGCTAAATCATGAGTTTTATTAACTCTCATTAAATTTACGCCACTTAATTCATATTTAAATACAGGAGTTCCAATAGGATAATTTCTGGTTGATGCAGTGCTAGATCCTATTGATGAATTAGTATCAACAGATCTAGTAATATTACCACCAATATTATTACCAGAAACAGATGTATATTCTATGACTTCATTACCAATTTGTAAGAATCCAGTATTAGTCGTACCAACACCTACACTTTCAAACGTAGAAAATTCACTCGCATCTTCCACAGATAGAGAACCAACAGCATCTGTTGTATATTCTGCAGTTAACTTAGTAGGTTTTATATCTGATTGAGCACCAAATATTCTAACCTTATTATCAGCAAAATACATACCATGATTTTTATGATTAACTTTGATGTTAGTTCCATTACTTGCAATTACAATATCAGATATTTGAACATCACCCCCATTTGCAAAGTTTAACGCAGTTGATAATCCAGCATTATTAGTAAAGAACACTGTATTTGCCGCACCAACTTGATAATCTCCTTGAACATTATCGAGAATTAGTTCGTTAACATCACCAATAGTAACAACAGACAATCTGGCATTTAATCCTAAATTGTTATTTCCAATACTAGAAATTCCTAGAACATCACCTACTTGATATCCGTGGCCACCAACAGAGAATGTTGCACCTAAAGCAACACCATTTGCTATGGTAATGTTTGCTTTAGCTCCTGTTCCACTACCTGAGATAGTGTTTAGAGTTACATTATTGTAAGTGAGGTGACCGCTATTAGGGGTAAATCCTATTCCAGCACTAGTTACATTTAGAGATCCAGTTGCTATTCCTGCAGTAGAAACAAGATTACCTGTAGCACTAGTATTTGATTGAGTTACAGTATTACCAATTTTTAATGAAGAATCAGAAACTGTTGTTCCTAAACCAACTCTTAATTTTCTAGAATTAACTATTAAAGAATCTGGTTTTAAATATGGAATTTGTCCATTACCAGTTTTCAGATCTGCATTATATAAATCAAAGGTTCCAGTGGTTAAGAAATCTGCTCTGTATAAAGTAAATTTAAGATCTTCCCATTGACTTGGTTCCCATATAGATGCGTTTTGTGATTTGAACAATGAACCAAGATATGGTTGTTGAGATACATACGTTTCAGTAATGAGATCATTTTCACCAACTCTTGAAATATAAACGGCATATTTTGTAGAATTTGAAAGAAGTGTTAAAGCATATTCTCTATTTCCACCCTCAAGGAATATAGGAGATTCAAATTCAATTGGTGTTGCAACTGATCCATCTGCAGATAAATTAATTTCTGATGGATTTAATGTTACTTCTGAATTTGGAATAACAGTAGAAATTGGAGAACCATTTTCTGTTGCCCTTATTTGGAATACAAAAGGTATGTCCATATCATCTCTACTTCTAAAGAAGAGATCAACCCTAGTTAGGAAAATTCCACTAGGATCTTCAATTTGTATAGTTTGTGCTAATGGATCTCCCCAACGATTAAATCCTTGTGTTCTAGTAGATTGTTGTCTAGATCCTGGTACAACCTCAGTGTTTAATGTTCTCTCCACTCCTCTAGCTTCAACTACGCTTTGAGTTTCAATTCTTGCATTTCTAGTAGAAACAATTTCCTCTTGAACTGTTTGTAGAATACCAGTGGATTCAAAAGTTTCTTCAGCTTGAGTTGTTGCCACCTCTTCATTATTAGTAGGATCATTCGTCAATTGAAGAACTTTCTTACCAGTTTCAAATCTAGGATGAGAACCTAAATTTGGATCTGGAACAAAGAAACTACCAATTAATGTCGCAGAAGTATCAGAAACTAATCTAAGATTAGTAATCTTTGCCTGTGCTCCACTAGATTGACCTGTTAAAATTAATCCTGTTTCTACCCAACCATAGAAATCGCCTTGAGCATTATCTGACATTGAACGAATATCTATGTTCAATAATGTAGAAGATGCAGAGTAACTTGATGGAATAGACTTATAAGTATAAGGATTATCAGAGAATGTTGATGTAGGAATATTGTATGGGCCACCTTTATGATTAGGTTGTGCTAATCTAAATATCGCTCCTGCATTATTACCTGGTAATGATTGATTACCTAATCCAATTCCTTCTGATGTAGCAACAACTGTTTCTCCAACTTGAAATACACCAGAACTCATTTCAATTTCAAGTAATTTTGGAACACAATACTTGGATACATCTTTTCCATCAAAGAATGCATATAACCTTGTTAGAGGTTTTATTCTTTTTGCAACAAATTGTATATTTCTAGACCTTAAGAAAAGAACTAAATCTCTACTTATAGTTTTATCACCTAATGACTCTCTATCAAACTGTTCAACAATTGCTGTTCTAGTTCCTGATCGTTGTGAAGTTCCTGATTGAATTGTTCTTCTTTCTCTTTCAAAAGTTGTAGTCCAGATATTTCTTCCAGACATACCACCATCATGACTGTGCTGTCTAAAGGTAGTTCCTCTGTTAACTCTTCTTTCAGTTGTAGTGGTTCCACCAGTCCAGTTAGTTTGCCATGCATTCCATATAGTCCCTGCAAATCCATTTTGATCAACACCAAGACGAGCTTGAGCATCAGCAAGAACAGAAGAAAAATTACCTTCTTGATTAATAACTCTAGCTTCTAATCTAACAGTATCTACCCAGTTATCAGTTGCTGGATTTAATTCTACAGTTCCTTGCCAAAAACTAATCATGAATGGAGTTACACTTTCACTTCTAGTTCCAAATGATTGTTTAATATATTCAACTTCAGCATAATCTAAACTAACAATATCACCTGTTCTTCTTACATTAATACCTTCTACTAGAGAAAAATTATTGTCTGTAGTTGAATCTGTATTGACAACAGGGCCAGGAATTAAATCTAGAGATGTTGTATAATGTCTAGGACGTAAAGATTGTTGAGTTAAATCAATACTGTTCTCTATAGAAGCTGTAAAAGCAGTGTCTTGAGCTGATATTGTTGTAAAATTATCTACAAAAAATCCTGATTTAAATCTATTAAATCCATCCTTGTCAGGAATAAACATGTTAGAAGTTGTATTTTCTAACATTGATAAAGTAGTGTAGTATTCTAAACTCTTAACTCTATCCTCAAGATCTTTAATATCACTCATCTTAAATCTTTTATATTTCAAATATTCAATTGAAATATCTTTTACATCATAAATGTATGGTGGTAAAGTTAATTGAGCTATTTCTAAAGCATTATCAACAGCACTAGGGAGATCTGGTTTATCTGCTGGTGTTCCATATTTTACTTGAATTTCAGAATCTTTATTAATAAAGATTCTATCAAGTCTACCTTGATAGTAAGAATATGTTGTCTGTATTGTTTCATCAGATGCCAAAACATTAGCAGCTGAATTACCAGTAGAATCAAATATTCTACCCAAAAATTCTAATGGAGATCTAGATCCTTCAGCAATAGAAAAATCAGAAACTCTTGGTCTAATATCAATGATATCAGAATTGCTCATAGAATTAAAACTAGGTATTCTATCATACCTATAAGTATCATATGACTCTACAGTTGTTATATCCCCAGTATCTGTTGGTTCATATGAACCACTTTCAAAATAAACAAGTATTTTTTTGGTTGGAGAATCTGCATCAGTCTTTCTTTCAATAGAACCATAATTGTAAATAGTTCCCTCTTGTCCATTATCAAAGACATAATTTTGAGTAACATCAAAACTAGGTGAATTCAAAGTGGTTATAGTAGCAGAAAATTCTGATTCTGCTGATGTTACTAATTCTCCTTCTTTGAATACATTGGTATTTTTATACAGAACAGATATTTGAGTGCTAGATAACTTCTCTGCAACAATAGCAGAAGCTCCACTAGTTTGTCCTGTTAATATTTCTCCTACAATATATTCTTCTGTTGTAGTAGAAGCACTTAAAATGGATGATAGTGTTAATTTAGGAGCAGATGGTGTGTTAGTATCAGAAGATTCAAATACGCCATGTACGTTAACAATATCTGGTGTATTTAAAGATATTATACTATCTTCAACCCTTGTACCAAAAGGATAATTACCAAAAGTAAGTCCATTATTTAATGTTGTAGCACCTATTCCTGATCCTTCATTTTTTGATTTATCAATAAGAATTGATTGAACTCTATTTCGTATTTTTGATTTAGCTTTTGGTTTATCTTTAGTTAAAGTTGCAGTAAGAGTAGCACCAGTATCATTTGCTCCTAAATTAAATATTTGTAATTGTCTTCCACCACTACCAGTTACAAATTGAACTCTATCAGATGTTAAAACCTCAGTAGTTCCGTCAGATCTTGTTAGAGAATATCTTTCTTCATCAAATGGTAAAAAAGTCTCATTTTCTCCTGCGGTTGGAATAGTACCACCATCTATTTGATTATTTGTAATATTAATTGTAAATAATTTTCTTATTACAATTGATGCATTTGTCAGATCAACAGTTGCAATGTTGTGTTTAGGTAAGAATGTGAATAAAGTATCATCACCACCTTGTAAATCTGTAGATTGAATTGTTAAATCACTTACATCAATATTACTTGATGGTAAAACACCGTTACAAATACCAGATACACTTTGAACACCTTGAATAGTAATTAAATCAGATCTTACACTAATTACTTTTGCAAGTGTAGGATCTTCAGAGTTTGCTAAATTACTAAATTGAACTAAATTTCCCACTTTAACTGATGAGGGGAATAAAGTATTTGTGCTTGTTACAGTGCTGATATTAGCAGATACAGCAGTAACAGAAGCTATTCCAATTGATGCTTTTATTGTTGGAATTACGTCTGCACTAAAAGTATTAATACCAACTAATCCATTATCAGTTGCATAAACAGATTTAACATCAGAAATTGTATGATTAGTAATCGCAATAGCGATTCTACCATTAGATTCTCCATTAAATATTAACGGTTCATTTGGACTAAATTCTCCTTGTCTCTCATATACTGTTAATGCTACACCAGTTGTTACTGCATCTTTTAAGAAAGCAGTCGCACCGCTTTGAGCACCTTTAACAAATGTTGGAACAGTTAATGTAGTTGCTTGATTAACTGTAAGTTCCGTTGTTGTTTGAACATCAAATAGACTCAAATCCCATCTATTTAAATTTGAATTAGATGTGCTATAAGATCCAGATTCCAATTTAAAATCATATACTCTTGCTAATCCAATTTCTTTTCCAGGTATATCATAGCTATTCGCTCCTACTCTAGTATCCCTTAAACTAACAACATAGGTATTACCAACACCAATCTCTGCAGATCCATAATTACGATTTAAAGCTAAAGTAGAACCTGTGTTGTAAGTTAACGATTGATTTTTTACAGTTTTAGTAGTTCTTGTTTTAATAGAATCTACAAATATTGGATTATTTGTCTCAACAGCATATCCTTTTACATATCCTCTTCCAGGTGAAATTTTATACAGCATGTCATTTGGAGATGCTGTTACTCCACCATAAGTTAATTGACCAGATTCAAATAATCCATTATTTCCTTGATTATCATTTAATGATTCTAATACTGAAACATCGAAAGGTTTTACAAGATAATCTCCAAATGTTTCATAAGTTCTTTTCGCTAGAGAATCTTGCAAATCTTTTGCAAAAATAGATCCATTACTAGTAGTACCTTTTCTTTTTGATATTAAAACTCCGTTTTCAATAACAGCTAATTCAACAAAATTATCATCATTAAAATCAGATAAGGATTTTTTAAATAAACTAACTGATATTTTTAATCTGTCAGCACCTGGTGCAGAATAATTATTGAATCCCTGAGAATTATCATTCAGAGTTTCATCCATATCAGAGTTAATTATTTCTTCATTAACAAATAATCCAACTCTATAATTTGGATTTGTTCCATACTGATCAAGAATTAAAGTTTCTTTTTCAACATTTACAAAATTACCTCTGATAAAATAAACACCATCTTGTATTGAAAATGATGATCCTGTAGAAGTGGAATCATTGGGAACAGTTGTTGCTATTGGGCTACCAGCTGTTATTGAAGTATTTCCTAATAGTCCAGATACTATTGTCTCGTTACATGTAATATCTTCACCATCAGAGAATGTTTGTGTTGAATTATTTTGAGTATTTGATGTAAGATAATTAATGTATAGAGTTAGATTTCCCTTTTCTGAGTTTTCTGCAAGTAAAACTTTATCTACAAAAGCTGTAACTCCTGATTTAGATCCTGTAATTTTTCTACCAACCAATTGATCTACATACGCAGATACAGGAACCCCTTGATAAGTATTGCTCAGTTGAACTGAATAATATATTTGATTATATGTAATGTTACCAGGTATTACTTTTGATCCTTCTTTGAAAAAATGTTGACCAAATTTTTCTACCTGATTTTGTAATATTGATTGTAATGTCGATAATTCACGAGCCTGAACTGCATATCCAGGCTTGAATAGCACTTTATGAAAATCATTTGATGCATCGAAGTCGTCGAAATATGGCGATACGTTTAAATTCGTTTGCTGTGGCATGATTTCTTAGAACTGCAAAATGATTTTGATATCTTCTTTTTGATTCACCGACCTAGTTATTGAAGGACGATTATCAACATATACTATGTTTCCTGAATACTTTTTAGCCTCAGGACCAGCAATCCCACTTACGAAAGATTGACCAAGGTTATATGTCCTATTATTTATTACAGTCGAGATACCGCTAAACACAGTATCGATACCTAAATTCGAGTTTGTCCCTGAATCTGGAACAATAGTTAAACTACCACCACCAGAGGGAGTGCTAGTAAATTGTAATGATTCATATCCGTATGTAGGATTTGTAATCGCAACACCAACTGTAGTAAAACCAGCAAGTGATTTATCTTGCCAATATTTTAAAACTCCAGTATTAGTGTCATAACTAATAACCTTTCCAACGGCGGTTTGCCCAGTTCCAATAGTTTGTTTAATTAAAGTGTCTGGAGTAAAAGTTGCAGAACTATACCCAACACCTGTAAGTCTTAAGGCTGGAACAGCACTTGCTTTATCTGATGTTAATAACGTATTTGCTGTAACTTTTGGATTTTCAACAACACCAACTCTTGCTATTTGATTACCTGTTATAAAATCAGGATTTTCAGTATCATTTTCGATACGAGAGTATAGTAATACATTAAATGCACCTAATTCTCTATAGATATCAAAACCATGACCACCTTGAGGTGATATAATTACGTCAAAAGTTGGAATTTCTGTTCCTGTTGGAACTCCACCTAACTCTAAATCAACAGAGCCGTATGTATAACCAGATCCTTGATTTGTAATTGTTACTGAATCAATTTTATATTCATTATTTACAACAACTGTACATTGACCACCACTTCCGTTTCCTTTAATAGGAACATTAGTATATGATGTTGCAGTATTACCAATTGCAGTTCCTCTATTAGTTACTGTAACTATTTTAAGAGAACCATCAACAGAATTATCTCTTACTGAAGCATTTTCAGAAGATGTTGACCAGTCAGTAGGAACTGGCATAAAGTCTGTTGAATCAAATTTTACAATATCACTTGGTTTAATTGTGTAAAGATATTTCCAAATATATCCATCACCACTACTACCAGCAGATCTAGGTTCTAGATCAGTAAAAGTAGGTTCATCTAATGATGGTTTTCCATTTGGATTATCAGGATCAGTTCCATTTTGTAAACACTCATATACTCTAAAATCACTATTTAAAATATAATATGATGCAGAATATAAATTAGTTGCTCCAGAAATTTTTGCTCTATTTGAGCTACTATAATCATCACGATACATATCATAGATTGTACCTGATGACCAAGTTCTTTTTCTTACTACCTGCCTAACATCATCTGCATTGATTTTCTTCAATGCCATCATAGTATCCCAGTATTGATTTTCCTGATCAAAATTATCTTTCGGAGCAGGAGGAGACTGATCCCAATCACTCTGAAAATCTGTAGGATTTGGTAAACCAATGAAAGAATAATACGAATTACTTGTAGCACCAATACCTGCTACGAAATTCTTCGCATTTAATATTCTAATCTGATCTGTTATAATAGCAGACATTGTGAAAAGTTTTTATTTATTTAGATTAGTTTATGAAGGTATAATAAAACTGCCTTTCATACCACTGTGAA
>Ga0098042_1000858_pt1 | contig 11717 bp, 6 predicted proteins | sample 9_EtaG_FD_75066 | JGI IMG/M metagenome (GOLD analysis project Ga0098042, IMG submission 75066) | Marine viral communities from the Subarctic Pacific Ocean - 9_ETSP_OMZ_AT15188 metaG | ecosystem: Environmental > Aquatic > Marine > Oceanic | place: Pacific Ocean | collected 2015-01-10
GCTAAAGAAGAAGCTGTTGATCAATTAGAAATATTAGATCTTCAAATTGATGCTATGAATGCTGCTAGAAGTATTGATATAGATCAAGCAGAAGCTATTCTTAGAGTAGAAATTGGATCTAAAGTAAACACTATGAGCTCTAAAGAAATTAAAAGAGACTTGCTTTTGTTTGCTAGAACAAACCCACAGTTATTTATTAGCTTAGCTAATGATGATAATGTTCAGTTAAGAAACTTAGCTATTAGAGCTGTAGAGGCTGGTATAATTAATTTATCAGGCGATCAAAGAACATTTACTTGGGGATCAAACGGTAGAAAATTAATGAATGTACCTTTTGATGAAAACCCTTACTCAGCATTTGCTGCTTTCTTGAAAACAGACGAAGGTGTTGAGATCTATAAGTCTATAGATAAAAAACTATAAAAACAAGTGATACTATAATATAGGCGGTTTCGGCCGCCTTTATAGTATAAATAAAAAATTAATATGGCAGTAAGCGTAAATACAGTGTATACCACAGTCTTGTATATATTAAACAAAGAACAAAGAGGTTATGTAACACCTGCTGAATTTAATAGTATTGCTGATTTAGTACAAAAACAAATATTTCAATCTTATTTTCCAGATGGTAATCAACAAAATAGGGTAGTACAAAATAACCAAGAAAACGATACAGAATTTTTTAACATGTTTAAAGATATTTCTTATAAATTGTATCCTTTTGAAAAAGAAATAAATTTTGTTTATGACACTACTGGTAAATTTTTTTATAATGGATCAGTTGATACTGTGTATAAGATAGGAGAGGTTATTAGTACTTATAATGGACAACCACAATATTCTTCAATATCTCAACTTGTCAGTAAAAAAGATTTTGATAAAATTACTAGATCAAAACTAACTGCGCCTACTAAGCAATACCCAATATTTATTACAACAAACGCAACACCTGTTGGATATACTGAATCAGTTTTAGCATTAAAAGTAGAACCTAACGCGCCCGACACGTTAAGTGTTAATTGCATTGTTAATCCTTCTACTCCAAATTGGGATTTTACTATAGGAACAATTGGTCAATATATATTTAATCCCCAAGGTTCACCAACAGGCTCTGCTACAGTTGATTTTCAATTAGATGTTTCAGAAGAAACAAATATTATAATAAATGTTTTAAAATATTTTGGTATTGTTATAAATGATCCTACTATAATACAGGTTGCTGCAGAAGAAGCACAAACAACTGAAGTAAATTTAAAATCTTAAATAAATGAGTCAAGAAACAAACCAACAGTATTATCAAGGCGCTCAGCCATTTTTAGTTACTGATGCCGCTGGACAAACAGCTTTTCCAACAACATTTGATACAGATTTAATATTTGGATCTTCAGACCCAACAGACATTGACTACGCTTTAAATAATTTTAAAGTTTATACCAGTACAACAGGTTTGCCTGGTAGTTTTACTGAATACACTTCAACTTATACGGTATCAAACAATACAATTAATTTTCCTGGAGGATCTCCAATACCTCAAAATTCATATGTTGTTGTTCAATTAAAAACGCTAAGCGGTGGTAATTATGGGGCTCAAGACGCTTTTGGGCAAACAGTAGAAGAAAACTATGGAGGTTATGAATACATAACTTTAAACGACGCTATAGACAACTTTATGGTTGGTTATGTTGGTGATGGCAAAATATTACAAAAAGCAGACAAATCAGATGTATTGTTTTTTGCTAAAAGATCTTTGCAGGAGTTTAGTTATGATACATTAAAAAGTATACATTCACAAGAGCTCACTGTACCAGCATCGTTAAGTTTAGCGCTGCCTCAAGACTATGTTAATTACGTAAGAGTATCTAGAATAGACTCTTTGGGTATAAAAAGAATTATATATCCCGTAAACAATCTCACAATAAACCCATATAATAACCCAGTGCAAGATGCCGCTGGTGTTCCTACACAAGATAATTTTGGAAACAATATAGAAGGTACATCTATTACAGAAGAAAGATGGGATAAAGCAAACTTGAATTTACTTAATTTTAATTTACTAGATAATTTTGATGATTTTGCTTATTGGTGGAATTTATATGGATTTGATGGTAATTTCAATACGGGTAAATTATACGGCTTAGACCCACAAACATCTCAAATAAACGGTTGGTTTAGTATTAATCACAGAGAGGGTAAAATGTCTTTTTCAAATGGACTAGCAAATGAATTAATTGTACTAGAATACATATCTGACGGTTTAGGTTCTGATTTAGACACTAAGGTTCCTAAACTTGCAGAAGACGCGCTATATGCCTCTATACTATATAACATTGTATCTGTAAGAGCTTCACAAGACCCAAACATGGTAATGAGACTTAGAAGAGATAGAAGTTCTAAATTAAGAAACGCAAAAATAAGACTATCTAATATAAAACTTGATGAAATAGTTCAAGTAATGAGAGGTAAGTCTAAATGGATAAAACACTAAAATTAAATGGCAGAAGTTAAGAATAGTTTTTTATCGTCTAAAATGAATAAAGATTTAGACGATAGATTAATTCCTAATGGAGAATATAGAAATGCAGTTAATGTTTCTATAAACAAATCTACTGGAGAAAACGTAGGAACGGTTCAAACTGTTTTAGGTAATAAAGAAATAGTAAACATTGGCAATGCTCTTGGTAAATCTAATTTAGAATTTATAGGCACTTTGCCAGATGACGTTACAGGTAATATTTTTTGTTTTTTAACTAATAACATTTTATCTCCTTATATTCCAACTGGCGCTGTAGGTATTAATTCTACTTTTCCTCAAGAACAAGGAACTTTTCCTTTCAGTGGCCAACTATTAAACGGCGGATCGGGGTACGCTTTAGGAGCCGCAACATCAACGACTACTGGTTCTGGTACAGGCATGACCTTCAATATAACAGAAATAGATGGTGGTAGTGGATCTGGTGTAGGTAATATAACTGTGCTTGCAGTTAGTAATGAGGGCTCAGGATATGTAGAAGGCGACGTTGTCAATATAGTTCAATCAACTAATTCCTCCGCAGAGTTTGTGGTTAATACTCTAACAGGGCCTGTTACTTTAACAGCCGCTGGAACTGGGTATACGACTTCTAATACGCCTGGCACAACTACAGCGTCAACTGGCTCTGGAACTGGACTTACTTTGACTGTCGATATTAGCGCAGGAAGTGTGACTGGTGTAGGTATTTCAAGTTTTGGTTCAGGATATGCAGTGGGAGACACGGTTGTAATAGATGGAGGTAATAATGACGCCGTTTTAACAATAAACTCTATACTACCTAATGATAATTTTATAGTTTCTTACAATGTTTCATCTACATCTTTAAGGGTTTTAGCACAGGGTTCTTTTTTAAATTTTTCTACTTTAAATCCAGTTACAGGAATTAATTTATTAGAAAAATTATTATTTTTTACAGATAATAGAAATCAACCTAGAAAAATAAACATAGATAGAGAAGCTTCTATTTCTAATCCAGCTGGTGACTATTATACTACAGAAGATCAATTGTCAGTTGCCAAATATTATCCATACGATCCTATACAGCTTTATCAACCTAGTCAAGAACCAGGAACAATTGCAGTATACCCAGGTAGCGGTAACGCCGCCACATTCACTGTTGATGCTGTTACTAATAGTAAAACTTTAACTCTTCAAACGCCTTCGACTGATCCTGACCCAACTTCTTTATTTGGAAGTTTAGGTGTTTTGTGTACAAACATAACAATAACTAACGGAGGGACTGGATACAACTTAGGATCTAATATAAGCACAGATGAAAACGTAACAGGAACAGGTCTATTAGTAACCATAACTGAAATAGACGGTGGTAGCGGCTCAGGAGTGGGAGTGATAACAGGTGTTACAGTTGCTAGCGCGGGTAGTAACTACACAAGCGGTACAACTGTTAGAGTTATACAGCCTACTTCAAATGATAACGCTATCTTAACAATAGATTTTGTAACTAAAAATACTTTTATAGATTTTGATCAGCCTAATTGGCCTAATAGTATAGATGTAAACTTTCCTCAAACACTTCCGGCTGGATCAACTATATCCTTGGTTTATCAAGAAACAACTCTTCAAGACGCTATTAGCGAATATCTACCTGTTGAAGCTGACGCTGTATTGCAAAACGCGGCTAGTTCTACTACATTTTCTGTTTTTCTTGATACCTATGTAGGTGATCAGTTGATTGCAGGTACAAACGTATTTGTTGAAAATCCTGCATCCGGAGTTTTTAATGACACAGATTCCGTAGTAACATCAGCTGCTATAAATGCCACTCCAGTACTTGGTCGATTCGTATTAGATGTAGTTGTGGCCCCCGCTATCACAAACGCAGACTATGTAGCTGCTCTTACTACTCCCGCACCGCTGAACATGAAATTTTCTATTGCAAATCCTTATTTCGATCAAGTGTTTAAGGACAATGCTAATGTTGATTTTTTAAATGATAAATTTGTAAGATTTTCTTATAGATTTAAATTTGACGATGGAGAGTATTCTTTAATGGCGCCTTTTACTCAACCTTGTTTTATACCTGAGCAAGACGGTTATTTTACGTTAAAAGAATTTGGTAGAAATCAAAATGGTTTTAATGATGTTTCTGATACTGATAGAGTATTAAGAAGTACTGTAGTTGAATTTATGAAAAATAAAGTTAATAAAATTTTATTAAATATACCACTACCATGCGCTGCTAATGATATAATAAATGAATATAAAATTCAAGAAATAGACATTCTTTATAAAGAATCAGATCAAACTACAATAAAAGTTGTTGAAACAGTTCCAGTACAATTCAATGTTGTCGGTAGTGATTTTTATTATCAATATGAATATGGTTCTAAACCGCCATTTAAAACTCTTCCACAAAGCGAAACCGTTAGAGTTTATGACAAAGTTCCGGTTAAAGCTTTAGCTCAAGAAGTTGCTAGTAATAGAATTATATATGGAAACTACCAAGACAAGCATACTCCTCCTAATTTTTTAGATTATTTAGTAGGATCTCGAGCTAAAGAAACCACTTTTACAGTCACAGAAGATGGAATAACAGACTTAACTAGTTCTATAGAATATCCTAACGCTTCTTTAAAACAAAATAGAAATTACGAAATAGGTGTTGTTTTAGCTGATAGATTTGGAAGACAATCTACTGTTTTATTTTCACAAACAAAACTTAATTTTCAATCTAGCTTTTTAGCTTCTACTGTATACACTCCTTATAGATCTGAGTCAGATGACGACATAGGTTCTGTAAACCCACCGAACGGTTTACCTTATTTTGATGGAAATGCTTTAAGAATACAATTTAACAACTTAGTAAGTAGTTTTAAAAACACAAGCACAGGAGTTCCAGGGCTTTATAATTCAGATATAACTTCTCCAGATTATAATCCTTTAGGTTGGCATTCTTTTAAAATAGTTGTTAAGCAAACTCAACAGGATTATTACAATGTGTATTTGCCTACAGCAATGGCCGCTTATCCTTTAGATCCTGATCAAGAAATAGAAACAACTTCTCATATCACTTTATTTGGAGACAATATAAATAAAGTTCCAAGAAGCTTAGTAGAAGTAGGACCGCAGCAAAAAGAGTTTGGAAGTGACGTAAAATTATTTGGTAGAGTTTTTAATTCTCGAGTTTTACTTCCTTTAGGGGCAAATAAAATGTCTCAATACTACCCTGAAAGAGCATCAGACTCTGTCTCTGTTATAGGTACTATAAAAGATTTATTTGATTATAGAGAATTTACCAACCTTACAGCCGCAAGTGATTATCTTTTTTATAACTATGAGTATACATCTTCTCCTTCAACTCCTACTAGCGGGGAATCTTCTTTCCCTGATTCAAGTTCTTTAGTAGCTAGGGTAAACACTGAAAGGCAGTTCGGTATACCAGTTCCAGTAGCTGGTTATTTTTCAGACCCTACTCAATTAAATGTTTATGAAACATCTCCAGTAGAGTCGTTAATAGATATATATTATGAAACCACTACAGCTGGAACGGTACAAGAGCTAAATAATGCTATAGAAGCTGGACCAGCTGCTAACGTTTTTTCAATTGTAACCCCAAATGGTCCCATAGCTTTTAGAAACAGATTTAAAGAAAATTTATTGGGCGCTAACGGCGGTGCCGCTGTCGACATTGAGTGTACAGTACCTTTCAGACCTCTTAGAATAGGTGGTGCGGAATTTTCAAATCCATCTGAAAACGGGTGTATATTAAACAGTGTAAACAACAACTTAGCACAACCATTTCCAAATGATTCAAATGAAGATGGGATTCCTTACAATGCAGTTGTAACTGCAGAGGGTATATTTTCAGTACAAAACAATGGAGACGGTTCTTTTAATATAATTTTAACAAAAACAAATACTGGTGGTCTTGTTAATAATGCCCCGGGGTTAGTTGTTGCGGGAGGTACTGATCCTGATAAATTAAATAAAAGTTATACATACGATTTTGATTTAACTTTTACAAATCCAGAAGCAGAAGATTTTAATTATTTAGGATTCACTGGTGTTACACTAGAAAATGTTGCGCCTAGTAGACCTATTGTTGAATTTCCTCAACCAGGAGCAAAACCAACAATAACTTTTAGTTGTTGCACTGTAGATGGCGCCGCTTGCGATTCTCTTGAAGAAATATTTACAACAGACATGTACGATATATCTAGTCAAACAGGTATTGTTTTTGGAGTTAACGGAACTAATGGATCTTCAACAGAGTCTTTAGAGAAAAAGGATCTTACTTACTCAATAACCAGATTAGCTGTTAATAATGGAGATGGCACTTTCTTTCAAACGATATACGACGCTTCAATAGCTGGTTTTAATTCTGAGTTTTTTTTAGATGGATATTTTAGTATTGAAAACTATGGAGAAACAGGTTTTCAAGCTGGTGGTTCAACATTTGAAAATCCTAACGCCGGGCTGTATAATGGATATCAAGCTATCATAAGTGTAGACAAAAACTCCATCACAAATCAGACTTTAGTGGAGGCCAATAAAACATATCAAATGGTAGTAACAGCCCGTGATGGTGGAGTAGAAGGCCAAGACGCGTTATATAAATCTTGTCTTATACTTTTTAAATTTAGTTTGCTTCCTTTGATTCAGTTTCCTTACACATTCCCTGATGAAGTTGAGGCGGTTGGAAGTAATTCAACTTTTTATAACTTTACACCAGACCTTAATTTCGGTAATGGACAAGTCTGGATTGGAACCGGTGACGCTCCGTCTATAGTAAATGGAATAAACGTTTTTGGAGCTTGGCAACAAAATCCCGATCTATCTAGTTTTAGGCCTGGTATGCTTACAATGGGTAGATTACAAGTCACAAACGCACCAGTTAAAATAGAGGCCATTTTAACAATTTTTAGACCTGATGGTCAAACTCCTCCAAACAACACACCAGAGACGTTATCAGGTAGTGTTTTAGCTGGAAATGATAGCACTAATTATACTCCTTTTAGTTTACAAAATACAGCGCCTGGAACTCCAGGCACCCAAAATATTTCTTTAAATATTCCTTCTGGGACAAGTATTGTGCCCTCCAGTACTTTAACAATGCTAGGAAGCTTTATACTACCCGCTGGGTACGGGTTATCTGGAGATCCTCAAACGCCTAATCTTAGGATTGTAGTTGGAGATCTACTTTCTTTTGGAGGTCCTATTCAAACAACTCAGAATTTTGGAGTAAGAGTTATGTTAAAAGCTACACCAGCGTAAAAAATAATAAAAAAAAGTGATAATAATATAAAATGGCAGCCACACTAGAGATAAAATATTTTAATAGTTATATTTTAAAAAATACTGAAGAAGGCGGGGCGATTAATCAACCCAGATGGAATGGCTCTAAAGGCATACCTCAAGTTATAGGTGGGTTTGCTCAATTTACAAGCTTTAATTATCCTACATGTTTCGCTATTGAGGAGTCTAGAATTAGAGGCGGATTTAATGATACTCAAGTAGATTTAGGTGTAAGAGCGTATTTAGTAGAGCTAGAACCTAATGCTAATTTTAGAGTTAATTCTATGATATACTCTGGTATATATAACTCTAGAACTGGTGTAAATGATACTAATGTTTTCAGTATAGCAGAAGAAATTACTAAAAGCTTAGATCCAGCTAATGGATCAATACAAAAGTTATACGCTGAAGACACTAATTTAATAATTTTTCAACAGTATAAAGTAAATAAAGCTTTAATAGATAAAGACGCTATATACACAGCTGAAGGCGGTGGTATGCCAGTTAGTTCGTTTAAAACTGTTATAGGTCAAATTGTTCCTATTATTGGTAATTACGGAATAGGTGACCATCCTGAAAGTTTTGCTGTATATGGCTATAATAAATATTTTGTAGATAGCAGTCAAAATTGCGTCTGTAGATTAAATCCTAACGGCATAGAAGAAATATCTTCTACAGGTATGAGAAGCTTTTTTAGAAATCAAATTGTAAATATAGACTTTGCAGGATCTAAAGGAAAACTGCTTGGAGCTTGGGATATATATAACCAAGAATATGTATTATCTTTACAGCCGGCTGACGAAACAAGACAGCTTGGAGAGCCTACTGTTTCTTTTGATGAAAGAGCTCAAGGTTGGATTAGCTTTTTTAGTTACAAACCAAGCCAATCTTTTAGCATAAGAAACCAACATTATACAACATTTGAAGATTCATTGTATTTGCACAACTCAACAGCTGTTAATTATAATAGTTTTTACGGAGCCTCCACACCTTCTTCGGTTGAATTTACATTTAATCCTGAAGTTAGTAATTCTAAGGTTTTCAACACAATATCCTATGAAGGTTCTAATGGTTGGAGATTAGATAGTTATGTTTCTGACGAAACTGGTCCAGGAACTTTTGCTAGCAATTCTGATTCTTATCGAGACACTACTAATTCTGTTCTAAGTCTAAATGAAGGAGAATATGTTATAGCTAATACAAATGCAGTAACAACTGCCGCATCAACAGGCACAAGTGTTGGTATAACAGGCATGACGGGTCCAATACCAAACGGAGCAGCTGTCTCTGGCATAGGAGTAACTCCTGGAACGGTTGTTACAACCTTTAATCCTCTTAGTAACACCGTAGTAGTTGATCAAGCTCTTGCTGTAGACGTAGGAGCTAAATTGAACTTTTATTTAGTTGTAAACAAAGTTGATTATCAAGCAGCATTTGGTACAACAAGTCCAAACTTAAATGTTTTTTATTCTGGATTCTATAGAAAAGAAAATAAATATTGTGCAAATTTAATAAATAATTCAATAGCAGCACAAGGAGAAGTTATATTTGGCAATCAAATATCTGGAATAAAAGGTTTCTTTGTTAATGCTAAAATATCAACAGACACAACAACAGACGTTGGAGGATTTAAAGAGTTATTCGCAGTTTCATCTAACTACACTTTTTCAAGTGGATATTAATAATAAAAAATAATAATTATGCCTGCATCAATGATAATAGGTGGCGCTTTAAAGCTAGGTAGCGCTATATTCGGCTCGAGCGCTAGAAGAAAAAGGGCTAGAAGATTAGCCAGACAATTAAGAGCAGAAACAGCAAAACTAAATCAGTTAGAAAATGCTAGACAGCAAATTGTTAATCCCTATGGAAATGTTGAAGATGCTTCGAATCTAGCAACATCTTTAGAGTCTAAAGTATCTAATCCTTTTGCTAATTTAAGCGTTGCTACTAAAGCAGCTGAAATACAAATGGAACAAAGCGATTTAGCTTTGGCTAACACGCTTGATACGCTTAGAGCCACAGGCGCGGGCGCGGGTGGTGCAACTGCATTAGCTCAAGCCGCTTTACAAAGCAAACAACAAGTTGCGGCGAGTATTGAAACCCAAGAAGCTCAAAATGAAAAAATGAGAGCTCAAGGTCAGCAAGCTATGGAGCAACAACAATTAGCTGATGCTCAAAGAATACAAGGAATTCAGGTAGCTGAGCAAGGTAGAGTACAGCAATTAGAAGGATATGGTAGAAATATAGAAATGCAAATGACAGAGGCTAGGCAGCAAGATGGCATAAACTATCAAAGAGATAAAATAGCCGCTTTAACAGGCGCTAAAAACAAAGCTAAAAACTCTTCAACTAATGCTATAACTGGTATGCTTTCGCAATTGGGAGGTGGTATGTTGGGCTTTTAAATATTTAAAATAAATGGAAAACAAAAACATAGCAAACAATTTATTTTTACTTCAAAGAAACGAAAGCAACGCATTAGGTTATAACAAAAACTTTCTAGAACATGGTTATGATGTTGATTTCGATATACTTGGTAAAGCTTACGAAAACACCGGAAGATCTTATGCTAAATTAACTATAGCTATAGAAAACAATAATTGTACTTCTCCAAATTGTGAGTATGAAAGAAAACAATTAAAAATATTAAAAGAAGCTCCAGCTATATCTATAGAGTTTATGTCAGAGCTTTTTTCACAATTAGAAGTAACTGAAAGTAACAACTTTGATCCTAACAACAATTTTAAGTATACTGTCGCTAATTCAATAATTACAGAAAAACCTGGTTTTGCTAAAAACTATGGTTACGATGTTAAATTAAATTTAATAGATGATGGTTCGCAACAGATGGTATTCACTGGCCCTTTGTTAAAAGAACCTCTTGTTATTAACAGCGTAGCGTTACAATCTTTACAAAGAACCGGTACTAGCATTGTAGCAGACACCCCTGATATAAATAAATTAATGCTAGCTATAATGCCTCAGGTAGGTTTATTTGAACCTGAAATGGTTGTAGATGGTGAATTATCTCCAACCGCCGAAATATCTGAAGAATTTACTCTCAAAAACATAGACGGTACTTTTGACTACAAAATAATAGACATAGGAAACGGTCTAGGTAGAAACGTCTTACAATTTGACATAGATAAAATAGAAAGAAAGGCTATGCCTTTTTTAAACGCAGAAGTTGCGGGTATACTTGCGTCAGAGCAAAATGCTGTAGCACTTTGGAATGTTTATTTAGCTCAAGGCACAAGTGTAGAAGAAGACGATCAAATGGTACAAAACGCTAATGCAGCTAGTAAAAGCTGGAGTTACGAAAAAGATTTACCACTAGAGCAAAGTAAAAAGAAAAAATTTGAAAAAAGTTTTATAGATTATTTTATGAATAACTATGTAAAACAATTTATTACAAATAGACTGCCTACAGTAACGAAAGATGCTGCTGTATTTGATTTAGCTGAAGCTAAAAAAGCTAAAGCACAAAAGTTTTTACAAGATAACAAATTAACTTAAATTAAATGACATTAGAAGAAAAAACTATAGAACTTCAATCTCAGTTTCCTCCTTTAAAAATTGAGCAAATTATAGAAATTCTTAAAAACTTTAAGCCTGATGAAGAGGTTGTAGAAGAAGTTGAAGAAACTCCTACCGAAGAAGTTGTAAGTGAAACTGAAGTTGCAGATGATGAACAAGCTTCTGAAGTGGGAAATCAAGACAGCTCCATAGCGCCGGATCCGGTTGTGGAGCAGACAAACAATGCAGGGTCCGATCCTTTAGATTCTGGAAGTGGAAAATCACTATATCAAGATGATTACGGCTTAAGCATATCTCCAATACAAGGTTTAACTAATAAAACAGGTGGGTTTGGAACTTCTGAGTTTAATAGTAATGTAATATACAATATGCAGCTGAAAGAGTACGAAAGACA
>Ga0098042_1000861_pt1 | contig 11704 bp, 13 predicted proteins | sample 9_EtaG_FD_75066 | JGI IMG/M metagenome (GOLD analysis project Ga0098042, IMG submission 75066) | Marine viral communities from the Subarctic Pacific Ocean - 9_ETSP_OMZ_AT15188 metaG | ecosystem: Environmental > Aquatic > Marine > Oceanic | place: Pacific Ocean | collected 2015-01-10
TACGCAAAGAATTTAGAAAAAAATTTCATAATTAATTATGTTAGGTGTAAGTGCATTTTCAGAAGCTCCATTTTCAGCATTAGCTGGAGGTGACTCTGCGAGTGTAAATGTAAATGTCACAGGACAAGCTGGTACTGGAGCTGTAGGTAGTTTTACTTTTGTAGGTAAGGCAAACGTAACACCTGCCTCTCAAGTAGGAACTTCTGCTTTAGGTACAGCTACTGCTGCTGCTGGAGCAAGTGTTACTCTTTCTGGTCAAGTAGGTACATCAGCACTAGGTAGTCCAACAATTTCCGCAAGTGCACTAGTTAATGACTATGGAAATAACCCTGATGAACCATTATCAGCATTAACAGCTTCTGTTTCTGGTTTGGGGGTAAATGGAAGTGTTGTAGCTATACTTCCTGGAGTATCGGGGAGTGTTGGTTCTGTAAGCGTAACTACAGATGCAGAAGCTAATGTTAGTCCTGCAGGTCAAACCAGTACATCGGCAGTTGGCTCACTTTCTGTTACAGGTAAAGCAAGCACAGTTCCTTCTAGTCAAGTAGGTACAGGTGGAGTAGGCTCAATAACACTAGAAGCAAAAGCTAATGTAAGTGTAAGTGGTCAAACCAGCACATCTGCTTTAGGTACGCTATCTTCAATAACAGGTAAAGCGAATGTTTCTGTAGCAGGACAAACTTTACAAGCTACTTTAAATAACCCCAGTACAACAACACAGAATAAAGTTAGTATTTCTGGTGTATCTAGCACAGCATCACTAGGCTCTTTATCATTTATTGGTAAAGCTAATGTAACTCCTATAGGACAAGTAGGTACAACAGGTGAGCCAAGAGTACTAATTTGGGGCATGGTAGACGATAGCCAAACACCTAACTATAGTGGTATAAATGATAGTCAAACACCTAATTATAGTAATGTGGGTGATAGCCAAACACCTAATTATAGTAATGTGAATGATAGTCAAACACCTAGCTATAGTAATGTAGATGATAGTCAAACACCTAATTGGGAAGAAGTAGCTTAATTGTGTTAATTAACTTATAATTTTACAATGGCAAGTACATACGTTAATAATCTTAGATTAAATGAGATGGGTACTGGAGACCAATCTGGTACATGGGGAACAGTCACTAACACTAATTTAGAGCTGATAGGAGAAGCATTAGGTTATGGTACAGAAGCCATAGTCACTAACGCAGATACCCATGTATCAACAGTAGCAGACGGCTCAACAGATGCAGCTAGAGCTATGTATGTAAAATATACAGGTACTTTAGATTCTACTTGTACAATCACCATAGCTCCAAACACTATGAAAAGAGTACAAATTATTGAAAATGCTACTTCTGGCTCTCAATCAATAATAATTAAACAAGGGTCAGGGGCAACAGTCACTGTTCCTAACGGTACTACTAAAATTTGTGTTTTAGATGGTGCTGGTTCTGGTGCTGCAGTAATCGATGGGTTAGAAAATTTAAGTATAAGTGGTGACCTAACTATAGGTGGTGATGATTTAAAAATGGCTACTAATACCAGTGGTCATATATTAGTAGCCGACGGCACAAGTTATAATCCTGTGGCTGTAAGTGGAGATGTAACTATAGCCAGTAGTGGTGCAATTACTATAGCGAATGATGCCGTAGAACAAGCTATGGTTGCAGATGACGCAGTGGGTGCAGACCAATTAGCTAGTGATGCAGTTGTAAACGCAAGTGTTGCATCTGGTGCAGCGATAGCTTTTAGTAAAATGGCAGACCTAACTGCATCTAGAGCTTTAGTTTCTGACTCTAACGGTGATGTATCGGCGAGTGCTGTCACTTCTACAGAAATAGGATATTTAGATGGTGTGACTTCTGCCATACAAACGCAATTAGGTACTAAATTAAATGCAGCATTACCTAATGATGCTTGGATTAGTTCTGCTGATGGCAGGAACAGAATTTACCTAGCCACAAACAGCAACACTATACTTAAATTTGATGGAGTTTTTCGTGTCGATAATAATTCAGGCACTACCATGCTTACTACTGACACTAGTGGTAATTTTACAGCTACAGGAAATGTTGGTGCATATTCTGATATGGCACTTAAAGAAGATATCTACCAAATAGAAAACGCTTTAGAAAAAGTAAATAAATTGAGAGGTGTACATTTTACTCGTAAATCAAACAACTCAAAAGAAATAGGAGTAGTAGCGAACGAAGTGGAGAAAATAGTGCCAGAGCTAGTAGATGAACATGAAGACAAAGAACTAGGAACAGTAAAAACCATGAAGTATGCAAATACTGTTGGGCTACTTATAGAAGCAGTAAAAGATTTAAGTAAACAAGTAGAGGAACTAAAAAATGTCCCAACTTCCAACTAGTGGAGCAATAAATTTAAATGAGATCCACGTAGAAGCTGGAGGTTCCTCAACCTCAGCTTGTACCATAAATGATTCAGATATAAGGAGTTTAATAGGCAAGTCCTCAGAAGCACAATCAGATTTTGCAGATTTTTACGGTGCAATGGCAGAAGAAGCTTCAACAGGAACAGTAGCACAAACAATTACGATAAATTCATATTATCAACAGTACGTCACATGGGGGTATAGGCAACAAGCATTTAATTTTGGGACTGTCATGGGCACAACCAACGCAACTACTATAACAGGCATTTCTGGTAAAACTTTACTGGGAATCACCAGTGGAGGATTTTTTGGCAATACAGCAGCCCATTTAGTTGTTGATGGTAAAATGAGTAATTCTAATTGGAGCACTCTAACAATAACGAACTGTTCTGGTCCAGCTTGGAATAGTTCAACCAATAGTTTTAGTAGGACTGCTGCCACCTTTTATCAGTCACAAAACGCTAATGCTCCTTCTGGATGGACAACCAATTGGTCATGGACATCTCCAGGTTATACAACTTACCAAACTCTTGGATTCTACAACCTTGCTTATAGTGGGGCAGGTCCAAATAATGGTATCATTTTCTCATGAGGTAAATATGGAAATTATAATATGGATAGCTTTAGCTTTAATTCTAGGAAAAGTTTTACTTAAAGCAGTAAGACCAGACATCAACAGGTTTGTAAATAAAAAAGCTGTTGAATACTGGGAAAATTTAAAAAATCATTTTTAAAATGGCAAAAAGAGCAACAGTCACTGAATTAGATAAAAGGTTAAGTGCTCATGAAGCAGCATGTGACCAGCGATGGAAAGAAAATTATCGCAGACTTGACTCAATAGAAAATGGTATTTCTTCAATCAATAGAACTATAAGGAATAGCTTGATATTTATTGTTACTATTTCTTTAACTATTATTGGATTTTTAGTAAAATTTGCGTTGTTTTAGGGGAACGAAAATGGAGTTCTCCTCAGAAACTAGATTATCAGAACACTTTAGGTTAAGAGAACTTGAAAAATCTCAAGTTGCTCTACGCAATGATATTGATAATACAGTTCAAGACGAAACTATATTTAATAACTTAAAATCTCTTTGTGAGGAAATACTTGAACCCATACGAAATAATTTCGGCAAACCTTTTAGTCCTAATTCTGGCTATCGCTGTTTGGAGCTCAATAGAAAACTTGGCTCTCGTGACACTAGTCAACACACTCTAGGTCAAGCCGTAGATATAGAACTTCCTGGAATAGATAACGAGGAGCTCTTATACTACATTAAAGAAAAACTTGACTACGATCAAATTATATTAGAATTTTATGATAATGTAGACCCACATAGTGGATGGGTACACGTAAGTTATGTATCTCCAGAAGAAAATAGAAAAAATAGTTTTTCTTACGATGGTAAAACATATAGAGTAATAGAATGACAAAACTCACTACTATACAGTTCAGACCAGGAATCAATAGAGAAAATACAAATTACTCTAATGAGAATGGTTGGTTTGACGGAAATCTTATCAGGTTTGCTAAAGGTCTCCCTGAAAAAATAGGTGGCTGGAGAAAAGATAACAGTAATACTTTTGAAGGCAACTGTAGAGCTTTACATGGGTGGACAAATTTAGTAGGAACTAAATTTTTAGGTTTAGGTACAACTGTAAAATACTATGTAGAAGAAGGTGGGGGCTTTTATGATATAACTCCTCTTCGGTCAATAACTTCTGCAGGAGATGTCACTTTTGCTGCAAGTAATGGCTCAAGTACAATAACTGCCACGGACAGTAATCATGGGTTATCTGTGGGAGATTATGTAAGTTTTAGTGGTGCAGCAAGTTTAGGTGGTCTTGTGACTGCCGATGTTTTAAACCAAGAAAGTGCTTCACTTAATCAATCAGGTTTTGAAGTAGTTTCTGTACCAACTGTCAATACTTATACATTTACTGTCCCAGTGACAGCGAATGCTTCTGACAGTGGTAATGGCGGAAGTAGTGTGATAGGTTATTATCAATTACAAATAGGTCTTGATGCTTATGTGTCAGGCACAGGTTGGGGAGCAGGTACTTGGGGAGAAAGTACTTTCGGTTCCACTAGTCCACTAGCTTTTGGTAATCAATTAAGATTATGGTCTCATGATAATTTTGGTGAAGATTTAATTATTAATCCAAGAAATGGGGGAGTTTTTTATTGGGATAGTTCCGCAGGAGTATCTTGGGCAACTAACCCAGCAAATAATAGAGCTAAAAACTTAACAGATTTAGCAGGATCTAACTTAGCTCCAACTGTTGGTTTGGTGACTTTAGTTTCTCAAGTAGATAGACACGCTATTGTTATGGGTGCTGACCCTTTAAATGCTGCAGGAACAGCAAGAACAGGCACACAAGATCCACTTTTTATAGCATTTTGTGACCAAGAAAATATAACAGAGTGGGAACCTAAAAGTACCAACACTGCTGGTTCTTTGACTCTATCGGAAGGAAGTATAATTATTGGTGCCCAAAAATCTAGGCAAGAAATACTAGTTTGGACAGATACTGCTTTATATAGTATGCAGTTTGTTGGACCACCTTTTACTTTTGGTGTAAATTTAATTAATAAAGAAACAGGATTAATTGGACCTAATGCAGCAATAGTTACCTCTAAAGGTGTTTTTTGGATGGCGATTGATAACTTTTATGTATACACAGGAACAGTACAAAAAATACCTTGTTCTGTTTTAAGCTATGTGTTTAATGATTTGAATATTTCTGAAGCATATAAATTCCATGCTTTTTTAAACGAAGAGTTTGATGAAGTAGGTTGGTTTTATACATCAAGTGGTGGTACTGAAATAGATAGATATGTTTCTTACAACTACGCTAACAATGCATGGGCTTATGGTCAATTAAGTAGAACAGCTTGGTTAGACGCAGGCACAGAACCATACCCTAGAGCTACTGGCAGTAATTACTTATATCAACATGAGTTTGGTTACGATAATGACGGTAGCCCTATGACTAATGTGTTTATAGAAAGTTCTGATATGGACATAGAAGATGGTGATCAATTTAGTTTTGTTAGCAAACTTATACCAGACGTTAGGTTTTTAAACAACTCTAGTGATGGTCAAATAAATTTTGTGTTAAAAACTCGTAATGCTCCAGGAGAAACTTTAACTACAAATAGTACAAATGTAGTAGCTGGAGATACAGCTAAAGTAGATTTAAGGTCAAGATCAAGACAGATAGCTGTGCGTTTTGAATCTGATGATGACGCTTCATATCCAGGAAACACAGACACAGGTTGGCGATTAGGTAATAATAGAATAGAGATAAAACCTAACGGAAGAAGATGAGTAAACTTCTACAATCACAACTACCTATAAGTGTAGATGGTAGTATAGACGGTAATCTATACAACAGATTAGTTCGTATTCTTGAAATTAATTTAGGTCAATTTGACCCAGATAACACTCGTCAAATAACAACTCAAGAAAAATTAGAAAATAAATTTAATCAAGGGGCAATAGTATTTGACACAACTTTAAATAAACTACAAGTTTATGATGGTGATAATTGGTTAAATGTCAATACAACCGACACTTCTTCCTTTAGTGGTCCGCCAGAAAATGGCTTATCGGCTCAAGCAAGTTTAGGTATAGTATCAGTATTGACGAAGGGAGCAACTAGTATTCACTTGTGATAAAACAGAAAAGATGCCCTTACTGTAATAAATTTACTGATAGGTGGCACAACAATAAACCTCAAGCATGTGGTGCTTGTTTACAAAAAGCTAAAAAATTACATATATCTAGTTCTAGGTATAGGTTTATGAAAAATTTACTTATACAACTAAGATATTCGAGGGAAAAACAAGGGCATACATTTACGCTTATACCAGAGGACTTATACGAGCTCTGGGACGAGCAGGAGGGTAGATGTGCTTTATCTGGTATACCTATGACTTTTAATAAAAGTGACGGTGGAGAGGACACAAACGTCTCTATAGATAGGATAAAACCCAGAGGTTTATATGTAAGAAAGAATATACAACTAGTTGCAAAAAAGGTAAACTTACTCAAGCATACCCTAGAAGAAAATGAATTAATCGACTGGGTGGATAAGATTTATGGTCATAAGATATTAAATAAATAATATGATAGGTCAAGTAATAGAAGTAGCAGATAAAGTATTAGGTAAATTTATACCTGATAAAAATCTAAAAATGAAGCTACAAAAAGAGATGACCATGGCGTTTCATGACGCTAATCTTGCACAAATACAATTAAACAAACAAGAAGCTGCACATAAAAATATATTTGTAGCTGGTTGGCGTCCATTCGTAGGATGGATTTGTGGGGTAGCTTTAGCGTATCATTTTATTTTATCGCCAATAATAGAGACTATACTTATAGTTTCTGGGTTAAAAATTGACCTTCCTAGCTTTGAGTTTTCACAATTATCTAGTATACTTATGGGTATGCTCGGATTAGGTGGTCTTAGAACTTATGAAAAAATGAAAGGAGTTTCAAGAGAAAAATGAGTTTTTTAGAAAAATTACCAATTATGGGACAAGTGCAAGGTGGCATAATGCAACTTGGTGGAATATCAAATCTTTTAAATAAAGGTCAATTAGGATTATTGAAAGATATACCTATTTCGCCACTCATGGGAGATGATGTGACAGGACAGTTGTCTGCTGTATTACCTGACAGTATTATGGGTGTGGCACCAGGATTAGACATGGAAATGGGTCAGCCAGATTTAGAAAAAATATTGGCTAATAAAGGTAGGTATGGTGATCAAGTGTTAGGACACTTAGCTCCTGGAGAAGTAGTAATACCTAAAAAAATAGCAGGTGACCCAGAGTTTAGAAAAAAATTAGAAGATATTTATGGCAGATATGATATAAGTATAGACCAATTTACTGTAGGAAATCCAGCAAACTCAATAAATCCTAATACAGGAATTATGGAGTATGGATTTTTAAGTGATTTATGGGGAGACATTAAGAAAAATGCTCCGACTATAGGACATATAGTGGGCTTTGCTTTTGGTGGACCTATAGGTGCTACCATCGGTGGAGCTGTGGGTGGTATGGTAAAAGAAGGTGATATAGGATATGCTGCAAAACAGGCAGCAACAGGTTTTCAATTAAGTAATATGGCAGCAGGTGCAGGGCTACAAGGTGGTACATTTGGTAGTGGTGGTATAGGTGGTGCTAATTTAGGATTTGGAGATGCTGGTGCTGGTAATATGTACGCAGGTGATATGGGTGGTATAGGAGATTTTTATCAAAACATAGGGGCTAATGCAAGCGACCTGTTTACAGGTGGCAGTGCTGGTACACCTATAAAAGAATCTTTTAAAGATTTAGGTATGCTTGGAAAAGGTGCTGTAGGTCTTATGGGAGCAAGCTCATTAGGGGCATTTGAAGACCCAGTAACACCTGAGCGTGAAGAGTCAACTTTAAGACAAAACCCACAAATAATGGATTACATGAATCAAGGCATGGGCACAGGTCAAGCTGGATCATTAGAAGGATACATTTCTGGTCCAGAAAGAGCACGGGCAACATATAATCAAACAGCAGGATTAGTACCTACCGACACAGGAATAGAAAATTCAGCGTTATTGAATTATTTAGAATCTATGAGAAAAAGACCTGTAGCTCCTGTAATGTATCCTAGTTTTGAGGCAATTTAATGGCTTTACAAACCACACAACAAACGGTTTCCCCACCTATATTTTATGGAGAGTTAATGAGCAAGGGAGTATTTCCTGCTCTTAATCAAGAATTTCAAAATTTATTAACTAGTGATCAAACACCATATAATTTTGACCAACCTAGAATAGCAAGTTTTACTCCCGACCAACTACAAGCAATGGAACTTGCTAGAGGTGGGGTAGGAAGTTATCTTCCTGGTATGACTGCAGCTCAAAATTTATTAGGTGGTTCATTAAACCAAGGAAGTAATTTAATACAAACTGGTGTTCAACAAGGTGTAAGTGGTACACAAGAAGCTCAAAACATTTTAAGAGACATGTCTGGTGGTTTTAATCCTACAGATACGGCTAGGTTTTACAATCCTTATGAAGATGCTGTAGTTAATCGAACTCTATCAGACTTACAGGATCAATTCGATGTGACTCAAAATCAATTGAATAATCAAGCCATACAATCTGGTGCTTTTGGTGGTTCAAGGGGCAGGATAATGGGAGACGAATTAGCAAAAAGTTTTGGCAGAGGTGCAGCAGAAGCTGTGGGTGGTATAAGGAGACAAGGTTTTAGTGATGCTATGGCTAATGCACAGGCAGCATTTAAAGGTAGAGGAACTGTAGCTGGAGGGTTAGGTTCATTATCAGGTAATTTAGCAAACATAGGTATAGCTGGTGGTGGTGATTTAATTAACACCATGGGCAGAGGAGCAAGTGCTCTCGGAAATATAAACACAGGCATATATAATTTAATGGGTGGTGATATAAACAGATTAAGCTCACTCGGTGCACAACAACAAGGACTACAACAACGTGGATTAGATATGAACTATGCTAACTATGCTGGTTCTTTAAATTATCCGATGAATGTGATTAGAGATGTAGGTGGCATAGCATCTGGTATAGCTCCGACATTAGGCAGAAATTTATATCAACAATCAGAAGACATCAGTGACCCAGAACCAGCACCAAATAAATTTATGCAGTTAGCAGGCACAGGTTTACAATTATATGGATTGATGAACGATAAAGATACTTCTTCGCTCGAAAGTTTATTTAGTAAGTAATAAAGATGGCAGAACAATATGACCCATACAGTCAACCATTCCAACTAGGTGGTCTTGAAGCATTAACACAACCTGACCCTATGCGTTTAGCAAGGGAATTACTGGCTCAAGGTATGCCTGTAGAAGACGTTGCTCTTCAAACAGGTGTAGGTGTAGATGATTTAATGATGGGTCAAATAGATAACAGACTACAAACTAAAAGAAACATAGACGATATGACAGGCATCTACAGTATGTCCCCACAACCTGATTTTTCTAATAGTTCTAGTACCCAAAACATTGACATGTCGAGTGGAATAGCAAGCACTTTAGATCCAAACATGATGCAGATGCCAAATAACATGATGCCTCAACAAGATATAGTCAATGACGAAGCATTTTCAAATCAAATGACAGAAGGGTTAATTGATACTATGGACTTTTTAGGTCTTACTAAAGATGAAGACACAGCTGACAATGTAGACGGTGTGGTGGCTGCACAAATAAATGCAAGTGCACAAAAAGTACAGTCCGCTCAAGCAAGTGGCGATCCTAATGCGGTAGTCGCAGCTACAAGCGACGCTACAAATTTAACTTTGTTAAATGCTTCAATACTAGACTATCTAGGAAAAACTCCAGAAGCTCGAGAAGAAGCTATGAACATCTATAGAGAAGCTGCAGAAACTATGTTAGGTGGAGATGACTTAGATAAATTTATTCGTAGACCTGATAAAGCATTACCTTATATGGCAGCAGGTATGGCTTTAACTCAAGCAGGTACAGAAGGTGAAGACTGGGTAACTGCTTTAAGTAATGCTTTTAGTAAATACGCAATTACGAAAAAGCAAGGTGAGACGGAGTTTCAAGATAAATATCTACAATACAAAATGCAAAGACAAGCAACGATAGATGATTTTGCTTCTAAACTTGCTTTACAGGATTTATCTGCTTCATACGATGCTACTTTAGGTAAAGACAAAAGCCCACACGTAGTAAACGGAAAACTCATACACATCAGCCCTAGACAGATACAAGAGTATGAAACAAATGGGGCATCAGTAGTTCCTTATAACTCTGACTTTCATTCTGATGTAAGTGAATACACAGTTTCAAATCCAGAGACTGGGTATTTAGGTCTTGAACATCTTAGTGATTTTCAAGTAAGCGAATTAACAAAATACCCTAACATACAATTATCAGAGGGTAATCTGTTAAAAAATAAAGAACAGTATTCAATAATTTACCCAGAGGGTTTTACTAACGATAATCTACCAGCTATTTTAAGTAATGGAGCAGGTGGTAGACGACACTACCTACAGTTATCCGACGCAGAAATAACTGAAATGGAAAACCAACTCTCAGGTACAGGCATAGAAATAACTAACAAACCTAGAAATCTGAAAAAAGTGATCAGGACAGATGTAGACGGTGTTGATAGACTTATGTACATACCAGAAAGTCAAGTATTACCTAGTGATAAACCTTACGAAAGTGGAGTTTATTTTGAATCAGATGGCGTAGTATTCTCAACTGGAAATTCTGGTGGTACCCAACAGAAAAGGTACAATAATAAAATTAAAAAAGAATGGCAGGCAAGTTTAAGCTCTGCTGCAAAAGTTTATAACATTACTGAGCAAATACAAAATGAAGTAAAAAATAATAATGCTGTATTACCGAGTATTGTTAGAGGAACTGTGACTGGGTTAAGAACATTTCTTGATGAAGGATCAGAAATTTTTAATCTTATAGGTACATTAACTGGCAATACAGCAGACCTTTCTTTTGCAGATACTGCAGATGGTAGTCTTTCTCGAACAGGTAAAATTGAATTCTCTGATGGCGATACTTATGAAGCTATGTATGGCAGATTTGTAAATAGTAGAAAAATTCAAGACCTAACAGGTGTCTCAACAGCAAACAGAGAGTATAATGCATTGACGTTTAACTTAGCTCTAGCTGTAGCGAGTGCTTTCGGTTTAGGTGACGGAAGAGCTTTATCAGACAAAGACTTAGTTTTTGCTTTAGAGATGGTGGGCTATGGCTCGAGTAATCTTACACAACTAGAAGCTGCACATAACAGGTTGAGAAGACAGACTTATGCACCAGTAGCATCTGATTTTGCTAGATATGGGAAAGACGGGGGTTTAACTGAAGAGACGTTAAAAACAATAAGTGATCAATATAATTTACCTATAGACGCATTAGGTGGCGAAATTACACACCAAGACTTTGTTAATATGCTGAGTGGCAATAATAATCAACCTTCGCCAGATCAAGACGACGCACCAAATGTTTTACAAAACAATTCTTATCAAGGTTTTATAAAAAGTCTGAGGGGTATAGATGACACATCAAAACTAATAAGTACAATACAGAATAAATATAAAGAAATGAGGGGTGAGAGCAAATCTAAACAGAAGGAGATGGAACAAGCTATGGCTATTTATTTAACTGATTTACAAGAAAGTAATTCAGAGCTTTACGATATACTACTTAAACAATTTAGTCCTAGCACAACACCACCAGACTGATGGCACAAACCGATATAATAGATATAGACAAGTTAATTGCTGA
>Ga0098042_1000868_pt1 | contig 11663 bp, 8 predicted proteins | sample 9_EtaG_FD_75066 | JGI IMG/M metagenome (GOLD analysis project Ga0098042, IMG submission 75066) | Marine viral communities from the Subarctic Pacific Ocean - 9_ETSP_OMZ_AT15188 metaG | ecosystem: Environmental > Aquatic > Marine > Oceanic | place: Pacific Ocean | collected 2015-01-10
AATACTGTCGCGGCAAGTTCAAAGGCAAGAAAAAGAAGGGGAAGAAGAAATGAAACTCAAGAAAGACAAATGCTGTTGCGGTGGCACGAAAAAGACTCCGTGCGTTTGCATGATTGAAGGAAATCAATGTTCTGCTAAGTCCCCCAAATGTCCATGCTATGCTTTGATGGACAAGCAAAAAACTGCTTTGAAAAAAATGGTGCGCGTGGTATGACGGTTGAGAAGAACTTGAACCGTTGGTTCAAGGAGAAGTGGGTGGATGTTTCGCGCACAGGTAAGGATGGTAAGCATCCTCCGTGTGGGCGTTCCAAAGCAAAGAAGGGTAGCAAAGGCTACCCCAAGTGTCGTCCCTCCGTCAAGGTATCAAGCAAAACACCCAAGACCAGCGGTTCTATGACAACAGGTCAAAAGCGCGCGGCAACAAAACGCAAGCGAGCCAAAAAGCAAGGTGTGGGCGGAAAGCCCACCATCGTTAAAGCGATGGACGAGGCGTGGGTGTTCATGAAGGGGCGCGGCGATTATCCACCATGCCCTACTCCGGCCAAAGGGAAGTATCAAACTGCTCAAGAAGCGAAACAGGTTGCGGACTATCAATCGCAACAATCGGGGCGACCGATTTCAACATACCCATGCGTATGCGGGTATCATCATTTGACGAGGGGTTGACATGACAGAATACGAAGAGCCGATAACAGCCGAAGAATTAGCAATGATGAACGATGAAGACATCGCGAAAGAGGTGTCGTTCTGCACATGTTGTTCACCGTTTGACATCGCAAACACGGTGTTGAAAGCGAAGAAAAAGAGCAAACCCTTCCACGGATACAATCCAAACAAGCACAGTCGCAAAGGTGGGTTGAACGCGAAAGGTCGCGCCGCCGCGAAACGAAAGAGTGGTGCAAACCTCAAGCCACCTGTGACAACCAAACCGAGCAAACTCAAACCCGGCGGCAAGAAGGCCAAGCGCAGGAAGTCTTTTTGCGCGCGGATGAGTGGAGTCAAAGGACCAACAAGTAAAGGTGGTAAAATGACTCCAAAAGGCGCGGCGTTGAAAAGATGGAATTGTTGATATGCCTCGCAGACACTACGATGTTTTCAAGCACAAAGTGCGCACGAAGTTGCCGAAGCGCATCCGTTATGCAACGGTGTGTCGCAAGTGCAAAAAAGTGCGCGTGACACAACAATGCTTGACTTGTCAAATTGACGCGGCGTTAGCGTGGGGACAGGCTTGGTGATTGAATGGTTGTCATTGATTTGTCTTTCATCAAGGCGTCCATAGAAGGTGCGTCTTTCGGGGACGCACCTACTCCGGTTGCTCAAGGTGATGGCAAAGCAAACGCTAATCCGCTACCTGCGCGCCAAAATCAAATTGAAGAGGCAGAGAAAGAAAAGAAAATGCGACAGATGATTGACCAGCAAATCAAACAATCTCTCCCCGACGGTGGATGGTTTCAGTCCATGTTCGGTCGCGGTGCTGGCGATTTGGTCAAAGACCTGCGTATGGCCCGACGCGAAAACAAAGACATGCGTGAAGCCATTGACCACGCCATTGACGCTATTCGCATTGCAAAGAAGCAAGAGGTTGAAGTGACTCTTCAATCCATTGATTGGATAGGAAAGCACGAACCCACCGTCCGCAACTTGGGCATCAGTGAACGAGACCTGTTTGCTCTCCGTAAACATGGCAAATCGCGCGAATATGCACTTCGTCGGGCTTGTGTTCAATGGGAGAAAGCGAACGACATCATCAGCAAGTTGTTGTTGATTGATGGTGACTTCAATGAAGAGCAACGGCAAATGTGGATTGACGCGCAACAGGTTAAAAAGAATTCAAAACAGGAGTGGCGCAATACTCTGCACTCTGTTGATAACATCAAGAAAGGAGAAGCCATTTGGCTCACCAAAGCAGTTAGCATTCTTGAAGAGCGGGGGCCGCTCCCTTCAAGTGAAATTTTCGCGAGCATGGGTGATGGCGTCAAGCACCTTTCTTCGGCAAGGTTGAGCGCGTTGTTCAAAATGCATGGTGTAGAATATGACATTGAGAAGGTGGGGAGCGGATGGGGGTTGGTGCGCGACAGCACTGTTATTTTCAAGGATGTGTGGGCGTATGCCGCTGGTTTTCTTGACGCTGACGGCTACATCACCATCACGAAAAGACTTGAGCCGCGCGCAGGCTTCATCGCTACGGGTGAGCGAGGTAAGTTGCATTGCGAGCAGTTGCACAAAGCGTTAGGTTGCGGCGTGCTACAAACCGATTTGAAAATTCACAAGAACAGCCGACGCACACAACACCGCCTCCAATTTTACAGCAAAGACGACCTGCGTGCGTTGATGAAAGGAATTCGTCCGCACCTCCGCATGAAAAAGGGGCAGGCTGGTGCTGTCCTTGAGTTGCTTGATTTGCGCGGCAGAAAAAGCGACATTGTAAAATCTCGTCGCGACGACCTTTACCGTATCGTCAAATGGTTGAATTGGAAGGATGTTCCCGACAAGCGTGAGGAATTGCTCAAGGAGTGGAACATTGATGAAGCGGGAGTTCATGCGATGTTTAGTCGGGACGGTGAAACCCTTCGTCTTCTTGACGACGCTAACCGACTTGTGGAGATGATTTGATGGCAGAAGAAAAGGGCTTAGTCGGGCGATTCTTATCGTCGTTGACGCGTCCGTTCAACCGACGCACAACACCGGAACCAATGATGCCTCTTTGGAAGACGGGCATACAAGAACCTGTTCTCGTTCAAGGCGTATCTATTCCCGCGCTCTACTCAACGGTGCAAGAATCCATCATCCTCCGAACAACCATCAACACGCTGTGCCAAGAAATTTTCCGACGCGGCTATTATTGGGAGAAAAAATTCCACAAGAAATGCACCAACTGTGAGGAAGAATATCAGCACGATACGGTGAGCGAATGTCGTATTTGCGGACAGAGTGAGTTTGACAGTCCCGACGCGGACCAAATCCTGTATCCGCGATGGTTAATGAAGCAACGAAACAGCATGGACCAATCGTTCATTGAAGTGATGAAGGAGATTGAGTGGGACTTGGACATCGTTGACGACGCGTTCCTGTTGCTCATCAAGGAGTATTTTATTGACCCGAAGAGCGGCGAGATTGAGTTCTTCCGCGTCAAAGAGTTGGTGCGCGGTGACCCGACTTTCATGCGTATCGTTGCTGATAAAGCAGGAAAGCGCGGCGGACGATACCTGCTTTGTCCTGTGCATCGCGACAAGACCTATCCACACAACGGCGACCACAAAAAGTGCGATGTTTGTTCTCTTCCTCTCCAAGATGTCCACTACATCAACACGGCTGGTAGCGGCAAGACGCAGTATTACATTGATGGCGAAGTGTTGCACTTGTCTAAATTCAACCCGTCAAAACTCTACGGTCGCTCTCCTGTCGCCAGCATGTGGAGGCAAGCACAATCGCTCACCGCGATGGATAACTACATCTATCTTGCCTATCAAAAGCGACGCATTCCTCGTGGCGTTCTCGCCATCACCACAGACAACATTCAATCCACTGCTTCGTTTTGGAAGGGCGCGGAAGAAAAAATGGAACGCGACCCACACTACATTCCCAAAGTTGGTGTTGAATCAGCATCGGGTCGTGGTAAAGTTGAGTTCGTTCGCTTTATGGACAGTCTTGACGAGATGCAATACGCGCAAGTCCGTGATGAAATCCGAATGCGCATTGCCGCTTTCTACGGCGTATCCAATGTGTTCATGATGGACGCTGGTAAATCCGGCGGACTCAACAACGAGGGGATGCAGATTCTTGTCACCAACCGTGCTGTTGAGTCGGGACAGAAATTGTATTCCCGCGAGTTGTTCCCGCGCATGCTTGAGCAGATGGGCGTTCACGATTGGTCCCTCACACTTTATCCGAATGAAGAAGAAGATGAAATTACACGATTACGACGCGACGAGCAAGAGGTCAATATCGCACAACGCATGCAACAACTTGGTTTCCAACCCGAATTGACAGAAGACAGCGGTAGCGACATACGATTCACTTACACAAAACCCGACCCTCAACCTCAAGACCCTAACGCCGCAGGTGGCGGAATGCCACCGGGCGGAATGCCACCGGGCGGAATGCCACCGGGTGGCGGAATGCCTCCACCTATGCCGCCGGGGGGCGGCATACCTCCACAGGGTGGGGGTCCGATGATGCCGCCGGGGGCTGGGCTTCCCCCCGGAGGCGGAGGGCCTCCACCGCAGGGAGGCGGCGGTCAAATCATGATGATGGAAAAAAGCGGAGCGATAGGTCTCGGCGAAAGCACAGGTCAGCGCGACCGTGGACCCGCGCCAATCAGTTCCGAAACACAACAATCCGGCGCACCATCATCAAAAAAGAATCAACGCGGTGCGAAGAAAACGCCAATTGAGCAAGCACTTGATAGCGTGCAGGCCGCGAAGGACCCGACCGCTAAACAGAAAGAAAGCGGCTTCCAATAGGTTAAAGTGGTGATGGGTCCTCGTTGGACGCATGAGCCTATTGCAGAAGATGGACCCTATGGTGCGCAAACTTGAATCCGCCGTATCGGAGTTTAAAGTTGCACTCGCGAACAATGACCTCGTATCCGCTGAACAATTCCTACGCAGTATCAACGCAACTGCTGATTACCTCGCTGACGATGTAACCGCGATTTACAAATCCGAAACAGGTGGCGACAAAGCGTTGGGTGTCAACGACCAATTCGCCGGTGGTTTCCCTGTGGCTCAATTCAACAGCACACAAGGTGTTATCGCGAAAGGTGACCGTCCGATGGGCTACATTGGCCCCGACCGCATTGGCTCATTTTTTAAGAAACAAGGACAGGTGTGAGCGTGTCCGAGGAAGCCGGAGACGCTATGTTGTTGATGAAAGCACTCATCAGCAAAATGGAGACGATGGATGCTGAAATCCAAACCATGCGCAAAAGCATGGACGCACCGGCACTCTTGCTTAAACGCGCAGGTTTCGTTCGTGCCAACACCCCTGCCAATGAGGATGTTTGGGGCGACCCGCTACGCGGCGACCGCGACTCAGTCATCAGCAAAGCCGCCGCCGCGATTGACGACGCAGGCATGGCTATGCCCGAATCAAACGAAGCATGGCACGATATGTCATGGGATGACATTCACGCGATGGCGAACACCGCCGCAGAAGCCGAAGGAAGGAGGGTTGACCAATGAAACCGATGAAAGTTGAAGCAGGACAGAACGCGCCCGATGTTGACGAACTCATCAAGCAGGCCAACGACTTGATTGGGAAGGCCGAGGCCAAAGGAAAACAGTTAGGGTCAAAGACTGGCGACTCGTTTGAAAGTGTCCGCGGCGTTGACAAAGTTCGTCCCGGCACCTACTGGACGAACCAGCAACTCATTGAGGTTGAGGATGTCAAGAACACCGGTGCAAAGAAAGAAGAAGCGAAGTTGAAGACACATGCAGGCTATCCGAATGTGGTTGAAATGCGCGAAAACAAGGCTGGCGACCCTTCCGACAAAAACCCCGAAGGAGCATACAACCTCACCGACTTCTATTGAGGTGACAAAGTGTGCGCGAAAACTCTTTGCAATATCACGCGAGAGTCGTAGAAGACTTCTACATCGCGCTTGTTAAAGGCGAACACGGTGGCGATGAAGCCGTCAATGTTCTGTTAAGTTCGCAAAATTTGTTGAACGAAGGGGTGCGCTACCCGCTCATGAAGAAAGAGGCGGACCGCCACTTGCGCGCTCTTAAGCGACGCATCCAGCAGGCCAAGGAACAAAAGGAGCGAGAAGTAAACATACCCGAAGGTTCGCGCCGTTCGTATTTGGACGAGTCGCGAGCGATGACGGCTCGCTCAACCAAAACAGAACCGGCCCAAAAAGCACAGCACGAAGCCATCCCTCTCTTCAACAGACAACAATGGGAAAAAGCGCACGAAGACGGGATGATGGGCAAAATTGACGACATGTTGAGGCTATACACAGGATTTCGTTTTTCAACGCGACCTAATTACAACGATTACGACGAAGAAGCAATCACTCACCCACACCACCCTATTCACGCTCTCAACATTTTCCCATCATACGACAGCACCATTCCTTCCTATCACAGTCAACCTCTCATCCACAAATTGATGAGAAGGATGTTCACGGCAGGCGGCGGTAAGGGTGCCAACAAATTCAATGCACTCATGAAAAAAGGCGCGAAAAAAATTCACAAAGGGTTGAGGAAGGATACTTTGCTTCCTCACTGGCGCGGCGACAATTTTGACATCAACACCATGTTTCAAATTGGCTACGAGGATTTTTTGAAAGACTACGACGCGCGCTTCAATGAAGAAGACCCTACCGTTAAACGACACCATTTTGTGTGGTGCAAAAAGTGGGAGAACGAAGGTCTTCCGCGAAAATATATCTTTGACACTGCTTTTGACGATGACGGTTACATCAAAGCAGATTCTCACAAAGTGTTGCACGACGCTGTCAAAAGTGATAAAACGATTCAAACAGATGACGGGTGGGTTAAACCGTCAGCAGAACGCATCGGTCACGACGCGCTTTTTGACGGCACTTACATGCTTCCTAACGACATGATTCGTTCAATCAACTACTGGAAGTTGAGCGGTGCCAAAGACCCGAAGGAATTGAGAAACATCATCGGTAACAACTACGATGACGCTTTGGGCTACATGGCATTGCACAACCTCGTGATGAAGAGCGCACTCAACAAAATGTATTCCGGCGGCTCGTTTACGCGTGGAACAAACCACACCGTTGCAAATCGCGCACTCGGAGACAGCGCACAGCGAAAACAAATTGAACGAAGTGCCGATGCTTACAAAGACCAATTGGAAAAAGACATCCTGCGCAACATCAAAGGTGTGGATGATTTCAATTCAGCGCAGGTAGAACAAGCGTTTAGCGCGTTGGATTTCACCGCCGCCGCGGAACAATTTGCGAAAAAGAACGGCTTGGAAATTATAGGTCACGGACGCTATCCAAACATCGTTGAAGACGATTTCTTCGGCGATAACGGCGTTCACATGACTTACGAAATCCCCGACATGAAAGCGTTGAAGAAAGCAGGCTTTTTCCAAACGAACGAAGGCAGAGACCTTAACCAACTGTTTGCTCACAAATTGGCTCATCTCACCACGGACGCTGGTTTGGTCAACAGCAAAATGGAATCGCTCAACGACTTTCACTTCACACACTCAATGGAGGATTGGAGCGACCCTGCGGACGCCATCGCGGAACAAACCCTCCTTGGTTTTGTTATGGATGCGATGGGCGGCGGTAGTGGCAACATGGAATACGATTTCTCTCAACATTTGATGGATTTACGCGAGAAGGCTTTCCGCGGTATGTTTTTTGAGCCACAAGACCGAATCAATTTTCAAATGCCGTATCGTCAAACAGGTGCGCGCCAATTAGGGACGCGCAAAGGCACGGTCAGTGGATACTCAAGAAAGCGCGCTGGTGGTGCCCGTGAACGCTTGCGAGACACTTACAAGCCCAAGAAAGATGGAGAAGAAAACAGCGAAGCATTGAACCTAACCAATGTTTTGAACATGCAAAGACGAGCGCGCGAATACGGATACGATGAAGAAACGATTGACCGGTTGACAGAGAAATTCAACGATACGAGCCTTACCCCTCAACAACGAACGGTTGTGTTGAACATTCCCTCGGTTGAAGACCCGAAGGGGCGACTGATGGAGAGGTTTGGCATAGGCGACATTGACGAATTCATGGAAGGTTCGCCTCAACCCATGAGGGTCAACAGCGACTCGCTTGTGCCTTTTTTCGGGTCCGAGGTTGACTACATGTCGGACCCAATGGACGAAACATCCATGCTTGGGCTGGATGGAATTCATTCCGATTCGCGAAGAATTTCATCAGCACCTATGTCCGAAATTCAACATTTGCGCGACAAAGCAGTGAACAAAAATTCGCAAATGCTTCTTGACCGTGAACAAGAAAGTCAAAGCGACAGGGAAAAATATGCTTTGGCGCACGACCCTAACAATCCTCAACACCGCTTGCTTCTTCCCATCGGCGTTTTGGGATTACATGAGCCGTTGAACACCAAAGACGATGAAGCACTCAAAGCCTTTCAAGAAGGCAACTTCCGCCACGAACACAGAACCGACCCGTTGGGTCGGGGTCGCGACGCGAAAATTACCAACGACGAATTGTTTACTCAACAGAGAGACAGGCCCTTAGCGCGCTTCTCCATTTATCCTCTTAGCGAATATCAACAACACCTTGAAGGTTTGAAAGGAGACTATCACCACCCCGAACCGTTGGTTCACGGGGCCATGACCGAAAGACAAATCCGGCAGGAAATCGTGGGGATAGACGACGACTACAAGAACAGCGGAAAAACGAGCAGGGACCGCCGTAGGCTTGGTGAACGGTTAAGGCAAAGCACTGCGAAGGTTGAAGACGGAAAAGTCCAGCCTTTCGGAACCTACGAAGGCGAGCAATATGTCATTGCGCCAAACAACAACTACCTTGCGGAAGAACACATTGAGACATTGCTTGAGCAACTGCGCTTCACCAAGGATGAAGACGAGCGTCAAAAAATCAACGAGCGCATCAATCAGTTAGGTTCACAGACCGAGGTCTACCAAGGCAAAGAACACCCAGCACATCAACGAAAAGCAGACATGGGGAAGCAAACACATGACATTGTTAAGGAAGTTTTTCAAAAATTGGTGCGCCCCGCGATTGAACACCACCTTCCAAAAATTTTCGGATACGAAGACATGACGCCTGCTGAAAACAACAAAGCGTGGGCAATGACCGCTTACGGTATGCATGTGGCAGAATACATTGCCGCGCATCTTTCACCTGCCGAACGCAGTCAAGTTATGACAGGTCAGTCCCTCTACTTCCGCGATAACAAAGCGCAGGAGGCCAACATAAAGGACATCACCGACGCTGACGACCGGAAAGCCTTGAATGCTTCTCGCGTTAAGCGAAGCCACTTCTACACGAAAAGAGGAGACCGACTCAAAGTAGCAGACACATTTGCCAACACACCAAAAGGTCACGAACTTGCCATGAGACTTTACGATGGTGACCCACGCCACAAAAGCATTTTTGAGAAAATTGTAAAGAATGTTGATGAAGCCGCGAAAGAGCAGGACATCTCGTTTGAAGACGCTTTCGCTTCACGATACCTTGCTCATGAGCGCGCCGCTGAATCGCGACAAACGCACCGCCCTACAAAGACGCAGGATGGCAGAAGAGGTTTTGAAACCGTTGACACCGTCGCGAACCTCATCAAAGACCCCTCCGCTATCCATCAAAAGGCAGGCATTGCCGACCGCTCTACCAACTATCCGCATCATGACGGTGGCATTTTCCACGCCAACGCAGAAAAGTTGGGTGTTTTGCACGGAGGAAAAAGCGTGATTCACAACGGCGAATCGTTAAGCATGCAGAAAGAATTCAACACGCTTCACGAAGTGTTGGGCGATGTGTTCAACCAATTAGCGAACGGCGGCGACTTGAGCATTCTTGGTAAAGGTATCAAACACAAAAACAGAATCATGAACATGAGTTCACTTTTCCCCACAGGTAGTCGCAAAGACCGCTCAAAAAAGAAACACGAGGCTCTTCGCATGATGGCTCACGCGTTAAACGACAAAACCGAACCGCACGCTGGCGCAAACAAATTCAAACCGATGGATATGCCATACGGAGGTCAAGACCTCAACCACGCGACTCTCGCCCCGCTTTATTTAAATCGTCAACACCAATTTGAGTATGGCAAAACGGTGACGCTACCCGCTACGGTTAGCAAAGACGCCCTCAAACGCAACGGTCACTTCTTCATCAACACCCCCGACTCATCAATGGCTATGATGCCCAACAACAATCAAATGCAGTTGGTTGTTTCGCGCGACGGTTGTTATGATGTCAACCCGCACCTCCAACCTTACGACCACAACATTCCCGAACAATGGATAAAAGACGGTAGCGTCTTCGGAACACAAGCCCAATACGCGTCCAGCATGACCGACCCAAACATCCTCGCGTCTTTGGACACATTCTCCGACAGCACCCTGTTCACCAAGAAGGATGGTCAACCCCCGCCTGTCAAATTCATGCATCGCATTTTTGACTTGGGAGACATGCAACATTTGCGCGGCTTTACGGGTGATTGGGTCGTTTCGCTCTACCCGCACGGTGAACATGTCATCGCGACGAGAAAGGGTAAAAAGTTCACAGCGTATGGCGTAAACGGAGAGGTGAAGTTGGATGAGAAGATTGTGGAAGAGGTGGACAAAGTCTACGAAAAGGACTTCACGGTTCACGCGATTCTTCATGATGGAATAATGACCGTTATTGACTTGCTCAAGACGGCAGATGAGGACACGCACAACATGCCGACCAAAGACCGCATCCGCCATCTACGCGCTCAATACGAATCCAGCGAACACATCAAAATGCCCGAACCCATCAACACCAAGCGCAGTGACGATGAAGGCTTGCAGACCGCGATTGATGGTTTGCGAAAAGAAAACGAGGAGGACATCCTACTACGCGACGCTAACGCCACTTACATGAAAGGCGAACCTCGTCATCCGAAGTGGGTGTTGTTGGGCAAAGAGAAAGAAGTGGATGTCATCATTCTTTCTCGCGTCGGCAAAAATTACACCATAGGCGTCGGACCGCTCATGAACCCGGAACACTACGGGAAGCGCGCGGAAGAAATCAACGGCACTCACTACATGAATGTGGGAAGCGCAAAAGGACCGAGAGGGTTGAAACCCGGCGACTTTGCTACGGTGCGTTGTACGGGTGTAAGCGCATCCAAAGGAGAACACACCGTCTACCGCATACGGTCGGCGAAAATAACTGACAACGAACCGTTAGCCGCTGACAGTGTTGAAACTCTTTCTGCTATGTCGGGCAACCATGCTGTTGAACAAAATGTTGGGATGAAGAAAGGAAACATCATTATCAACTTCCCTGCCTTTGACGACGATGTTATTTGCAAAACGCGCGAAGAAGAAGGGCTTTGGGTCGTTGAACCTCAATCATCCACTTGGGGTAACGAATACCTCGTTAAGTTGGCGCGAGACCAAGAGGCGTATTGGGAAGCACGAGCCGCACTGTTGCTGTTGAAGAACAAAAACGAAGAGCCGGAATACGATGAGGTCGTGCCCGAACCCCCAGCAGGTCACAGCAAGAAACCGAAGAAGGTGTTGGAAGAGGAAGAAGAAGTCATCAAGCGCGGGCTTGAATTGTTAGAGCGTGGCTTGGAACATCTCGCAAAAGAAAAAATCACCAGCACCGGCATTCAAGGGTTGGGCATCGGTTATGCGACTTATGACGAGTCCCCGCGAGGTCCAACCGAAAACATGCGCGACGATACCATGCCCGACTTTGACCCTCAAGCGCGAAGAGATGATGAGTTGAAACCCGCTACGGCTAAAAAAACCAAGCGACTGCGAAGCACCGAAGGTGAAGAGGCTACGCTGGAAGATGATGGCGTCGTCGCTATTGAGAAGAGTTCCTTTCATATACGATGAAATGAAGTCGGGTGAACAATGGCGATTCTCGCGGCACCTGCTTCGTCCTCCGACCCCATCATTTTGAAGGGGATTGGTAACGACTTGGTTGTCGCTGGATACGCGTCAGTTGAGATGGTTGACAAGCAAGGCGACCT
>Ga0098042_1000875_pt1 | contig 11626 bp, 8 predicted proteins | sample 9_EtaG_FD_75066 | JGI IMG/M metagenome (GOLD analysis project Ga0098042, IMG submission 75066) | Marine viral communities from the Subarctic Pacific Ocean - 9_ETSP_OMZ_AT15188 metaG | ecosystem: Environmental > Aquatic > Marine > Oceanic | place: Pacific Ocean | collected 2015-01-10
AGATCACAACATAAGATTGTATTTAGGCATGCCCATGTACGGTGGGATGTTAGGAGAGAACACATTACATGGAGTCTTGGGCCTTCAAGCATGGACCAAGGACCAAGGCGTTGGTATGAAACTTCAAACTATGGGTAATGAGTCTTTAATTACTCGTGCTAGAAATACAATTGTATCTATGTTTCTTGATGATCAAAATTATATAGGCACACATTTATTATTTATTGATGCGGATATAGGCTTTCAACCTCAAAATATTGAAAGATTAATTAGAGCAGATAAAGATATTGCTTGTGGCATCTATCCACGTAAATGTATTCATTGGAATCAAGTTATTGATGCTGTTAAAAAAAATCCAAATATTACAGAAGATGAAATATCTTATAAGGGACTAGGCTATAATCTTAACTTTGAAAATCCTCAAAGTATTCAATTACAAGGAGGTTTTGTAGAAGTCATGGAGGCTGCTACAGGTATGATGCTTATTAAAAGAGATGTTTTTCAAAAGATGAAAAAGGCATATCCGAATCGTAAATACAAATCCGATCAAATAGTAAACGGAGCTAGATACAGATCTGATAACTGCTATGATTTATTCGGTGTCGGTAAGATTGACTGGGACGAAGAAGAACGTTATTTAAGTGAGGACTATTATTTTAGTAGATTATGGTCTAAGATAGGTGGTAAAATATATGCAGATGTGGCGTCACCTTTGGTGCATCAAGGTAATATGCATTTTAAGGGCCATGTAGGAACAATATTTAGTATAGCTGATGACACTAACAAAACTACAACTCAAACCGGGAATACAAAAACAGACCAGTGATTTAGGCGCTGGAGGTGGTTATACTGATTGTGACAATATAAGATTTCGATATGGATTACCTGAGAAGATAGGTGGTTGGGCAAAGACAACTACAAATACCCTTATTGGTGTCGCACGAGATGCTCATCACTGGGTGGCCTTAGATGGCACAAGACTAGCAGCTTTAGGCACAGACAAAAAACTTTATATCTACGCAAACGACCTTCTTTATGATATTACACCAACGAGACAAACTAATTCTAGTGTAACTTCTATTTTTACAACAACTAACGGTTCACCAAACGTTACAGTAAATGTCAACGGACATGGAGCAATTGTCGGTGACGTAGTTACCTTTTCAGGTACAACATCTTTATCAGGCACAAGTTTTACCACCACTAGTTTCGACAGAAGTTTTGAAGTAAAGTCTGTTACTGGAACAAACACATTTGTTATTCAACAAGATACAAATGAATCAACAGGCAGTGTCACGACAGGCACTGCAACTGCTACATTTGACATTAATACTGCTCCTGCTTTTTCTACTTTTGGTTATGGTTGGGGTACAAATGGTTTTGGTGGTTTTTCTACTGCTGTAGCAAATCAATTAAATGGAGCATTACTTGATGACACTGCAGGCACAGGTGGATCGGGAACTGCAATTACATTAGACAGCACAGCAGATTTTACTACAACGGGTAAAGTTATAATAGATGATGAAATAATATCTTACACAGGTAAAACCTCTACAGACTTAACAGGTATTACAAGAGCTGTTGATAGCTCTACTAGATCTGCGCATGCAGATAATACTGTCGTGACTCTCTTCGAAGACTCCGCAAACGCTAACGCTTGGAATATACCAAGTAATAGTTCAAGCACCGTGCTTGAAGGTCGAGATTGGTCAATAGATAATTTTGGTGAGTTGATGATTGCAACCGCTTTGAATGGTTCAACCTTTCAGTGGTCACCGACCACAGATGGATTGGCAGGTAAAGCTAGTTTGGTTACAAATGCACCGACGGCAAGTAAATTTTCTTTAGTATCTACACCAGATCGACATTTAATTTTATTTGGCACAGAAAAAACAATAGGCACAGTAAGTTCACAAGATCCTCTACTACTTCGTTTTTCATCACAAGAAGATATAAATACATATCAACCACAGGCAGAAAACACCGCAGGATCTCTTCGTATACAAGATGGTTCATCTATTGTTGGTGCAGATAAAGCTCGTGGTCAAATACTTGTATGGACAGATACATCACTTCATGGATTACAATTTATTGGTCCACCTTTTACTTTTGGTTTAAATCAACTAGGTAGAAACTGTGGTTTGTTAGGGCAACATTCTGCTGTTGTTGTAAGAGACGTTGCTTATTGGATGGGACAGAATGCTTTCTTTGTATTTGATGGTACTGTAAAAAAATTACCTTGTACGGTTGATGACTTTGTTTTTGAAAACATAGATTTGACACAAACTGATCAAATCTTTGCAGGTGTTAATACAGAGTTTGCTGAGATTATTTGGTTCTATGTAACTAATCCAGATAATGTTTCTGATCCTCAAGTAAACAAATGTGTGATTTATAATTATTTGGAACAATCGTGGGCCGTAGGCACACTAAACAGAACAACTTGGGTAGATAGAGGTGTTTTTCAAAATCCTTTAGCGACAGAATATTTAAAAGACTCTGTGGCAAATGCTACGCCCACTGTTGTTGGTTTATCAAATGGTGTATCAAAATATTATCAACAAGAGTTTGGCACAGATAATGATGGAGAGGCTATGCAAGCTTTTATTCAAACAGGAGATTTTACAATTAGTCAAACAGGAGAAGCACCTATGAGAATTTCTAGATTTGTTCCTGACTTTAGAAATCAATCAGGCAATTTAGGTATAACATTTAGTTTTAAAAACTATCCTTACGGTAATGTTATTAGTCAAACAGCTTTAACAGTTGCAACTACAGATACGAAAAAGGATATGCGGGGTAGAGGTAGACAAGTAAATTTTAAAATAGATAGTAATGTTTTAGGTGGTAATTTTAAAGTAGGAACCTATCATATAGATGTTGAACCCGATGGTGAAAGATAATGGCTAAAATACCTCAAACTAGATTTCCTGATCCACCTGAACAGTATGATTCTCGTGCCTTTGCTGAACTCGTACGTCAGCTAGAACAAATTGTTTTACAATTAAACTCTTCATATCAGCAAGATAACAAAGATGAAGTAAACAGAAGAAATACATTCTTCGCTACAGGAGGCACAACGACAGACTAATGCCAGATAGATTTAGAACCTTTGCTTTAGTTCCTGCTAATACAACAAAAAACACTGTATTCACAGTGCCTGTTGCTAATGTAGCAGCAGTACCTCCAGTACCTGTGACAACTTTTATGGCAAAAACAATTATTTTACATAATCAAGCAGGATCTGGTCAGCTCGATGCGGAACTTTTTTACAATGATGGCACGACTGATTTTCAGATAAACAACATAGTTGTAGCTCATCAAGGAACAAAAATCATTAATGGCACCTTTGTTTTTGAGGGTGGAGACAGTTTTAAGGTACAGTCAAGCTCTGCAAATGACTTAGTTATTAAGGTTTCTGTACTTGAAATGAAAGATCAACAATAGTACAAATAGAGGAAAACATGAGTAAAATCGTAGAAGAACCAAAAATTGTAGGATACAAAGATATAAATGGCGAACAAGTACCTATATACAGTTGCAAAACAGAAACAGTGCTCACTCACAAAAAGACTGGCGCAAATTATGAAAGTGAAGAAGCAGCTTCTAATGATGTCGCCGATCCTAATACAGACACTACAGAAGAAGATATCCAAAGAGATGTCACGATTTTTGCACCTAGATTAGGGATGGGTGCCACGAATAAAAAGGAATAAAAATGTTTAAGAAGATTCTACCCGCAGTCACAGGAGCAATAGGTTTTGCGATAGCAGGACCAGTCGGTGCTTCTATCGGTGCAGGTTTAGGATCAGCGGCTAGAGGAGACAACCCTGCAAACATAGCGACATCTGCTTTGATGGGTTTTGGTTTAGGTTCGCTCGGAGCATCTTTTGGTTTAGTAGGGGGTAAAGGACTAGGAGCATTAGGTACAAGTGCAAAATCTGCATTAGGTTTTGGAACTCCTGCAACAGCAGCTAGTGGAACCGCCCCGGTAGGAAATAAAGCCTTAGCGCAAGCAATGGAGGCAGGTGCAAGAAATCAAGCACAAACTTCTGCTATTCAAAAAACACTCGGTCAAAAAGCATTAGAATTTGCAAAAGCGAATAAACTTGCAACAGGTGCTTTAGGTCTTGGCGCTATAGGTGCGATGGGTGGTTTTGACAAAGAAGAAGGAGAGGCTATGCCTGCTAATATTGTGCCAGGTAGTCAAGGAATGTTAGATGTTAGAGCGCCAAGTGCGGTCTATTATGATACTGCTACAGGTAGATATGGTGCATCCGCTCCAACACTACAACCAATAGCAAGAGTTGCTGACGGAGGATTTCCTCGTCGAACAGGACAGATCGACGGACCAGGGACAGAGAGATCTGATGATATTCCTGCCATGTTATCTGATGGTGAGTTTGTTATGACTGCTAAAGCAGTTAGAGGATTAGGAGCATTGAATGGTGCAGATAAAGATGATAAGTTAGAGCAACGTCGTCAAGGCGCCAAAATGATGTATGATATGATGGATAAATTTGAAAGTAAGGTAGCGTAATGGCAGAAACACAAACAGTATTTCAAAGACAAGCTCCTTTTATTGAGGAAAGAGCAGAGAAATTATTAGAGTCAGTATTCGGTCAACAAGGATTAGCGTCTAGACCTTCAACAATTCCTGCATTTGAAGTAGCAGGTCTTTCTCCACAACAACAAGCTGCGATTCAAAGAGCAGAAGCAGGTCTTGGTGCTTATCAGCCGTTTTTAGAATCCGCTTCACAAACTATAGGAGCAGGACTAGGTGCTATTTCTTCAGCACAACAAATGTTAGATCCGTCACAAGTTTCTACTTTCATGGATCCTTATCAACAACAAGTAACACAAGAAGCCTTAGCTGAATTAGATAGACAAGCACAGATGCAATCACAAGCAACTGCGGCTCAAGCTATAGGCGCAGGGGCATTTGGAGGATCAAGGTTTGGTGTCCGTGAAGCAGAAGAGGCTAGAAATTTAGCACAGGTAAAATCACAAAGAATTTTTGAGGACTTATCACGAAACTTTTTACAAGCACAACAAGCTCAAGCTAGAACTGCACAACAGTTAGGTGCTATCGGTGGTCAAACATTACAGGCAGCTCAAGGACAAGCAGGACTTGGACAAATGACTCAACGTTTGGGAGGAGAGGATATCAATAGATTATTGGGCCTTGGGCAACTAACACAACAGTTTGGTTTTATGGACCCCACGACTCAAGCATTCGTTCCTGGCCAAGCACAAATTGAAGCTGCAAGAGCAACAACTCTAGCAGAGCAAAAAGAACCGTTTGAAAGAGTTGCATTTGCTTCCGATATTTTACGAGGCGTACCTTCTTCACAAATCACTTATTCTCAAACTCCTTCTCCATCGTTACTTCAACAAGTAGCAGGATTAGGTATCGCAGGTCTTGGCGCTTATGGAGCTGCTACTGGAGGACTAGGAGGTATTAGCTCCTTGTTTGCAGGTTAGATGGCTATTTTAGACAGACCGATGTTTCAACGACGAATGACCAAGGACCAGCTACGTCAATATGGTTTACCTGCATTTGCTAATGGCGGCATCGTTAAAATGAGAAAAGGTGGTTTACCTTTTTTACCTAATAAACCACAAGATTCTTCTTTTTCTAAAATACTAGAAAATAGAACAAATCTTCCTTTTAGACCTAACATCAAACCTGAAACCGCCATTACAGAAGTCTTAGAAGATAGACCTACATCTCCTTCAACAGGATTAACAATTCCTACTCAAGTTGCTGAAGAAGAAAAAAATGATTTTGAAATTGAATTAAAAGAAAAGCCAACTCCACCAAAAGATTTAGGAGGAAAAGAGGGAGAAACTAAGATGACAGATGAAAGATTGCTCTTGGAAAGAGCAAAAAAGAAATCTGATTTATATAATGAATATCTTAGAAAATATGGTGAGGATGATTTTAGAACACAAAGTTTTTTACAATTAGCTCAATTTGGTTTGAATTTAATGTCACAAGGTGGATCTAATTTTTTAGATAAGGTTGCTAAATCTGCTCAAGATCCATTAAAAGCTTTTGCTGAGATCGCAGCCAAGAATACTCAAGCACAAAAAGAGATAGATGTTTTAGCATTACAAAAAGCCGAAACAGAGATTGCTTTAGAAAAAGAACAACAATTTGAATTAGCAAAAGAAGCAATTAAAAATAGTAAAACTGCTGATGCTACAAAAGTAGAACAGTATGCAGATTTACTACAAACAAATTTTCCCGATATGTATCCCAACACAAAAGAAGGTCGACAAAAAGCTATTGCGCAAGGATTCACTTATGTAGAAGAAAGTCCGGCTCAACCTTTAGAAATAAGATTAGCTGATGCTAGACAAAGAATACTGTCTGGAACAGAGGCGTTTAATTATTATAATCAAAACGGAACGATTAATCTGGAAAAATTAAATCAAGATGCAATGGCTATCATAACTGGAGAGCAAGAACAAGCTACTCCTGATCCTTCTGCAAATGTGGCTAACACTGGAGAAACCATAACTGCTGAAGAATTTTTACAACAGGAAAGTTAGATGAATGGCCATTTTAAATTATACTACCTCAGACGGTAAACAATTAACCGTAGACTTAGATAAATTATCAGAAGAGCAAAAAGAACAACTTAAAATAAAGATATTAGAAGATAAAAAGAAAAAGAAAATTGACGATTCAAAAGAAGAGGTAACTAATAAAACATCCCTAGAGGAGCCAGAGGATAAAGATAAACCTGGATTAGTAACTGCCGTTGGTGCTGGTGTTGCATCTGGATTAATAAAAATACCAGAAGGATTTGTTTCTTTAGGCGCAGACTTAATTGATTTAGGTTTTGATACTAATATAGCAACAGAAGTAGAAAATTTTTTTGATAAAATAAATCCTTTTGAAGAGGTGGCGGAAGAAAGAGTAGCCGGAAAGATAGTTCAAACACTCACATCTTTTGGTGTGCCTACAACCGTAGGTTTTAATATAGGTAGAAAACTTGCCAATAAAGCAGTAAGAGCAGCTAGAGCGGGTAAAGTAAAATCATTTAAAGATATTGGTTCTCAAACCAAATCTGGTCTAAGTAAGCTTGATGCTAAAAAACAAAAAAATATTTTAGCTAAAAAACAGATAAGAGCAGAGAAAATAGCTAGAGGAATTGGTGGTTTCGCAGGGGCCGGTGTTGGTGAAGCAATAGTGACGGAAGAAGATGTTGGCACTTTAGGAGACGCCTTTGATAGTATAACTGCTTTAGATAGAACAGAAAATTTACTAGGGAGAGAAGACGCTGCTAGAAGATTAAACAACAGATTAAAAGGAGGTTTCGAAGGAGCAATAACTGGAGCTTTAATAGGAAATACTTTAACAGCTATTAGTAAAGTCTCTAAAAAAGGATTTAACGCTTTATTTGATAGCGATCCTGTCGTTAGAAAAATAGATAAAGTGTTATCCTATTTACGACCAAGAAGACAATTATCTCAAGAAGTTTTTGAAAGATTAAATTTAGCAGAGGGAAGAAAAAATTCATATAGAACTTTTGCTCTTCAAAACATGGATTTAATTGAAAATGAAGTTTATCAAATAGCTAAGAATGTTTCTCGTAAAGCAGGTTCAAAAAAAGAAATCAATAAGATTGCCACCGCAATTGATGATTACATAAAAGGAGGAAGTCCTGACGATCTTGTTAAACAATTAAAAGAACTTGGAGCAACAGATATAAAAGATACTACTTTACAGAATTTAAAATCTGTCAGAGATAATATTGACGAAATGTCTCTTAGCCTTAAAGAATATTTAGAAGGGGCAAAAGTAGGAGCAGACAAAAATAAATTAAAAGAGATTGAGGGTTTACAAGATGTAATTGGAAAAAATGTAGGTGAATATATTACAAGAACTTATGAAGTTTTAGAAAGAAGAAGAAGACCATTATCTCGTTATCTAGGATCAAATCCATTTCAAAAATTTAAACCTTTAGCTGAAGAAAGAGAAAAAGCTTTTGATTATTTAAAAGGTCAATTCGCCAAACAATTTCTTCAAAAAAATCCTAAAGAATTAAAAAAAGTTCTACCTGCTTTTAAGGGTAAAAAACTAACATCAGATCAACTAACCAATGAAGTTATAAAGAGACCAGATTTATTAAAAAAATTAATGACAGCAGATGACATATTTCAAATAGAAAAACAAGCAGATGAAGCAGTAGAAAAATTAATAAGAGGAGAATTAGATTCTGTAGTTAAATCAGTGCCAGGATTAAAACTAGATTTAGGTACAGGTGTTGATCAAGGAATATTAAAAGCGAGAACAGTCCCTGAACAATTAAGAGGAGTGCTAGGAGAAATAAGAGATCCTAGGTTTAATGTCGGAATGACAATGGGAAGAATAGGAAAACTTTTAGAAGAAGCAAAGGCCTATGATGAAATAGCTGAGATGGGAAATAATAAATGGCTATTTGATGCTGATAATTTAGATGCCGCTGCAAAAGCTTTTAAAGTTCCTAAAGATCAATTGACTCAACTAAGATTTGTGAAAGGAACTTTACCTAATGCTATGGAAGGAAAGTATACTTTGAAATCTATAGCAGATGAATTCGTCGATAATTCTAAATCTAATAAGGTAATTGACCTATATAAGTATGCTTTCATTCTACCTAAATCTATATCTCAAAAAATGAAAACAGTTTATTCTCCTTTTACTCATGTTAGAAATTTTATTTCTGGAGCAACTTTTACAACAATGAATGGAAACGGTTTGTTTGCTTTTAATCCTGTAAAATTTTTTGGCAAAGAAGGAGCTGTTCTACCTTTTACTGTTGGTCAACAAAAAGGACTAAGAAGTCTTGCAAACGAAGAGATGTTTAAAAAATACAGAAGACTTCAAGAACTAGGAGTTATTAATACATCAACAACATTTAGAGAAGCAGATAATTTATTTAGAGATGCTGCTAAAATAACTGACTCAGGAGATATGGCAGTAGATCAAATATTTAATAGAGCTATAAATCCATTTAGAGGAATTAATAAATTAAAACAAGGCGCAAGAGACTTTTATATGGCTGAAGACGATGTTTGGAAAGTTATGTCATATGGAGCAGAAAGAGCTAAATATCAAAATGCTTTTTCTAAAGAAATGCTAGAACAAGCTCTAGAGTCTCCAAAAACAATGAAAAGATTATTAGGTAGAGAAGTAGATCAAATAAATGATATTGTGAGAAAAGCTGACGAATCCATAGATTTAGATAAAACTTACGAAAATATTTTAGATATTACCGCAGCAAACATAGTTAAGAATACTGTTCCTAACTACAATTTCGTTCCTAAGTTAGTTAAGAAATTAGCTTATGCTCCACTCGGAAACTTCGTTTCTTTTCCTGCTGAAATGATTAGAACAACAGCAAACGTATTATCAAAAGGTGTTGATGAAATAAGTTTAGGAAAAGAATTAGGTTCAAAAGCTTTACAGGCAAGAGGATTAGGAAGAATAACAGGAGCAATCACTACTACTGCAGTTGTTCCCACAGCAGCGATTGAGGCTGCGAAAGGTATTTATGGAATGACAGATGAGAAAATGGCAGCTCTAAGAGAATTTTTACCTTGGTTTCAAGACGCTAATCAAATTATGCCCTTTGGAGTTTCAGAAGATGAGAAAGGATACAAGTTTAAAGACTTGTCTTACATTCTACCATATGATGTTGTTGTTAAGCCGGCAGTAGCGACCATGGCTGCGGTAAGTAAAGGTGATGAAACAGATGAACAAATAAAAGCAAAAATAATTCAAGGTTCTATTGATGGATTTGGAAAGCTAATGGCTCCATTTACAGATGAAGCAATTTTAACAGAAGCAATAGCAGACGTATCTCCTATTTTAGGAAGAGGAGGAAAAAAGAAAAGGGGTGGTGATGTGTACGAGAGAACAGATTCTTTCAATACAAAACTAGAAAATTCCTTTGATCATATATTTCAAGCTTTCATGCCTGGATCGATAGAACAAATTAAAAGACTTGTATTTGCAAAAAATCAATCTGGTATAGATGTTTTTGAAACAGAAGGTAAGCCAGATAAATACAATAGAATATTTGATTTTGGAGACGAGTTTGGTGGCATCTTTGGTTTCAGAACTCAAATAGCGGAGCCAGGAACAAGTGCTAAATATAAAGTGACAGAGTTTAATAAAAATCTTTCTGCTATAGAGGGTAATTTTTTAGCCACTGCTCTGAAAGAAACAGGTCCTTTAGGATATGGAGTACCTACAGTCGAGAGTATAATTGCTAATTACATAAGAGAGGAAAAACAAAGGTTCAAAGAATTTAAAGATATGAATCGTTTTATTGATGCTTCAGATACTTTAGGAATAGATTATTCGGGTGTTAGAAAAGAGTTAAATAGAATAAGGGAAAAAGCAGTTAAATCTTCTGTAATGTCTGGTGTTTACAGACCCATTACTTTAGGTAAAGGACAACAAAAACTTTTCTTTGAAAAAGCATTTGGCTCTGATAATCCTAGATTATCTCAAGAATTTTTTAATGTTTATAGAGAAGCTCTCAATGTAATAAAACAATTAGCTATTAAGAATAATGGTGTTTCTTTACAAGATGGTGCATTAGATTTTGGAGAATATGAGTCTCTTGTTTCTGAAGCTCCTATTGTAACTGAGCCACAACCAGTTACACCTACACAGTCAACACCCGACACTAGTCCAGGATCCGTGGTCACCGGACAATTGACGACGAACCAACAAGATGTTAGATTCAGAAAGGGTACACTAACAGACCCGACTGAGAGATTAATTGCAGGAGTAGATTAAAATGGCACCACCACGTAGAAGAACAAGATCAACCGGAATGAGTCCAGGCGCAATGGGTGGTAAAATAGGATCTCCTGTTACAAGCGCACCTAAGCCCTCAACAATGAGTCCTGGAGAAAGAATGGCAAGAACAGGTTTTGCTGTTCCTAAACAAGATTTAGCTAAACAATTTTTTAAAGGTCCTGTATCCGATGACCGATTACGTCGAAGACTACAACAGGACAGAGAAGAAAGAGACTTTATCAGCCAATTAAAAGTAGCTCCTGGCACAACTAATTTATTACAAGAACAAGCTCCTGTTTTCAATCCAATGACAGGTCAATATGAGAGAACTACTCTTGCTCAGAAAAGACAACAACTGGCCAACCTCTACGGTCCAACGCCAAGAGAGGTCTTAGGAGACATTGGTTTTGGAATAAGAAGTATTGCCGGAGGATTAGGTCAAAAGGTAATGGCAGGAGAGTTTGGTGTAATGGGTATTGCTAAAGGTTTATATGACAAGTTTAGTAGTAATGCTGCAAAAGCAAAAGATGCTTTAGTAAAAGGTTTTGATAAATTAACTAGTGTTGAACAAGAGATTGCAAAAGATAAAGATAGTTATCCAAGGATGTCATCTCATCCAAGACTACAAGAAATAATGAGTTTAGAAAATCAGCAAAAGACTGAGTTAGAAAAGGCAGAAACAATTAGACAGAACATGGAAACACTTACTACTCCTGTTGCAGAAGCGGGAGATTTTACTGATGATTCTTTTAGAAGATTTCCTGCCACAGGTATAACATCCGCTCCAAGAGTATTTGATAATAAGTTTTTAAGAATGCC
>Ga0098042_1000876_pt1 | contig 11624 bp, 6 predicted proteins | sample 9_EtaG_FD_75066 | JGI IMG/M metagenome (GOLD analysis project Ga0098042, IMG submission 75066) | Marine viral communities from the Subarctic Pacific Ocean - 9_ETSP_OMZ_AT15188 metaG | ecosystem: Environmental > Aquatic > Marine > Oceanic | place: Pacific Ocean | collected 2015-01-10
CAAATACTAAACCGTCTGATACTATTCTTGGTGAATGATGAAATGCCATAATCTGTTCTTTTTATATAAATATGTTATAGGCCAAATCTACCTCGTAATGCGTTATAGTTGTGTAACACTTCTTCTGCTGATAAGGCGCGATTGTAAATTTGAAAATTTCCTATATCTCCATTCCATGGATTATTTTGTCTTTGATCTTTTGCAAATTCCATACCTTTATCAGAAGTTTGTAACACATCAGGAAACGTTCCAGATTTAGAAAAGTTTACAGATATTCCATTTGTATAAATTCGTACTCTATCTGAATTAGTAGATTGAGATCCATCAAATATAAAAACATAATTAAACCATGTATCATTAGATAATCTATTAGTGCTTCTATTCCAATATGCATAAGAACTATTAGATACATAAGAATAAAAATTTCCATCTGTGTATGTTTGGCCTGCAATTCCATGATTAGCTGGAGAATCAGCTCTATTTCCATATAAAAATATATCTAGATTAAGATTTGAAGCTTTAGCCCATATTGAAATAGTACATTTAGTAACTGCGCTTATACCTAAGTAATTAGTAAGAATATAGCCATCACTACCATCAAAATTAAATATAGGAGGTGTACCATTTGCCCATGTTGCATCTGTAACTATAGATCCAGATACAGTAGTATCTATAGTATTAAATGTTTTTAAAGTACTAGTACTAGGTATAGTGCTTGCTCTATTTGCAGCATCCATGTTTAATACTAGCCCATCCGAAACAATATCTGTTGTTATGCTACCTACTCTCATAATCCAAACCTTTCTTTTAATCCATTATAATTTGATAATACTTCTTCTGCTGATAATGCTCGGTTGTAGATATGAATTGATCCTATATTTCCATTTGTATAACTACTTGCATGGCCATCTACTCTAGCACCCAATCTTAAATTAATATCTGATCCTGCATTACCTGAATTTGGAACTGATGCATCTAATACTGACCCATTTAGATATAAAATGCCATTACTTGTTCCTGTATATGTAAATGTTGCATTATACCAAGTATCAGCTGAAAGAGACCCGGCGCCAGAATGTGCAGTTCCTAAATGGTATATATATAATTTAGCATTATTATGTACCCACATTTGAAAATTTCTATCACCACTTGTATAATATGCATCTACCACTGAATGCCAATTTTTAGATACTGTATTTAAGTTAAACCAACATGATACAGTTATTGCATTAGAACCATTAACAGAATGATTTGTTTGAATGTAGTCATCTGTTCCTCCAAAAGCAAAACTAGGTGTAATAGTACTAGAATCAAATATACCATTATCAGAAAACGATCCAGATTGAGATAAATTTACAGTATTGAATGATGTTTCAATCGTGCTTACGGGTATAGTACTTGCTCTATTTGCAGCATCCATATTGAATACTAGCCCATCCGAAACAATTTTGCTTGTTATTTCACCTCTACGTATACCCATTATAATCCAAATCTTTCTTTTTGTGCTTGATAGTTTTGTAGTACTTCTCCTGCTGATAATGCTTTATTGTATATTTGTACGGGGCCTAATTTTCCATTAAACATATAATTGTTTGAACTACGTCCGCCTATTCTTAATGGTTCCGAATTAGTAGTATCTCCTGTTAAAGGACCATTATCATTTATTGAAGTATCATCAATTGCATTTATGTACATTTTCATACCAGATGCATTACTTCCATCTCCATTATAAGTTACAGTTGCATTATACCATGTATTAATACTTAAACCACCAGATTGATTACTTGTAACAATAAGCTCATTATTAGGACTAAAATCATGTCTTAAGTAATACCACATTTGTTGTCCTCCATTAATACTTGTAGTATTAATATGTAAATTATATCCAGTATAATTACCTGATGGATTAAGTTTATTAATAATATGACCTCCGCTACTAACATTAGTTGCACGAAACCAAACAGAAATAGAATGAGGATCATCTTTAGTAAATGATAAATTGGAACTGTTTTGTCCTGTTATCATATCATCGGTTGCATCAAAATCAAATATACCATTATTATCTGTTTCGAAAGTTACATCATTATGTAAGCTTAATGAAGTATTACTAGAAATATCAGTAGCAGTTGTACCACTCCCGGGATAACTAATTTTATACGCAGGATCCATGTAAAATACTAATCCATCCGTGACAATGTTATTATTTACTTGTCCTGATATTCCTGTTTTAACGCCAGCCATAACATTATGTTAGATCACCCATTAAGTCCCATTCATCAAGACCAATGTATTTTAATGTTGCTGATGAAAATTGTCCTGCCAAATTTAGATTACTGTTTTTGCTATTCAATGTAACTCCAGATCCTGTTTCAAATAACATGTTTCCTACAGATGATGTTTGAAAGAAATCAAACTCTGCTCCAATTGGACAATGAGCCGAAGCTGTAACAAATATTGAACATGTAATGTTACCTCCTACTCTAAAATATTTTCCTACTGTATCTGCAGATGCCGTAAATGGATTTGTTGCTACAGTTACTATTGGTCTTTGAGATCTTATTACTGCTTCGCCTTCTTCTGCTTCAATTCTACCTGATGAAGATACTAGCAGTTGTGGAATACCTGATCTATCATTAACTGTGAATAATTCTCCATCTAGATCATCATCCAATGAAAATATTGTTCCTTCACTTCCTATTACTTCAAATAATGTTGAACCTGATCCTTGTAATGATAATGAACCTGATAATCTTGTTGATCCAGATACTTGCAAGAATCCATTTTGAATTAATGAACCTGTTGTGATAGTAACAGCTGCGTCGCCACCCATACCAACTCCATGAACTGTACAACGATATTTTAATTTAGGGGTTGAATTAGTTACTACTATTTGTGCATATGATCCAGCTTGTCCTGCAGTTCCGTTATAAGTAACTCCATCTGTATAAGAAGAATCATCAGAAAACTTTGCAAATCCAAATGGATGATTATTATTTGAATTATCATCTTGGGTAAATCTATATGTATTACCAGCTAATAAACTAAAAGCAGGAGTAGTTTGTGCTCCACTTCCTAAATCTATAGCAAATTTATCTCCTCCAGAATCAACAACAGTTACTGTATATGATATAGTAGATCCATCTCCTGGTGTTAAACTTCCTGATAAATTACTTATAGTTAAATTATTTAATGAAACAGATCCAGTAGTTGCATAACTTCCGGTAGCGTCTGTTAATGAACTAATATTTGATGTTAATGTTGTTATACTAGATTCATTTGCAGTAACTCTTGTTGAAAATGATGCAGATGGTGCTCCGAATGATCCTGATATACCTGCAGCTGTAAATGATGATCCTCCACCTCCACCTGCTCCAGAACCTGATATTGAAACTCCGTTAACTAGTAAATGTCCAAATGATGCAGTTGATGATGCAGATCCAGATATATTACCTGTTGATATTTCTACATCACCAGATGATGAAACTTCAAATAAAGGTAATCCAGATATATCATTAACTGACATTAATATACCATCTAATCCATCATCGACTGAAAACAATGATCCTGAAGATGATCTTACTTTAAATATATCGTCTCCAGAACCTGTTATGTCTAATGAGCCTTTTATTCCTCCAGAACCTGTAAACGGAAATGCTGCAGATACTCCTGCTACAAATGATGCAGTTGCTGCAGTGCCTTGCAGAGTTGATCCTTCTGCTAAAATTACATCGCCTGATGATGATACTGTTAATATAGGAATACCTGATATATCATTAACAGACATTAATACACCATCTAGTCCGTCTTGAACTTCAAATAGCTGTCCGACAGAACCTTGAACATTAAATATGGTAGATCCAGAATTAATAACTGACAAAGAAGAAGATGCATTTGATTCAGATATAATTAAATTGTTTATAGTTTGTTGATATCCTGCTGTAGCAGTAAATATACTTGATCCTCCGCCTCCGCCACCTACGCTGAAATTTGTGCCATCTATAGTTACAGTTGATAATGCTCCACCGCCTGATGATCCCGGATTAGCTACTACCGTTGAAAATGATGATGTTGCTGAACTTGTTACAAAACCTAATTCAGTTATTTGAGCAGATCCAGACACAGTTCCAGCTGGAGTACTACCGCCACCGCCATTTAAAGCATGAGATGCTGTAATAGCAAATGATGACGATTGAACTAGCGATGCAGTTAGTGGAACACCAATAATTACCTGATCTCCTACTGTCGAATCTCCTATAGTTAAAGTGTTACCATTTGACGATATAGTTCCACCACCCATCAATTTAAAATTAACTTCTGCAGAAGGTAATCCTATTTCTACATCTCCAACCGTATCTCTATTTCCTAGAATAACATCACCATCACTACCAGATACAGGAGTTAAATATAAATCACCAGTTGACCCAGAGATAAATATTTTACCCATTAATTCACCATCTTGATTGAAAAATTCTAATGGTTTATTATTTAATATATCAAAATTCATTTATTATAAATATCATAGTTTAATTTTGTTAAATTTAATTGTTTTAGTATCTGTTAAATTATTAGCTTGCCTTACTAACGAATTTCGACCTGTATTTTCTGTATATGGTAAATTATCAACATTTGAATAATTTTTTCCGTTTCCTGGTTGTTCTAACAATTTTACCATATCCCAATTATTATGTATCACTACAATATTATTTTTATTAGTAGTTACCAAATTAAATTTTAAATCTTTGAATAACATTACTAGTCCAGGATTAGCAGACTGATATATGCTACTAACTTTAAAAGCAACTCTATAATGGCTTGCAGGTAGACTCAATATTTCTTGCATGTTTAAGCTACTATCCATTTTGTATATAGGTTCATTATATATCATTTCTTGAGTAGTTAAATTTTCAACAAAAATACAAGGCATGACACTACCAAAGCTATTATAAAGGCCACTATTTCCATAAGTTTCACCATATGCATATACTTGAGATGCCATCATTTTATATATCATACTAATATCTAAACGAACATCTGCGTCTTCTAGAACTGTAAATTCTGCTTTAAACGGAAGGCTTATATAACTAGTTCCAGTCGAATATGTCATACTGAGCTCATAATTTGGAGCTACATGTAATTCATACATTTTATCATCAGTGTGTGTGTTAGTTGGAACAATATGTGTTACACCATAATAATGCATTTTAGCAGCAATCATGTCTCTGCCTGGGAAAAGTGATTGTTTATTTTTTCGATATAAAATTGGAACGTCGTCTTTATCAAAATAACTTCCATTATTACTTGTTGGGAACTCGGTATATCCGGAGTATCTTAAATGACTTGGATTAGTTTTAGGATTAGTTGCATATGGATTCCACCATGTAAAATATTGAATTAAATTATAATCTCTAGTATTATTATTAGTTTTATAAATTTTATCATTATATCCAGTATTTCTACTATTGTCCCACCATCCTCCGACGCCTGCTTGATGATTATCTACGGTTACAAGATCTCCTATATGTATTAAATGATCATCATTAGTTCCCCATCTAGGTGTTACTCTTCTTGGTACAATACCATTGTATCTGTCACCTTTAGTCCAATTATTTTGATAGTAAACATGTCCTCTTGCAGAAAATGATCCATACTCCCATCCTCCATATATATTAGTATTATAAGAAGGTTGATGAGGAGATTTGCAAAAACTTATAACTTCATTTGGTCTATTTACGCTTAAGCTTCCTAATATTCCATCAGATGCAGGAGTATACTCGGTATGATAATTAAAGCATTTTTTGGCTCTAAACTGATCCCATCTACCGTGACTTACTTGAGGATATATCCAACTTGTATACATATTTCTATATAAACCATGGGGTAGATACCAAGCATCTGCATTTACATTACCTTGGAATGGCATCAAACCAGCATCTTCAATAGAATACATTCCATAGTAATTTCCATTATAATTCATAGGAATTGCATTAATTCCTGTTATATTACGCATTGTTCTTCGAACATAATTGTTATAGAAAAATCCTAGATTAAATATCATTTGACGAGGTGCTTTAAGTGTAACTTTACCTCTATTGTATTTGTAAGCTATTGTGCCAGCATCTATAAACATTTGTGTTACTGGTCTATCTAATGTTACTATGTTACCTTGAATGTTTGTAATAGTGTAAATAGGCCATTTACCATTAAGTATTTGAGCTTCAGGTGTTGTGCCTGCTTGCCATCCAGTTATGTTATTAGTGTTATAATGTGATATACTATTATATTGTTCATCATAAAATACTCCGCTAGAATTCATTTGCTTAGACCAGAAATAAATCATATCGCCGGTTTTCCAGTTTTTAGTGCTAGCTAATTCTATTTGACACATGGATGCTGTAGGCGAGCCAAATTGATCTGCAAATCCTCCTGCTACAGAAGAAGCATCTAATGTATTTGAATCTGCACACGATCCTGAAAAATTGTATATTCCAAAATGAGAATGCCTTGCGTATGCTGCATTATTTGTTCCTCCTCTACTATGATATTTTACATATCTTTTGTTTACTGAGCCAGAAGGGAATGTATAAAATCTTATTCCGCCTCTGTAATTTGAATATCTAATATCATTTGCTTTTGCTCGAACTATTTCCCATGCTGGGGATGCAACTCCTACATCATCACATACTTGGAATTCGACATTGTTCATTTGATTGTTAGTAACATATTCAGAACCATAAGTATCTTTACAAAATATCATTCCTATGGTATCAAATGTTACTTGAGTGCCTAAATCATATATAACATAAAAATTATCATTTGCTTGATATCTACTAAAATAACTAGTACCTACATTATTTTTAGGTATTATTGCATTATAATTTGAAGCATAAACATGATTGTAAAATCCTCCAACATTTCTATTGGTACTAGTATTACCTGCAGCTGTTGTTCCTTGACTACATGCCCCAAACATATATGGAAGAATATCAGTATTACCTTTTGTTCTCATATACTCCCATAATAAATTTTTATGACCTTTAGCATCTGTTACTAAAGTACCTATAAAATTAACTTCTTTACTAGTATCATGATCATATAACAATCTAGATTCATAAATTTTATCACGTTTACTAAAAGAACTAGTAGTATCTAATATTAATTGTTGATATCTTTCTTTAACATTTACTGAATGTATTGATCCGTATCGATATAATTGTAAGCCTATAGGTCCTCTACCTTGATATGAATAATGTCCTTGAAGTAATAGTTCATTTCCTCTACCATCTCCTACGTATGCTAATGCAGTATTATCATCAATAGTAACTCGCAATGTACCACTTCCTCCAAATTTATCCGGATGTATTGCACGCTTATCTTCTATAGATCCAGTTACTTTATAATAACTAGCAGTAAAATCATTCATCCATCCGTCTATACTCCAATTTCCGCTAGCTGGATCATCTTCTATGGTTTTACCATAAGCTCTATTAGAATATCTATAAGGTTGTCCCGGATTGATATTCTTATATTGATGCTGATCTGATCTGGAAGATAAATTAGTTCCTGGATATCTAGCATGTCCAGTTCTGTTTAGTGTCCCATAATATCGATTATGAATTGAATATCCTCCGCTATATGGATACGGCATATTATAGCCAGGTCGACCTGTAAATCCATAATTATCCCATCTAGCCATTGGAGGACCTTCATAAACGGTATTTCCCCATGTAACACCAAATGAGTTTTCAGGCCATTCGCCAATACTAGATGTTGGATCCATAAATCCTTGTCTAAGTAAACTTCCTGATATTGTTATTTCGCCAAATTCAAAATTGTCTGTATTTTTGAGTAAATAATTAGCACTTCCATACCACGTGGTATAATTATTGTTTACATAATATCTATATCGATAATTATATGAATCACTATTAATGTAATCTAGTGACAAATTTCTTCCGGATTCCCAGTACCAAGACAATGTTGGATCAATTTGTAATGCTCGATAACCATTATTAGAGCCAGAAGCTCTTAATAGAGGAACGCCTATTCTACCATATTTTTCAAACATTGCTCTTGAACTTTGATAAGATCCTGTTATTAATAGTTTGTTTTTATGAATACGTTCAAAATGAGTTTCATCTTCAGTACTTGTATTAATATCTCCATCTGCATTAGTATCTATAGGCCATATGGAAGATCCAGAAAATGCTTCGTGTCTCATATAAAACATATCATCTAACGAAGGGTTATCATTTCTAGAAAAATCTATAAATAAAGATTGCGATAAATATGTGGTATTATGTAATACAGTATATACAGATCCGCTTATTTCTAATTGATCTCCAGATGTAAATTTTTTATGATTACTATCGACAAGAACAACTCTTTTATTTCCTGTAAAACTAGGAGCTCCTCCAGAAGGAAAAGTATCTGCAAATTCTAGCTTACTATATAAGCCCATGTCATGATGAATTTCTCCTTCTTTTCCGAAAAATTTTCTTATTGTTGCCGTATTTGATGAAGTTGCTGCAATCACTGTTATTTCATCTGTGTGTACAGGATTATCAAATTCCATACCGGTAGGTTTTTCAATACTAGCAAATGCTGTAATTACAGAATCTTTATGAGCTGGTGGTAAGGTAGTGCCGTTAAACCAAGATGTATTTCTACCCCCAGATGTTCTACGGTACATCTCCTCATACGATCCAGTATACCATGTAGTAGGATCGTTTTGATCTATTGTATCTAAAGAATGTTCTCTAGCTCCTGGAAATGTAAGTTTAAATGATGCTGTTGATTGGACACTTATTATATCACCAGGAGCAAATGTATCTGATAAATTGTCTATTGATAATGTTGAACTTCCTGCAGATACGTTTTCTGTTAGTTTAGAAGATGAATAATTAGCTGCTCCTGAAATTATAAGAGATGTTCCATTTCTTCGAAGATATATTCCAGCTTCATCATTATTCCAATATGATGTTCTGCTAGAAGAAATTTCTATAGTAGCTTCGTCAGTTATATATAATGTAGATTTTACTCCATGATCTTCAAAATCAATAGTTGGGGCTTGACTTGTACTTGTTCCATTGGAATCTCCTTGCATATCATGTAATACAATATGAGCATTATCTTTTACATGAAAATGAGTGAAACGTCCCATTTCAATACGACCAACGTTCCATTCTTGACTTCCAGTTAATTCCCAATATTGTATTTGACCTTGTTTATACATATGAGTGCCAGCACCATAACCGCCAATTTGTTCACTTCCTGTTATATTTCCATTTTCAAGCCAAGAGTATGGTTGTTTGGAAAAAATAGGATGTGTTATTCTGGAACTTGTTGTCCATGTTGAAAAAGTTGGATCTATTCGTAAACCTTGGCCTGCTCTAAGGCCTGGTTTAGATCCAGGTTTATTAGGATTATAATCTTCAGTCGGATGAATTAAAAATGTGTCATATGCAAATGTACCATCATGTTTCCATCTAATTCTTCCTAAATTTCCAGGACCGACTCCTTGCCAATTCGTATATGATAGCAACATTCCTTCAAGAAAAGGTGAGCTTCCATGTGATGAAGTTGTATATTGAGACAAAGTCCAACCACCATTTTGATCGTTTTGATTATTTATGTTTGTATATGAAGCTGTTTTAGCAGTAACATCATTTCCAAATCTAGTTGAAAATCTAAAACTAGAAGTTCCTTCTGTTGCATATACTCCAGGCTCTCCATTACCCATAACAGTTAAAGGAAAATCTATTTTTGAAAGTCCGTCATTTATTCCTGCATCACTAGCTGTAAATGATCCTAGATGATATCTACTAGCTAAACTTGTGCCATAATTTGCTGTATATAAATTTGTATCTGAAACGCTAGGACTATAACTATCACTACTAGTATACATTGCAATAGTAAAAAAGTCGTTACTATTTAAATAAGTTCTATTGTTGTAATATGGTTGTCTTCCGTTATGCGGTCCCCAAATTTGCCATTTTCCTCCATTATCAATATGTAACGCAGAACCTGTAAATAAATCTACTATTCTATCTGTAAGTACTTCAGATCCTGGGTTTGCAGCTGCATGTGCAGCTTTTGTAACTCCAAACGCACGATGTTTTGTTGCATAAGTTGTTGTGTCTGTTTCAGATATAGTAACACCATCAATAGTTAATGACGTAGATGCCAAATTTTCTACTCTGAATACATAACATTTAAATCTATAATATGTTGGTCCATATGCTGGAGTGTCTGTTCTTGGGTTACCGTATTCATAGTTCCATGAATTGTCATAATATAAATTCATAGATTTATAACTACCTTTATAATTATAGCCGGATTGAGCGTAATAATCGCCATAATAAGTATATACCGATGAATTATTTGCATTAAATGTTCCAGGCGATCCATACAGGTATGAATCTCCATCTATCCAATTATATCCAGCTCCTGCAAAAGAAGCAGTAGGATCAAATGATCCAGACCAATTTCTTGTAAAAAAATCTCTACTATATTCTGTTTCCCAAAAACTTCTAGTATAAAATCCTTTACCTTGACCATTTCCAAATGCGGTAGCTGTGTGAAATTGATTTCTATCATATATCACATTATTATCATATCCTCGATTTTTATTTGTATAATAATAACCTGTTTCATAAGTTGCATTTGTAGTATAAGTATAAAAACGTGCTATATCATCAGGACCAGGAACTACTCCTCCTATCCAATTATTAGGATCTAATGGATTCCATATAGAATCTAGCGGATTTAATTTTGCAATTATTGTTGCCATATTATGCTAACCATCCTTTAAAAATTTCTACTTGTTCTTTTACCCACTGTAGTGTTGACTTATATTCTTCTGGAACGTTCCCGTTTTCCCATTGTGATTCATATAAATTTATATTAGATTCCATTTCATCAACTAATACTTGCATATTTTCTTTGGTATATGTTTGCTCAGGCATTGTAATAGTTTTAGCGTCATGATTTATTGTAAAATCTGTATTTTTAAAAAATACTATAAATGTCATGTTATATGATGTTAAAATTTTATCTAATAATGCTTGTTCGTTCATAGCCTATCTCCTTAATGATTTATATGTTATTTCTGACCCTGATGGTATTGTTACAAAATATTTTATTGATGCGGTAGTTGCTGGCATAAAATCCACGTCATAACGCATACGTAATCCATTTATAAATATTTCGATATACTCATATACCGAAGAAGATATAAAGGTTAAGCCGTTCGGTAATGGTACCGTAGTGCCTGATGATGTTATTGCTCCACAATCTACATATTCTACTATAGGATTTACTAATGGTACTGTTGCTGCCGGTAATGAAACTGACGTTGCATTAGAAAAATCTACTGCAGATGCAGATACTGTTAATGATCCAGTTATAACTGCATCTCCGGAGAATGGAAATGGTGTGGTTGATATTCCTGATAATTGAGAACCATCTCCTACAAATGCAGACGCAGACACATATCCACTCGCACTTATGTTAGCAGAAGCAGTTATATTAGCTTGAAAATTAGGTTTAATAAAATCAAGATCATAATTTGGTAATAACATAATTGGATTACCAGAAAATAATGCATGAGGTTGAGCCTTTATTTC
>Ga0098042_1000877_pt1 | contig 11621 bp, 11 predicted proteins | sample 9_EtaG_FD_75066 | JGI IMG/M metagenome (GOLD analysis project Ga0098042, IMG submission 75066) | Marine viral communities from the Subarctic Pacific Ocean - 9_ETSP_OMZ_AT15188 metaG | ecosystem: Environmental > Aquatic > Marine > Oceanic | place: Pacific Ocean | collected 2015-01-10
AAAATTTTATTGAAGAATATGAAAAAATAAAAGAGGAATTTATGAAATCTGATTTTGAAATTTGTTTTATAGGAAGTGGTTGTGGTTTGGTAGTAAAAGAATATACTGGAATATTATCAGATAGTAATCATAGAAGTAGATGCACAGATTCATATATTATTAAAAAATCATTATGTAAAAAGTTATTAGATATTTATATTGAATATCCTGAATATTCTGTGAATATAGATTTTATAATGAATAAATGGTTTGAAGATTATCATATTAAAACTTGTTGGTCATTTAAAAGTATTGTTAAACAAGGCTCTCAACATAGCGTATTTAAAAGAAGTATATAGCAATTACTTAAAGAATATAGCATTATATAATATAAAATACTATTGAAAAAGTATTAATGCCTCGTAATCAAAAAGCATATGAATATCAGAAAAAATGGAAAGAAGAAAATAAAGAAAGACATAAACAACAAAGAAGAGAATATGCTGAAAGAAATAAAGAAGATATAGCTAAAGAACAAAAAGCATACAGGGAAGCTAATAAAGAAAAATTAAAACAACAAAGAAGAGAATATTATCAAGCTAATAAAGAAATATTATCACAAAAAGATAAAGAAAGGAGAGAAACAAATAGAGAAGAAATACTAAAAAAGGAGAGATTAAGAAGCTGGAAAAGACAAGGATTAAATCAAACACAAGAAGAGATAGAAGAAATATACGAAAGATATATTAATACTACTCATTGTGATTGTTGTAATATAGAATTTTCATTAGGAAGAGATATGAATAGTAAATGTATGGATCATAATCATAAAAATGGTAAATTCAGAAATATTCTTTGTAAACGCTGTAATAGTTTGAGATATCATATTGATGAAAGATATGTTCATTTGATAAAATTAATGAATATGTAAATATTACGATTAATATCGCAGAATTTACGATTAATATCGCAATAAATAAATTTGAAATTATCGGAAAAATTAAATGAGTTTAAATCACTTAAAAAAATATCTATTATATAATATAAGATAGAAAATAATGGATTTCTCAAAAATGACTCGCAATGATAAAATTGAAATGTGTTTTGAATATATTGAAGACCATGATATAATTACAAATAAAACAGAAACAAGTGCTTCAGGAGAAGCTCAAGCAAGAGCAAGTATTAAACAGAATATGAAAAGAAATAAATCTCCAATATTTAATGCTATGGTAGATGCTTTGGTTACAGCACTTTGTGATAAAAAAGAGTATGTTGGTAAGCACGGAAAGATGAGAAGAGAAAAGGATAGAGAAATAGAAAATTTACAATTAAGATTATCAGATGTAGATAATAGAATGAAAGTATTAGAAAAAACAATTAAAGAACAGAATGATATGATTAAATTAATGAAAATTAATCTTGCTATGGATTAATTAGTAATATTTACTAATAATATTTTTTTATGTTATATTATTGATAATATAGTATATATGCTATATTTTCGCTGATTTTTTGAAAAAACTTTTTTCTCATATGAAATTTTTTATCTGTAATTTTTTTTTTACTTTTTTTTTGAAATATATAGCATATTTACTATAGATATCTATTTTATATTATAGAAATATTAAATATATAAGAATTTTATGATTATTAAAATATATGATATATTATGTTTGAAGAATATTCATCTGATTCTGAAGATGAATGTAATCCATATGATTTTGAAAAATGTCCTTATGGTTACTATAAAGGTTGTTCAGGTTGTTGTAAAAGATGTAGGTCTGAACGAAGGGAAAAAGAATGGGAAGAATATTCTAAAGACTTCACTGAAAGAATGTTTAGAGAATTTTTTAAAGAGCATCATTCTGAAGAATTCCGATTTGATTTTGTTTTTACGAAAGAAAGTAAAATGAATAAATATAAAGAATATGAATTTCTAGGGATAAACTATGATAAATTTATGAGATTAAATAAAAAAGAAAAGTTGAGAAAATTAAAAAGACAATATAGAAAATTATCATTAAGATATCATCCTGATAAAAAAGGAGGTTCTAATGAATCTTTTAATATCCTGAAATCTTCTTACGATTTACTTTTTTCTGTTTGGTTTCATTCTTAACAAATATATCTTTTGGTATTTTCTTTTCTTCTTGAATAGCATTACCTATTGGAAATTGTAACGCAACATTAGGTCTTAACATACCTACATTATTATCAATTGGTTTGTAATACTTGTTCTTGGTTTTCTTTGATTTTTTCGGCATTATATAATAAGTGCTATTTTTTTTTATTTTATAAAAAAATATTGTATAAAATATAAATGTCCTTTATTATTGCTCCTTCTTCACAAAAAGAATATGACCTTGTAGATAGTAAAGCTCAAGGAGTTACAATTGAAAATCCAGCTAGTTACAACAATCACTTTTCAAATCCTATTAGAATTAAAAAGAATTCAGAGGTAGCTTTGTTAAGTGCAAAAATCAATAGAATTGATGCTTTTGATGTTCAAGACAACAATGGCTATTATTTATACACTGGAGATGAGTTAGGTTCATCTCAAGATGTATCATTAAGGGATAGAGTAAATATGCCTGTTCCATATACTTTAACTAGGTCTCAAGAAGCTAGAACTGTTCCTGAAAGTATAGAAGTATTAGATAATGTTGGAAGACAAACTATGACTCCTAGTGATCTATTAAAAGCTTTAGATTTAAATCAAAGAGCTATCTTTCATCCTGAATTTAGAACAAAAGGAAGTGTTGAATTTGAAATAGATACTTCAGTATCATCAAAGAATAGAACTTTCAATGGTTTTAAATTTAAATTTGATCAATTCAATAATGGTTCAGGAACTACTGATACAAGTGCTTCATTCCTACCAGCTCATCCTGATTCAGAATTGTATGTAACTGATGAAAATGCTTCTACATATTCAAGCACAACAAATACTTCAGGAAGTAATTTTCCAGTTATTACAAGATTATCTGAAGATGATGCTGATTATGAATGTGTTGCTATTGCTCCTGATTTTCCACTTGCTTTAAGTGAAGGTAGTGCTACATTTCATATTGGATTAAATGCTAGTGATGGTGGTTTTCAAGTTGGTTTAACTAGACCTAAAGAATTATTTAATCAAGCTCCAAATACATACAAAAGAAATAGAAGTGTTCAGAGTTTAGGTCAAGAACCAAGCTACTTTACAAATGCTGGAAACTTCTTTTTTGATTATGTTGTTTATGTTGAAGAAGCAACAAATGAAATTAGAGTTTATCAAAGTGCTGTGAAAAATAATGAATTTACACAATGTGAAATTGAATACTGGAAAAGCACCAGTGCTAATACAGATTTTAGTGGAGCAACTTTTACAACTTGGAATAATGCTTCATATACAGATATTAAATTTACTGCTATTGGAGAAAGAATGTTAATTGAAATATATGATTCTCCAGCTACTACATGGAGAAAACTTGCTGATTCATCTGACCCTTCAAAATGGCCGCATACTACTAAAAGAATAGGACAAAGTTTTAATTATCTTTATCCTATTGTTGATATTAGTGTTAAAAATGCTTCTATAGGTTTAGTTCAATATAATGGTAGAAAAACATTTGAAGGAACTAGTAATCTAGCTAACTTTGTTCTAGCATATGGAGCTAGTAACTTTTATGGAGCTTGTTGTGCTGGTAAATTATTAGGAGATTATGGAGTTGAAGCAATTGAAACACTTGATTTCAGAAGAGTTTATAAAACAAGTCATACAGTATCTTCAAGTGCTTCTTTAACAGGATTGAATGCTAGTGGTGGTGTTGCTTATTCAAATGTTTTCATATTAGAACATTCTCCAATGAATAGAGCTTCAAGATATATGGATAGAAGTGAAAATCCATTTGCTAAAGTATTTGGAGCAAATTGTAATGAATATTTAGGTTTTGCTCCATTAACAGAAATTCCAAGAAGTAGAAATGGTAATGATAGAGATGCAGAAGGTTCATCTGATTATCATATAACTTCTACTATTTCTCCTACACCATACTCAAGACACAATACCTTTATCAGAATAAATGATCTACCAATTACAACTTTTAATGGAGCACAAAGTGGTATATCTAAAATTATTGGAACTATACCTAGATATGATAATACAAATCAAGAAGTCGGTTCATTGAATTTTGATATTACTAATCCTGTATATCTTGATCTCAACAATACTGAAGATATACTTCTTAATCAATTAAAGATTGATTTTGTTAACATTGATGAGAAGATTGTTACTGATTTAACAGGAACTACTGTTGTAACATTACATATCAGAGAAAAAGCATCTTTATAAATGATTATAAATTAATTTATGGAAAAATAATCAAATATTTAAGTTTTTATTTCTATTTTTTTATCTATTATATATTATAAATGCCTAAAGTTAAAAAGAATATCATACCTACTGTTGAACCACCACCAAAGGAAGAAATACTTGAAGAACCTATACTTGATGAAGAAGATACAACTATACAACCTGAATCAGATAAAAGAGTAGTGAATTCAAACGAAGTATTTAGTGGAAGAAAAGGTAATAAAGTTCCTGAACCTTCTATTGAAGAACCTAAACAAATAGAACAACCACCACCTAGTAAGACAGGTAAGAATGGAAGAAGTAAGAAACCACTTACAGACAAACAGCAACAGCATTTAGATTTTATGAGAGAAAAAGCACAAGCATCAAGAGAAGCAAAAAGACTTGAAAGAGAAGAAGCAAAACAAAAGAGAGAAGAAGCAAAAGCATTGAAACAAAAACTAAAAGAAGAAAAAAGATTACTTGAAGAAAAAAGAAAACAAGAAGAAGAATTAGAGATTTTAAAAGAGCAACAAGAAATAGAAATGCTACAACAAGAAATTTCTAAATTAAAACCTAAAAACATAGAACAAGTAAAACAAATTGAAGAACACACTAATGCTGTTATGGAGCGTTCCTATGGAGAAGCTGGTTCAGTCAGAGAACAACCATTAAATCACAAAACACTTAAAGAAGAAAATGGAACATTGGATATTGAAGCATTGATTGCAAAAGGTATACAAGGATATGAAAAAATTAGAAAAGAAAGAAAGCAACATAAACAACAACAAAATATTATATCAGAAAAAGAAAAGAGAGAATCAGATATGATTAGAAGACAAATATCTCAAATATCTAAAAAGCCATATGATCCATATGCTCATTGTTTTAATTTCAGTTAAATTTTTATCTTCTATACATATATATAATGGAAGGAAATGTGCCTAAAATATACAGAGTAAAAGACCCTGACCCTATACCATCTAAACATCCTCCAGTTCATCCAAATCTTCCACAAGTAGAAGGATTTGGTGGTGGAGCACTTGTATTGATGATATCTCCTGTGAGGACAGGCAAATCGACGATTATTAGTAATCTTTTACTTAATGAAGATTTTTACAATGCTCAAGAGAGATTTAATGATACATTCGTTATAAGTAATACAATAGCAAATGATATTACAAGTCGTTATGTTAGACAAGCATTTAATACATTTGACCAATATGATGATTCAATTGTAGATGGTATTGTTAGTAGACAAAAATCATATGAAAAAGAAGAAATGCCTGATATAGCAGTTATACTAGATGATTGTTTAGGTAGTATAAAAAGAGAAGCAAGTGTTAATCATCTAGCAAGTAGATTTAGACATTACAATATAAGATTATTATTATTCAGTTCACAGAAATTTACTGGAGCTGTTAGTCCAGTAATTAGAGCTAATGCTACAAATGTAATTATTGGAAGTCCTTTTCCTAATCAAGCTGAACTGAAAAGAATAGCAGATGAATATGGAGATTTATTTGGTGGAGAGAAAAGATTTTTAGAGATATACAGAAAGGCTACTCCTAATCGTTATGATTTTTTACACTTAGATTTACAAAATAATCCTCCTAAAGCATACCATAATTTTGAAAAACTTATAGCAGAAGGACAAAATTTTACAGAAACAAATGAAGAAACAGATGAAGAATAAATAACTCTTTTTTTTAATTTATATTTTTTATCAATCATATATTATAAATATGAGTGATTTTGGATTTGAAGAAGGAATATCTAATCAAAATGCTATGACTTCTGAAGCTATTAGAGCTAACAGAATGTCTGAAGATATTAGAAAAAGAACTATAGATGAATTACAAAGAACATTAAATAGTAATTTATCTACATTAAATCAACAAGAAAGAAATGATGAAGTAGTTAGTGGTTCAAGAGATTTATTTACAGTTGGTAATGATGTAGGTCAGTTTTATAGTATGTATCAAGATATTAATAAAGCAGGTGGATTCAAAGCATATTTGAGAGGTGCTGGAGCTGGAGATAGATTATCTTTAATTGCTGGTGGAATGAATAAAGGTTTAACTGGTGTTGGTTCAGGTTTATCTGATATAAGAAATACAGTTGCTAATAGTAATGTTGGAAATTTTATTAGAGGTGGTGGTGGAGAAGTTACAGAGAGAGCTAGAGTTGGTGTTAGAGATATATTAGGAGCTCCAGCATTAAGGTCTCAAGAATCAAATTTAACATTAATAAGACCACAAGACAATTCTACAACTGCTCCTTTAACAACACAAGTTCAAAATCCAGCTAGAGATGAAGCACAAGGAACAAATAGACCTCCTGCTAATGAATCAGTTCAAGAAGGAACAGAAGGAGCTAGAAGTTCCACAGCAGGTTCAGGAGCACCAGCAGTAGAAGAAACAGAAGAAACTGTAACTGAAAGTGATAAACTTGCTTCAAGATTAAATGAAGGTATAGATAGAATAAGTAAAGCTACAGATACAATAAGCACAGTTAATAAAGTGGCTGGAACTGCTATGGGTATTACAAGTGGTATAACTGATATTGTAAAGATAACAGATGGAGATTATAAAAAAATGAATGGTTGGGATCAAGCTTCTGATATTGCTGGTATTGTTAGTGGTGGAATAGATGCTGTGTCTCTTGCTTTACCTTTTCTAGCTCCAATAGGAGCATTATCAGGAGCAATTGAAGCTGTTACTGGAACAGTTGGAGAACTTAAAGATGTAATAAGTCAAAAGAATGCTGACCAAAATGGAGAATCTAAAGATGAAGATACAGCAAACGCACAAGCAAAATCACAAGTAGTTAGTCCTATACTCGCATCTCAAGGAATGATAGCTTCAAGAACAATGGATAATACAGCTCAAATTAGACCAAGTTCCTCTTTTTAAAATTTATGTAAATTCCGAGAAATTCTGAAATTTTTTTATTTATTATATTATAAATAAATGTCCTCCTCTTTTTTTCGTGCTGAAGATATGATTCCTATTGCTCAAGAAACAAAAAGTATACCAGCTGATAATGGTTTAGATTTCAATCCACAACAGCGTATTAACTTTTTCATTCCACCTACCATTCAATTCTTCCAACCAAATGATTGTTACATTGAATGTAATGTTTCTCTTACTTTTCCAAATGGAGCAGTTCCTACTAGACTTCAATTAGATAGTGAATCTGCTACACAAACTTTAATCAGAGATATTAGAGTTCTTACAAATGGAGGAGTATTATTGGAGGAGATAAATAATGTGAATGTTCTTTCTACTGTAAAATATGATTATGATACAAATGAAACTTTAAAGAATAAGAGGTGTTTAACTGAAGGTGCTACCAAATGGAATCCATTTAATCGTGGAGAGTTAGGTCAAACTTGCACAAATGGTAACAATACTATTACTAATCCTTACTTCAAGAGAGAAGACAATACACAAACTACAAGTGCTTCTTTTACTAATGCTGACTTTACTAGTGCTAAGGTATTAATTCCAATACCATCCGGTATATTCCAATCTGAGCGTGTTTTTGCTAATATGCTCGTGGATGGTGTCCGTCTAGAAATTTTGACTGAAGAGCCAAGGTTCGTTTTCAGACAATTAGATGGTGTTCTTAAAGAAAGATACCCTTCTTTGAATCCAATATTCAGAGGTAAAACAGATGCTAATGCTTCATTAGGTATTGGAGAAGCTCTTCCTTCATTTTTCTTAAAGAGAACTAACAATCAAATTGGTATTCAAAACTTTCCTTTTGTTGTTGGAGAAACCTTCCAGTTTATAGACATTGATTCTATTACTAATGGCTCTACTACAAACGCATCTATTACAACTGCTACTGATGGTTCTCTAACTAATGCTCCACACTTCAAGATTAAAACTATTGAATATGATGGTAGTGCTGATTCCGGAAATGGAGCTATTAAGATTACATGTGAAGATTCTACTGCTGCTGTTACAAGTGCTTCATTAGTTACTGGAAAGAGTGCTATGTTTTCTACTGCTGTTGATACTAGAACTTCCTATGAAGCTTCGTATACATTAAAGAATGTTAATTTGATTGTTGGAGAAGTTAAGATGCCTGATGGTTACACTCAATCATTAGTGAGAGGTTTAAGTCAACAAGGAACTATGAGATATGATTATCCTTCATACACTAACTACAAATATTCATTACTAGCTTCTGAAGTAAACGCAACGGTTAGACTTCCACTCAATAACTCAAGAGCTCGTAGTATTTTACACATACCAGTCGCAAGTAATACTAAAGGAACTGCTGATACTATTAGTTGTAATGGAACTTATTTGATTGAATCAGATCCAAAAGATTTAGTTGTTCGTAGTAATGCTAATGGTTTAAGAGGTATATGGAATGGTTTAAGTGCCTACCAAATGACTTATGAAAATCGCCTTCAACCATCTAGAAAAGTTGATACTACATTAAGTGCTTCAAAAACCAGTATCTCTCAAGTTCCGCTGATAGAATTGGAGAAAAGTTTATTGATGGCTGGTATAGAACCTCATTCATTCAAAGCCTTCCAACGCAACGCAGTAATAGGTCGTGCTCTTTCTCTCAATGATGGTGTATATGATACTCGTGGTAAAGATTATTCAGTTCAATTAGAATACAATCATCCTACTCAAACAGCAGACAGAGAGAATATGTTAATTCATTCATTTGTAGCACATTTAAGAACTCTTGAAATTAAAGGAGATTCTATTTCTGTTGAGATTTAAAAAGAGCAAATAACATAATTTTTTAACAATATTTTTTTTTCTTTAAAATTTTTTTATTATTTATATTATAAAAAATATGAATAAGAACATTGAAGTCCTTCCAGCAAATACCCTAGCTAATGGTAAAGTTAGTTTTAAGAATGGTAATCCTGTATTAAGATTTGAGATTGGAGAGAGAGATGAATATTTAATTGGTGGTAGTGTTAGATTGTGTGGTAAGTTCTCCGCATTCAAAGGAGTTTCTGCTTCAGGTGTCGGTGAGATTCCTGTTGATGCTACAAGACAATTTATGAGTGATTCTACTGGTGTTTATTCTGTAATTGACCAGCTGTCTTTTTCTACACAGCGCACTAAGCAAAATATAGAAACAATTCGTAATTATAATAAAATGATGGCCACATACCTTCCGAGCAAAACAAGTTCTGCCGATGGAATTAATTGGTTATCTAATAATGCATTAATTACTCCTAACTTTGAAGGACAAAGAGAAACATTTGTAAATAATCCAAAGACTTTAACTGGTGGTAATTCTTTCTGTATAAGTCTTACCTCAGGACTCCTAAATTCACAGGAGCCAATACCGCTTTCTAGGACCTGGGGTCTTGGGGGCCTCGAGGTTTCAATAAATTTGAGTCCCGACGTCAATATATTTTACTCTGAAAGTGATACAAGCACTTCCTTTACTGATGCTTTCTATGAACTCTCTGAATTATCATTAGTTGCTGAAACTGTTGTTCCTGATGCTGAAACACTCTCAAGATTAAATAGCAGTCCAAGTAACACTTTTGAATTCAATACTATTTCTACTTTCTACCAAACTATTAATTCTACTAATGCTGTTATAAATCTGAATCTAGGACAATCTAATGTTTTAGGAGTATTTGGATCTTTTGTTCCAGTTACATTCTTAAACAATTTATCTCAAAATGGTATGTTAACTTCATATCCTATGAATACTAACAATGCTATAGCAGAAATTAAATCCTTAGTATTTAACAGAGCAAATCAACGCTTTCCAATCCACTACAATATTGATACTCCACAGAAAGATGATGATAGGATTGAAGTTGCTCCTTCTGATGTAGTAAGAAACTTCTTAGATGCTCTTGATAACTTTGTTAATATTGAAAGGACTTCTGTGTCTCCTACAAATAACAGAGTTGTTGGATTCAATGGTTCAGGATTAGATTATAAGAAGTATGCTGAAGGTGGATTAACTGCTGGTATTGGAGTTGTGTATGATAAAATATCGGGTAATGGTGTTGATTTCAGTAATGTTCCATTTAGTCTTCAAATTGAAAGTGATTTAACTACTGATAATCCTAATGCTTTGTATTTATTTGTCCACGCAAGAAATACTATGGTATCTTCAGGTGGTTCAGTTCAAATTATGAATTAAAGAAAAAAAATATTTGTAAGATTATAAAATGGCTTATGGAACAAAACCCCCTATGAAAAACAAACCCCCTATGAAAAAGAAAAAAGAATTGACTAAAAGACAATTAACAACATTAGAAAAACATTCAGTTCATCATACTAAAAAACACATGAATATGATGAAAAAGTTAATGAGAGAAGGAATGAGCTTTACTGAAGCTCATAAAAAAACTATGAAAGAAATTGGAAAATAGCTCTTTAAAAAAAAACTAAAATTTTTTTGTAAAATTATTTTATTTGATATAATATAAAAATTATGTCTGATATGTCTATGTCTAATATGTCTAGTGAAATTAAAGAAGAAGTTAGAGCAACTGACCCTCCTGAAGTTTCTCCAGCTCCAGCAAATGTTCCTGATATTGTAAGAATTGGAGCATTACCTACTAATATGCAAATGTCTGTTGATTCTGATATACTCGAACCAGTTGTTAAAAGTCAGTCTTTCTGTAGATTTGTTTTAGAAAATAAAGGTTTACTCCACAGCAATTCTAAAATTGTTTTCAGTATGGCTCAAACTGATATTGATTCCTTTGTGCCTTTGAATGTTGGTGCTAATTCTATAATTGAAAGAGCTGTTCTCAAGGTTGGAACTAAAACTATAAACTCTACTGAAGACTGGAATCATTATGAAGCCTACCGCTCTATGTTTATCAGTGGAGAGAATGCTAAAGAAAGAGAAATGATTACAACTGGTAAATCTGTTAATTTTGGTTTTCATTATGAAGAAGATACTGATACTACCGCAGATGAAATTAGAATTGATGTAGGAAGAGAATATGATAGAGATGCCGACCCTACTAATAATAAAACAACATTCCAAAATTATATGAATCTTAAAAATAAAAGAGAGTTCCAAGTTAATCTCTCATCGCTCTTTAGTTTCCTCAAAATGAATCAACTACCCCTTTTTATGTTAAGGGAACAAGTCAGTATAGAGTTACACTTTACTCCACTTGCTTCTACTCTTGCTGATAGTAAGAGAGTTAGTGTTAGGTCAGGAGCTACTGTTACTGGAGCAGATTTAGATATTGATTTAGATTCTTTAAAACTTGTTTCAGACCACATATACTACCCTACTGAAGTTATGGATGCTTTTGCTAGACAAAACTCTAATATGACTA
>Ga0098042_1000879_pt1 | contig 11607 bp, 27 predicted proteins | sample 9_EtaG_FD_75066 | JGI IMG/M metagenome (GOLD analysis project Ga0098042, IMG submission 75066) | Marine viral communities from the Subarctic Pacific Ocean - 9_ETSP_OMZ_AT15188 metaG | ecosystem: Environmental > Aquatic > Marine > Oceanic | place: Pacific Ocean | collected 2015-01-10
GAGGGAGAACAATATAAACAGTGGCGATATGTTGTTTTAGTTTCAAAAGATGTTTACAATTTAGATATATTTGGAAAATTAAAAGTCTAACATTCTCGCAGGGCATCCACTGGGTGCCTTGTAGGAATCTTAGGATTCAATAACAAAAGGGAGAAACAATGGATATATATTTAGTAATTAAAACGAATTACAAAAATGTAGATAAATTAGAAAAACAATTAAAAAATAATTCTAACATCTTTGAAGTAGATAGATTATTAGATGAGCAATATGATGAGTTATTAAAACCTTATCATAAGAATAAGGGAGAATAAAACAATGACTAGCAATCAATTTGCAATTTTATGCAATAAGTACTTAATTCATCCAGCAATGGCGTTGGAAAATGAATTGATACAAGAGGCGTTAACTTGTAGAGATAATGAAGAAGTAAAAAGAATATTAGAAGAAGAATTTTAAATAATAAAACAAAAGGGAGATTATGAAAGATGGTTATTTATAAAATATATATAGACGATAAACCTTTCAAAGAGGTTGTAGTTGATTATAGAAGTGACGAAGTTTTTAAAGAGATTGTAAAAGAAAACTGGAAAGATTTAGAAAATTACAATTATGAAATTACAGTTATAGAACAAGATGAAGCAGAAGAAATAATATTATAAAATAGTATAACTCCCTTGTTATACAGTACGCAGAAAGCCCTCCTTATGCCCTAGGAGGGTTTTTCTGTACCTATAAGAGCATCAATCTAATTGTGGTACTGTCTACCCCTAACACCATAACACCCTCTTAAAACGCATTTAAACGCATACAATATATAGTGGTATGTAGTGACCTATTTACATAGCAGAAACGAAACACAATGCAAGTCAATTAAATATATTATGTTATTAGCTGTTTACATAATAAATAAATTATGAGATAATTTTAATAATTAACAGAGGAGAATATGGAAAAAGAATACGAATACACATATCAAGTAGATAGTTTAAAAACTAATAAGAGAGAATCTTATTCAGGAATCCACATACAAAAACAAGATATAGAGAGAACATATCAAGATGAGCAATTTTGGTCTAAGGTTTCCTATACTGGTAAAGGTTGGTGGGGTAGGGATAACTTTACATTACACAGAGATAAGAGAATATCAAGGTACACCAATGATGGAGCTTGGGAGGTTTCATGGTCAAGTGGTGGGTTTGATGACAAAATAGGAATCATTGACAGATTGGAAACAGTACAACAAATTATGGAAGATATGAAACACTTCTTAGAATATGGAGAGTTTTTATTCAATGATGAAACAAAGCAGGAGGAAGAATAATGTCTTTTGTAAATCAAATAGATTGGAATTGTGGTTGTATGCGTATGACAGAATTTAATTATAGAACACATAAAGAACGAACAGTAGGCAGAAGTTATTGCAATAAAAAGAATTGTGATAGAAGATTGCAAAAGATATAGGAGGAAGAATAATGGCTAAGACATATTGGGTTAAGTTTAACAACAAGGACTTTAAACAAGACAAGGAATTAGTTTACAAGATGTTAACTGATTTACGACTACAAGAAATCAACAAGGAGGAAAAATAATGGCTAACTTATTTAATGGTTACATAGATTCTTATGAGATGTTGGATTTTTTATCCGATAGATTACAAGATGAGTTAAACAGAATTAATGTGGAGAAGTCAAGAGGTATTAGCTCATGGACTGATACACGATACACAAGATATGATGAGCAACGATATGTTATTAAGCAACATCACAAGTACTTACAATCTTTATACAAAGAGTTAGAGAAAGCTGAATTGCTAGATGACATGGCGAGAGAGGGAACAGAATAATAATGACTAAGACATACGATATTTATAGAACTGTTACTCATTTTCATACAGTAGTAGCAAATACAGAGGATGAAGCATTGATGAAAGGATTTGAGGCACACGATAAAGATGAAGGTATTTTTGACAGTAATGAGTATTTAGTAGTAAAGGTACAGGATACAGAATAATAATGATGACTTATGATTCAATAGGTGGTAACATGACAATAGATAACGAAAGAAGTCAGATGAGTTACAAAGTTATTAGTATCTCAATTTATGGTGGTCAGATGGAATATGAATTTGACACTATGGAACAGGCACAAAGTAAGGTCAGAGAACTTAAAGACCCTAACACTATGTCAGCGTTCATAGTAAAACCCATAGTTGAAACAATAAGTTAAGTAAACAAAAACAAGAGGAGAGAAAATGACTACATGGTATAGCCAATTCATTGGCTTATTTTTAATCGCAGTTTGTATATCAATTATCTTATATATATTTATGTATACATTTACAGAGATATTGTCAGAGATAAGGAATATAATACGAGTTAATAGATATGAGAGAGGAGAAGAGAGTGCAAGAAATTAAAGAGATTGAGCAAGTATTTGATGAACTTAACACAAAGAATTTACAAGATAGATTAAAGGACATTAAAGGATTGCTCCATTCAGCACAATCAGAAGTTGAGATGCTAACTAAACAACGCAAAGTATTAGTAGTACTAGGTTTCAATAGTGGTCTATCAATTATAAAGATTGGAGAGCTACTAGGAATAACAAGACAGAGAGTATATCGCATACTTGATGCAACTAACGAGGAGGAATAATGGATAAAGAAACATATAAAAAACTAACTAAGGACTTTCCTAAAAGTGTTGTGAAGAAAGCACCACAAGGTAAGTTTGGCGACTATGTACCACACCATATCTACACACAAAGATTAGTAGATGTTATTGGTGGAGGTTATGACTTTACTTTTGAAGAAACAAGAGATAAAGATGGTGCAATCATAGGTGCTAAATGCAGACTGTATATCAAGTCATCAGACCAAACAATAGAAGAAGTTGGAGATGTTGATATGAACGCAGTCAAAAGAAACATTACTGAATCAGAGATACTAAAACTTGCAGTATCAGATGGTATAAAAAGATGTTGCATGAGATTAGGAATTGGTTTAGAACTGTGGACAGGTGGCGTTACAGAAGAAGAACACTACGCAGTACAACAACCAATACAAAAGACAGGCACTATCAAAGATGTTGTTATTGAGAAAGAAGAACAAGAAGCATTGAACAAAGCCAAGCAAGACTTTGCTAAAGATGTAGGTGCAGAAGAAGATTCTGTATCAGACCAACTCAATGATATCTTAGAGGGAATGTGTCCAGATAAACAGATAAGAAGTGAGTTAAAGAAAACATCTTATGATAAATGCGTTGAAGAAGGCATGAGTAAAGAGGTAGATGACTGGTCAGATGATGATATGAAAACATTTCTTACATACTTTGGCGACTCACTAAACAACAACGCAGAGTTACTAAGTGCAGTTACAACAGACATCAGTGACACAAAGATACAATGTCCAGAGTCTGGGTGTAACAAATTTGATACTGTTGTAGATAACAGAGAGAAAAAGAATAGTGACCCTAAGTTTGCTAAGATACCAGACTTTGCTTGTGACAACTATGGTGCAGACAAAGATGGTTGTGGTAAAGGTTGGTGGATAGGTGGAGATGACTTCCCTTTTGAGAAATGGCTTTAGAAGAAATAGGTAGCAACGAGGGATTGAAAAGATTAGTAGAGAGAATCAAGAAAAGATTTCCAGACTACAACTTTGACATCCCTCCAAAGTATGACACTACCCACAAAGCACCTTACTTATGCAAGTCTAATACACAGACTTACTACGACAATGAGGGTAATGTTTTTTGTGCAACACGATACAAGTTGACAGATGAGCACAATCCACACGCATGGACTTGGGCTACTTGTAACGCATTGATAAGTACATTAGATGAGCAGGAAGTATACAAAGAACAACAAGATGAAATCTTTTAATGAGATTGATGAGAAAGCTAGACAGGTTGCACTAAATCTGCAATCACTTATGGCAATAGTAGAGTTTGACTATAACAGATACGAGAAGTGCATGGTATGTAATGAGAAGTACAAACATCACATAGATGGACTACCTTGTGAAACTGATACAGTTAAAAAACAAATAATAAAAAGGAGATAAAATGACAGACCTATCAAAGGTAAATATGGTAGAACTACTAGCAGAGTTAGAGAAGAGAGGTAGCTTTAAAACAATTATATTTAATAAAGCAGATGGTAAGCAAGAAATTGCTGCAATCCTACCTCTACATACTATGACTATTACTAATTCAGAAGTAACACAAGAGGAAGAATGACACTTCAAACTCTCTGTAGCATATGTGATAGTGAAATAGATTTAGATGCAGGAGATATACAAGGTAATTTTGGGATAACCCCTATAGCTTTTTGCGTATGGTGTTATTCAAGTATCGTTGATATGGTCAGACAAACTACTATTTGTTTTTGCGAGGAAGAATAATGTACAGACCCTTACCAGATTACTTGACCATACAACCAAGCAAGATAGATGGTTTAGGTCTATTTGCAATCAAAGATATACCTGCTTATGAAGTCATAGGAATGACACACGCTAAATGGTATGGAGAACCTGATAACTTACTACGAACACCACTAGGTGGATTCATTAATCATAATGACAAACCTAACTGTGAGATACAAGGTAAGATAACACGATACCTTTACACATTAGAGGATATAGAAGCAGGTACAGAGCTTACAGTTAAGTACACAATGTACAAATTAGAGGAAGAGTAATGGGTGGATGGGTCCTGTGCAATAGATGTGATGCCTACGCACATACACATAATGGTGGTGGGCTAGTAAAAGAATCATTTTATTGTGAGCCATGTTACCCAGAAGTAATGGAGGAATAATGGATAAGTATGACAATACTTTTGAAGAAAGAAACAAGAAAAATAAATATGATATGGCTGATGAAGCTATGCAGAAATACTTTAAAAAAGAAGGGCTAGTTGAAAAGAAAGATTGGTTGAAGTTAGGAACAGAGCCAAAAGATACACCTGATATGAAGATGATGTGGTTAGCTTTACAAATACTCTTAATGCCTGATTATATCTTTGTGATGAAAAACAAACTTTATGTTGCAGAAGTAAAAGGCACACTTAAATTTAAAGAGAGTGACTTTAACAAACTAACAGAGATGTATAACAAAGCAGAAAAGTATGACAATGTACGAGTAGGCGTAACTTACTTCGCACATCCTGATGCTGACCCTGTTTGGTTGTCTTATACTAAGATAAAAACACAGTGGGATTATGATGGAATACCTATGCAGTACTATCCAGAGCTTGACTTTGAAGGAAACAAGAAAGCATATAAGGTATTATTAAATAACTAAAAAGCCTATAAACATTGAAGATTTACTCCTCTTAGGATTCGTTTTAAGGGGAGTATTTTTATAAGTGGCACTATGTACCACAGAAAATTCACAAAATAAAAACCCTGTGTGTAAACAGTACTTGACAAACTAAACGACTTGTGCTATACTGGATTATACAACAAACAAGGAGGACCAGAAATGGCACGAAATAAATGGATGGAAGATATGTTTAAAATCCCATCACAAAAAGAACTCTCAAAAAGAGAAGAATTACATTGTGGTTGGGGATGTGGCGAAGTATTCTTTGATGAAGATAAACAAGACCAACATCAAGATACTTGTGACTATGATGATGATGATATGATTAAATAATTTAATCTAACTAAACCCCTGCTAATTTAGTGGGGGTTTTTTTTATACGATTCTTAGGTTATCCCAACCTTTTTTATTTATCGTGAATGTCAAGACACCAGGATGTGACCACATACCAGACCGAGCAGTAAAATCTATACTCTTGTCTAATGATGGTGACTGAAACCAAGTTCTATCTCCCTGCTGCTTGGCTCTGAAGTGATGATAATGACCTGTTACTAGAATCTCACACTCACCAGCTGGTAAAAATCCATACATCTGACCTTTCCACCAAGATTCTATCTTAGCTTCTGCGTTACCACCACCACCACTCATGTGACCATGTGTCATGCCAACCTTTATGCCTTTAACATCTAACACTTGATGGAAACCAGTAGGTACTTCTACCTTTACCTTCTTGTATCTTGCAGGATTAGCTTTCATTATCTCTTCACATATCTGTAAGTGCATAGTATCAGAGTTATCTAATCTATTAGTTGTGACTTGTCCTTTAGATGACCTTGACATCTCACCATGATTACCTGGTACACCTGCTAATACTAGCTTGTCAGCAAGTGGTAGAAAGGTATCTATTGTTTTCATAATAAGACTTCTTGCTAGTGCGTACTGCTCTATCAAAGTAAGCTCTATATTATGTGGTTGTGAGTCATAAAAACCATAACAATTCTCTGTTAAATCACCAAGTCCTACCATATATATCTCATTGATAGCTACATTTGCCTTACGCAGTTCCTTAATCCTGTTTACTGCGTCTTGTAGGGCAACCTCGTAGCGTTTAAGGGTGTTCTCAACGCCATAATCTTTTTTACCTAGCTGCCAATCAGCCATAAAAAACATAAAAGCTGTGTCACCACCACTATATTTAGTCTTAACTGGTGCTTTCTTCTTAGCTTGTTTAAATAATTCTTGGAAATACTTGTCGTGACCTGGTACTTTCTGCTTTACAATGCCTTTAAAAGCAAAGAATGTTTCTACTTGACCACCTTTTAACTGTGTATTCCATGATGATGCACGAACTGTGCCTATAATCTCATACTTCTTAGGGTCAAATCCCCAATCTCTAAGTATCTCATCATATTTATTGTGATAGTTGGGGTCAGTACCTACATGTGTAAGCTCACCCATACCTGTTTGTGGATTTATGTCATAGCCAGGTTGCCAACCAGACTTATAGAAGTTGTTACCTAGTTGTTCACCAGTATATTTCTTTTTCTTGGGCATCATACCTCCTGTTCCCTGTTACCAATAGTATACAGAGATGGTATGACTATTAAAGGTTTAACTTATTTTTTTCTTTGCGTATGTCTTGATAACTGCAAGTGCAGCACCACCACCAGCTAATGCAGCTAACTCTAATGTATTTGCATCAACAGATATCAAAGGTGCAACAACTAAAGCACCAAGGAATGCTTCAATGAAAGTCCATATAGTTCTTTCAAGCATATCTTTAAGTTCTTCACTCATTTTATAACTCCATGATTCTGACCAAGGTGTCCACCAGACATCCTTCTTGAATGTACCATCTTGGTTTCTTTTTCTTTTAAATCTTTCAAACATTATGTAATAAGTCTACCTTTAAGCATAGCATTGGTTTTAATAACATTTCCGTTAATCTCTTCTAATTTCTCCATAACAGTGCTAGTTAGTATTACATCATCAGTTGCTTTGTTACTTGCACCATCTAAGTTAATTTTGCTGTACTCTATGGTAACTTTCTTACCTTGTAATAATTCTGAAGCCACTTTTGCATAGAGTTTCTTGTACGCTACAGTGCTGCTGCCTACCATACCATTAAAGTTTATATCTAAATCTTGTTGAGTTTCTCCGACAATAAGACATCCCGAAGTATGCTCATCAGTGTTTCCAGTGTGTATCAGTATATAGGTAAATCCTGGTACATCTTGTATATGCAACATACCATAATGTGCGTTCTTGTATCTCTCTGAATATTTAGCGTGAAAGCCACCTGTTTTTCTAAACTTTATATCGTATGTACCTTCAGGTATGCAGGTTTCGTGCATTACTTTTACTGCTTGGTATTGGTCTTCCAGTGTATAGCACTCAAACTTACCATCTATAAAGAGCAAACCATTCGTTGCATCTTTACCAAACTGTGTTCTTACTACTTGTAATTTCATTTTCTAAATCCAATCGTTAGTAGCCATATGGCTAGTGTTATTATAGTAGCTAGTCCTGTTACTTGTTGTGCAGACCCAGTAAGAGTAAGTGTTGCAATAACTAAACCAACCAAAGTCCAACTAAGGTTCAATGTTTCTTTAATTGCTTCTATTAACCAAGCCCATAACTTTTTAATCATTAGCTTCTCCTAAAAATAAATGCTGCCATACTAGCTATTCTAGTCAAGATTACAGGAACTACGACTTCTTGTGCTTTTTCTTTTTGGTCAGTAGTCATATCATCTCCTATATTAGCAATGGTTATGTCACCTAAATTGTCAAAATCTACTAATATTTCTATAGGATTTTCTAAGAAAGCCTCATACTGTACCTCTGTTACAACATCAGCAAGAGTATAGTTTTCTACATCTGCATTCTCTACAGCTCTCTCTACATATTCTTCTACTGCCTCTGCTACCACCTCATCTTCTTTTACAGCTTCAGCAATAATCTCTACATCTTCTGTTTCTACCTGTAATACTTCTGCTACAACTTCTACCTGTTCCTCTGTAAGTTCTTCTACATCTTCAATAGCTTCTTCTACTACTGCTTGTATAACTTCTTGTACTTCTTCTGATACTTCTTCTAAATTCTGTACACCAACATCATTAACTTCTTCAAGAACTTCTATGACTTCTTCTGTTTCTAGTTCCTCTACATACTCTTCTATAGCTTCAGCAACTTCTTCTTCTGTTGCATCTTCCTCTACAATAGGAACTTCTACAACTTGTTCTATCTCTGCTACTTCTACAGCTACTTCTTCTTCTGTAAGTTCTTCAGGTTCTTTTACTTCTTCTTGTATATCCTGGTCTTTGACATCTTCCTCTTGAATTGCATCTTCTCTGATGATGTCATCTCCTGGTATTTCTTTATCCAACTCATCTTCTACTAGTTCTTCTTCTATAATTTCTTCTTCTATAATAATTATTACTTCATCTGGTATCTCAATGACAACTTCTTCAAAGTCAAACTCTTCTTCAAGTATCTCAACATCAATCTCCACTTCCTCTTCAACAGGCTCTTCTTCTTTAATAGGTTCAAGTTCTTCCACTTCATCTTCAAGCTCCAGTTCCAGTACCATATCATCATCATCAGAAAGTTCTTCTTTGGTATCGTATTCTTCTTCATCAACAATAATTATAACTTCTTCTTCTGATTCTTCCTCTGGTATATCACAATCACCACGCTCTATTTGTGCATCAGTCATATAACAATCATACTTATCTTCGTTAGCTTTACGCTCATTGTCACGCTCTACTGTGCCATCTTCTATTTCGTAAACTTCATACTCTGCTTCAGAACCATCATCCATTGTAACAATAACTACAGGAGGAAGTGTTGTAGTCGTAGTAGTTGGTGGAGGTGGTGGTGGAGGAACAGTAGTCGTTGTAGTAGTTGTTGTAGTTGTGCTAGAAGTAGTTGTTGTAGTAGTTGTGCTAGTTGTAGTAGTAGGAATAGTGCTTTCATCTACATACTGCCAATACAAAGTATCTACTACAGTAGGGTCAGATACATTAACTTCAAACTTAGTTATAAACTTATCTGTATTAGCTTCATCATTGTTGTAATCAGTAAATGACTTATAAAAACTATCGTACATATTTGCCCAAGGAGGACCTTCTGAATTATCTTGTCCTGATTTTTGTATAGTTTCATCTGTATTATCTGAATAGTAATACTTGACAGTATAAGAATTGTTTACAGCACCAACAATAAACCCTACTTCATATACATTTTCCGAAAATTCAAAAAGAGTGCTACTACCAATTCCTAATGAACAACCTGTAGTTCCATATCTATCTTGTTCGTCACAATAAATAACACCAGTACTAACAGTCAGACCTGTTTCGTATGTACTATCTTCAAATCCTTCATTAACTGTAACTTCGCCAGGTACTTCTTCTGCGAATACAGGGCTAGGTATTAATAAAAAAAAGGCTAGACATAATCTAAATAACACTGTTTATACAGTGCCACAACATCCACCACCACAACAGCCTTCACCATTATATTTCTGCATCATACTCCTACATACTTAGGCTACCAACAATTAATATAACTGTGGCAACTAATCCCAATACTTTATAAAACTCTGACTTGTCCAGTTTATTATCTAGTTTTTCTTCTAGTTTATCTAATCTATCAATGACCATTTGTAATAACTCCTTCTGTGTAAAATCTTGATTAGAGTTTGTCATTATGGAAGGTCATCCTGTGTAAGGAAATCCCATTCATCTTGGTATGAAACACGATTATCCCAATCGTAATCGCTTATTCTTTTAATAAATCCGAGAGCTTCTTTTAAAAAATAACCTAAAAGAAAACCAATTAAATAATCCATACTATAAATTTTATCATAGGATTATTTATTATTATGTATCTCCTAATCTTTCAAATACAAAATAAGTTTCTTTTATACCATCTAAAGTTCCAGCAAGAAAACTTCCAGAAGCAATACTTGCAGCAGTAAATTTAACTTTATCATTAGATGTATTTGTTATATCTAACAACACTTCAGATGAAGCACCACCACCTAATGGAGATGATGCACTGTTGTTACCCATTTTTGCAATAGCTACATTATCAGAAGATGAAAAATTATCGTTTGTTGAAACTGTGTGAACTAATATAGTGTCAGCAGTATTATTTAAAGCGTAAATGTGACAAGTAACTTTCCATTTACCTGTACTTGGGAATGAAAATATACCAGAACTTTCTGTCATACCTGTACCAATATTAGTTACAAGTGTTCTACTAGCAGCAGTTTCTCTTGCTAAGTTAGAAGTTATATCTCCATCTGAAGTTATATTAGCAGTTACTTCATAACAATCATAATTTGTAATTCCACTTGATGAAGTACTATCTACATAAGTTTTGATTGCTTTTGCAGATGCTAGTGTATCATCACTACCACTAACACTTGATAGGTCTGTATCTAAAACTCCTGATTTAAGATTATCAACTTCTATATTAGAAACAGTATTGTTATCTACATCTAGTGTTTTGTTAGTAAGAGTATCTGTACTACCTGCAGTTATGTAAGAACCTGATGCTTGTTTACCATCTAACTGTGTTTGTATGTCGGAAGTAACACCATCTAGTCTTTGAAACTCTGCATCACTTACAGAACCATCAGCAATTTTTGCAGCATCAAGAGAACCTGTGATAGAACTAGCACCTAAATCTACTGCTAGTTCTGTAGATTCTATTACAAGACCACCATTAGATTTTAAGTCTGTACTAAATGTTGTTCCTGATAAATCAAGACCATCTCCTGCTGTGTAAGTTGTATTAGTATCGGTAGCTGCGATAGTAATAGAACCTGCACCATTTGTAATAGACACATTTGTTCCTGCTGTTAATGTTCCTACTGTTGGGTCACCTGTACCATCTCCAATAAGAAGTTGTCCATTTGTTAATACTGATGTAGCTGTTACAGCACCTGTACCAGAACCTAACAATACACCACCATCTGTTAGTGAAGTAGCACCTGTACCACCATTAGCTACAGGTAATGTTCCTGTTACTTCTGCTGCTAAATCTACACCACCAGCTTTAATAGTTACTGCACCTGAAGAAACAGCAAAGTTATCTGATGAGAAACTTGCAATACCTTTGTTAGAAGTTGTTGCATCTTCTCCTGCAATAGTAAGTGTTGTGCCTGTAGCAGATGTGTCAATACCTTCTCCACCTGTTACTGTTAATGATTCTGAATCTAAATCAATGTCTATTGTTCCTGAATCAGATATTAAATCTAAATCCTGTGCAGTTA
>Ga0098042_1000882_pt1 | contig 11577 bp, 13 predicted proteins | sample 9_EtaG_FD_75066 | JGI IMG/M metagenome (GOLD analysis project Ga0098042, IMG submission 75066) | Marine viral communities from the Subarctic Pacific Ocean - 9_ETSP_OMZ_AT15188 metaG | ecosystem: Environmental > Aquatic > Marine > Oceanic | place: Pacific Ocean | collected 2015-01-10
CTCAACTGATGCATGGACATCATCTGAGCATATAGATCTAGCATCTGGTAAAGGATACAAACTAAACAATACAACAGTATTGAGTGGAACAACACTAGGATCTAGTATTGTAACATCATCACTCACTGCTCTTGGTACCATAAGCACAGGTGTGTGGAACGGTACTGCAATCGGTAATGATTATATCGCAACTATCACAGCACCTGGCAAGATTGCATTGAGTTCATTAGAGATTGATGGTGGCACAGATATTGGTGCTGCACTAGCAGATGCTGACTTACTAATCGTAGATGATGGTGCAGGTGGTACAAATAGAAAGACTGCTGCATCACGTATCCCAACATATGTGTTCAGTAAAGTATCTGGAGACGTATTAATTGCATCTAATGGTGCTGCTACAATTCAGGCAAACTCAGTTGCCCTATCGACTGACACCACAGGTAATTACGTTGCTGCAGGTGCAGTATCAGGTAATGGATTATCTGGTTCAGCAGGTGCAGAGGGTGCTACTTTCACTGTAACATCCAACGCAACGAATGCCAACACAGGAAGCACAATCGTATTCAGAGATAGTTCAGGAGATTTCTCTGCTGGAACTATCACAGCAACACTAACAGGAACAGCAACAAATGCTACCCATGTTACGGTTGCTGATAATGAGAGCACAAACGAGGATAACTTAATTCCGTTCATTGAAGATGCTTCTGCTACTGGTAACGTTGGTTTAGAATCTGATGGAGATTTCAGTTATAATCCCTCAACAGGAAAAGTAACTGCCACAGGTTTTATTGGAACACTTACTGGTAACGTGACAGGTAATGCTGACACTGCAACAGAGGGCACAAACGTAACTGTCACTGCTAATAATACCGCAAACGAGACAGTATATCCATTATTTGTTGACGGAGCAACAGGTACACAAGGTTGTGAAACAGACACAGGTCTAAATTACAACCCATCAACAAATACGTTGGTGGCAGGTACATTTAGTGGTGGTTTATCAGGCACAGCATCAAATGCTGCTCTATTAGATTCACTAGATAGTTCACAATTTGTCAGATCTGATACTGCAGATGGTATCACTGCCACTCTTACAGCGAGGGCAATCACACCAGAGGCAGACTCAACTTATGACTTGGGTACAGACGCAGTAAGATGGGCAAATGTGTATGCTGATGACGTAAGAACAGGTGACCTTCACTTATCTAACGAGCATCGTGGAGGAAACACTGTCGATGGGTCATGGGGTCACTACCAAATCCAAGAGGGTGAGGACGATCTATTCATTATGAACAAGAGAAGTGGTAAGAAATTCCGCTTCGTATTGGAACAAGTATAAAACTTATAAATAACCAAGAAGGAGATTAGTAATCAATGGCTTTTCACGGTAATGCAGCTAATGCGAACGTAACTACCGATGTGTCACAGGGTACTTATGGTTCTGGTAATGCAATACCAGTCATAACCATAGATTCAAGTGGCAGACTTGATGCGATAAACACATCATCAGTTACATATTCCACACTGAACGCAGGGGCAACTGTAGGTTCAGTTGGAAGTTATGCTTTTATGCAACAAGCGAGTGGTAACACTCAATATGCACCAGGCGACACACTTGCAGGTTCTAGTCTCAGATACTCAGACGCAACAGGTCGAGTTCACAACGATACACCATCAGGAAACTGGAGATGTATGGGTTATGACTCAGGTGCTGCACTGACAAACTCAGGTACAGTTGGTGGATCAGCAGCTGGTAACGCTGCTCTATCAGGTGGTAATGTTCAAGGTAACGTTACAGGAACTGTATCAGGTAATGTTCAAGGTGATGCCACACTTGCTTCAGGTAATGTTCAAGGTAACAAGAACGTCAACGTTTCTGGTAATATACAAGGTGGTAAAGGTGGATCCTTCAACGTCACACCATCTGTAGATACTGACGAACTCGCAGTTGGAGGTAACATAGCAACTGACGATCTAAGTATCACTGGTAACACAGGAACTATAGACACTGATGAATTATCAGTTGCAGGTAACGTTGCAGTCAACGTGAACCTCGGTTCTATTACAGTCAACACAACTGTAGCATACTCATCAACCCTTTGGTTACGTTATTCTTAAAAAACAATGGCAGACACAAGTTACGAAGTAGTACGAGCAAGGAACCCAAAGTGGGCAAATCCTGAAAAGAATATGATCGACATGGAGGTAGACTTCTCTCCATTGGATGAGGAGTGGTTAGCATATACTGCATCCCCTACAGATTCAACTGTCGAGCACTCAAGATATTTGTACACACAAGCAATAAACGGAGCATACGGAGATATAGGAGACTACGTTCATCATACTTTATGGACACCATGGTTTGAAGATAAGACTGAAGTATCAAATGAAGGTTTAGTGCAGTTACTTTTAGAGAAAGGCATATTGACAGACGCAGAGGTAGATACAATACTTGTTGAGAAAACAGAGTTCCAAGGATTCTCTAGACCTGCATCAGATGCTGGAACACATAATGGAGGAGCATACTTCGGTTCTACATAGTATAATAGTTATTATATAATGTACGCTGACAAATCAGATAAGTGGCATCACACTATGGCGAGGTATTTGGGTCTATCACCCGATACCTCGTTTTTATTTGGCATTCTACCAGGTTTATGTCGTGAGGCAATAGGTAGATATGATCACATGTACACTAAAAAAGAGTGTTTCAATAGTGATAAGATATATGCATGGTCAAAACATCATGCTGACAAAATAAATTCTGCAAAATTCACAAGAACTAAGGCATATTATGGCACTGCACCATTTATGTGGGAGTTAGGACGTGTTGCCAGCAAACATAAATTCAAACCAGAAGGATCCTTATTCTTCTTACCAAGAGACGATCAAGTTACTATAAGAGATGAAGAATGTGAGTCAGTGCAAAGAGTAATAGACTCAGCACCTCGCCCTATTACATTTTTCCTACCTTGGCGAAACTGTGATATATGGAAACATTGGGACAAATTGAAGATAAGTGACGGTGAATTTGTTCAGATGACAGATCCAGTTACAAGACAAGAAACATTATCGTATAATATTCTTAGACATGAGCATGTTTATATTCCTTGGCCTGGCACTGACATCTATTATGCAGAGTTCTTAAATAAGCAGGTGCATGTATATGATAGGTTAGAGCAATATCGCACAAAAATTAAAGATGAGATGGATAGGGAAAGGACAGATGTCTTACATTATTTGAAGTGGGGTTATAATTGGTTGACTGATGATCAGAGAACTTTCTTTGAGTGGACAAAAAATTGGCATGACATTGATAAATCTGTAAGACAAAATCTTACATTACAAATATTAGGATTAGATGCACTCAAGTCACCAGAAGAATTACATGACGATTTATCATATCATGGATACTTAGAAAACACACAAAAATTTACTCTCAATAAAGAGTATCAAAAATCATATGAGTGGTTACAATCTAGTCTTGAAAAAATTCGTGGTCAGACATTGCACGATCATCCACATATATCACTGCTCTAGGTTTACCAAAATATAATTTGTGATACTTCACACCCCACTTAGTGAGTTGTGCCTCAGTTCTTTCTCTACAATAATTATCTGCTTCCTTCTGTGCTGCTGTAATATCTTCATGCATAGCACTACTTCGTATAAATCCTCGTGCAGTCATAAGATATATGGTTGCACCTTCGTCATACAATTTGTTTACTTTTTCTATACGACTAGGTACAGGTATTGCTTCCCATGGTGTTCCTTCGTGTGGTTCTGTGAGTGTGCCATCTATATCAATACAATAAATGTTCGTGACACGATCAGTGATGTCATCAAATCTCTCAACGAGAGGTGCGATATTCGAGTTCATTTTCAAGATAGTGAATTGCTTTTTTTAGGTCTGCGATGTCGTCATCTTTATGACCTGCTCGACAGACATATTTAATGACATTACCGAGGTGGAAGTCAAGTTCTTGTTCTCGTATGAAATCCCATACTTGTGTTTTACCTCGTTTATAGTATTGTGGTCCTCGATCAGATGATGTCATGATATGTGTGGTAATTTTGGTAAATCAACGCCTATTGCTTCCATCATCATGTAGATAGACCATATGGCATTGCACTCAAATTCGTGATAAGTCTTGGCAGGTATAACAAGAGTATCTAGTGACTCATGTTGTTCTGGACAGATAAGTAAGGTGTCGATAGTGTCTTGTATCCTTTCTTGTCTTAGACTCATAAGAGCATCAGATACACCTGCATGTTTTCTACAGGTGATACCTATAATAAGATCAGCATGTTTTGCATACTGCATCCATGGAATTTTCCAATCTTTATTATCTGCCAATGCTGTAGTATTGATAGAGTCAGGAGCAAAACAAAATTTACCTGTGTGTCTGAATATATCTGATGCCATATGTTGAGCAACAGCAAGATTCCCACCATTACCAAAAAGTGCAACACTTCTTGCCTTATGAAGTTTAGATGGGAAGTGTCGAAGGTCTATATCAATCATAATAATCCTCGTTGCTTATATTCTAGCACATTATGTATAATTTTTCATATAATTGCTGACTTGTTTTTTAATGTCTTGACCTAGATCATTTATCCACAGATTGTCAGTAGAATCTCTTGGTAAAACTTTATCTAGGTTAAAAGTTTTAGCATAGTCTCCTCTATCTAGAGAAAACATTTCATATGGTATGTCATGCTTATCTAGGAATCTAGGCATGTACTCTTGAAATCTTCTAACTCGATTAACAAGTCGTATTGTTTGTTCCTCTGATTCAGGTCTACCCGTTCCTGAAAATATATTATATGCTAGATGTTCTATATCTTCCTTATATGCTACGATACTCTTACGTTTTCTTAGTTGTTGTACTATATCGGGGTGTGGTTTGATCATTGGGTTATCACTCTGCATTTCTTTTATCACCTTGTGATTGTCTTTACCTTTACCAGCATAACCAAAAAGTATGAAGGGATTATTTATTAAATCTTTGTCAAGTATTTCGTCAATACATCCCCAAAAATTTGTATGTGTATTGATGAGGTCATAAGGAATTTCATAATTTCCTCTGTTATCTTTTTTATAAAACCACATTTCACAGTAATGCTTATCAAGCAACTTGTCACTCACATCTATAAAGTGATTATGATATTCTAATTCATTTTGTTTATTGCACCAATACCATTCAATTTTATATAACTTGCCCACTGGTTTCGACATTGTACAACACAATGGTTTATTTTGTAAGAGAGTAACATGACTTCTCTTATTCAACCAAAACATATCTCTTAAAATATGTTTTCCAGATCTTATTGATGAGTAGTATGTGTATTTCATGGATTCTCTTTTATATAATTATCTATCCAACTCTCAATGATGTCACATGGTTCTATAAAATCATAGAATCTAGGGTGTGGGTCTTGTAATTTTGTAAAAGTCTGATCCAGATTGAAACGTTCTCCGTAATCATCTTTATCAAGATTGAATATATCGTAGGATATATTATAATAATCAAGACAAGTTATAATATCTTTCTCAAACTGTCTATTATGATTAATTTGTTTTGTCACCTGCTGGACGTACTTCTCTGTTGTGTCTGTATATAATACATTTGGGTCTTTATATGGTATGTGACCATTACCTATAAAATAATTTCTTGCTAGTTCTCTTATATCTTCCTTGTGTGTTACTATATTCTTTCTTTTATTAAGTTCATCAACCACATATTCTATTGGTATGTTTATTAGATTGGGTTGGTGACTTCTCAAAAGTTTTCCCAATTTATTTGTACCCAATACACCACCGTATCCTAACATAACCAATGGATTTACTATTATATCTGTATCAAAAGCATGTTTGAAGCATTTTGAGAAATTACCAGTGCAGCAGGAACTTGCTTTTATATCTGTGTCTTTGAGTAGTTTTTTTATAGAATGAATGCCATTTGTGGGGACTGGATACCATATCTCATTATATGTGTGGTCAAGTATTATATCTCCATCAACATGGTAAGATGTTTGTACTAAATTACCAGTAGTATCATCTTCCCAGTACCAATCAAAATCCCCTGCTGGTGTACTCATCACCGCATAGATTGGTGGTGTACCACAACAAAAAAGACTATGAGTCTTATTATTATACCAAAACATATCTCTTATAAGATACTTCCCTGCTTTGCCAGGACAAAAATAACTATACTTCATGATACTCACTCATATACCTATCTATCCACTGGTCTACCTTTGAGTGATGACGTTCTTTTAGTATAGTATCAGTACCCTCAGTCACATATCTTTCGAGGTCATTGTTCAAACCAAATATACTATAATCTCCCTTATCAAGACTCCACATTTCATATGGTATATTATATCTGTCTAACGCTACCTGCATGCATGTAGGTATTCTTCTTGCTTCATTTATTCTACAAGATATAGTACTATAATATTCCTCATCATCTGAATTATTTTGACCACCACCAAGAAACCATGATCTTGCCATACGTCTTATATCTTCTTTATACACTATGACATTTTTTCTTTTCTTCAACTGGTCTATTGAGTAATCTAAATCAACAGTCAGGTATCTTTCATCATTAGACAAAGCATCACTCATATTTAAACCTTCCCTATCTGCTTTCGTATATCCATGATAACCTAGCAATACCTCTGGATGTAGTATGTGATCACATTCAAAAAATTTATTGAAAACTTTGTAAAAATTTTGTGGATTCCACACTATATCAGTTTCTAATTCTACAGGTTGAGTCCAACAATATTTTCGTGCTAACCAATGCTCACTCTTCTTATTTTCTTTTCCTCTTTTCTTGTGGTCATTTATAGTGCCTAACCAATCAATATCGTTATAATTTCTATGCTCTCTCAACCACCTTATGTTATCGTCTTTATCAACCCAATACCATTGTAGAGTATTAGCTTTAGGTTCAAATATTGTACAGAACAATCCACAGTTACCTTTCACTCTTGCCAAACTATGACCATTCATGAGTGCTGTATAATGGTAGTGTAATCTACCACCTCTATCTGTCGTGAAATACGAGGTTTTCACTCATTCATTGCCATGAGGTATTGTTCTACAATTTGAATATGCTCTGGTCTATCAATACCCTGTTGCTTACCACAATTAGGCACAAGCAAAGCATCAACATTATATTTACCACAGAATCCAATAGTATCTAATCCTTTCCAATACTTCACAAATGTCATATCAAGATTACGATAGTCCTCTATGACTTCTCGTTTATAAAAATAATATCCTAATTGTGGTACTACATTATCATTCACAATTTCGGGTGTTCTCATAAGATATAATACTCTACCATTGTTTACAATCATTTGCACAACGTCAGGATCTTCGGTATCTCCTTCTAATGTTTCTCTGTAAGGTTGTACCATATCAGACTCATGATCTACACCATACTCAACTATGTAATCTATGTGTTCTGGATTAGCAAGTGGTTCGTCTCCTTGAAGATTGAAAATATAATCACATTTCAAATTTGATGCTACCTCTGATACTCTATGATTACATGTATAATGTTTGCCTGTAATGATACTAATACAACCTTCTTCTTTATCAACAAGATCTTTTATAACCTGATCTTCTGTTGCAACAATAATAGTATCAAAGTGCTTACATTTCTTTGCAGCATCTAAAACCCTAAGTATAAGTTCTCTACCACATATTTTTGCTAGAGGTTTATTTGGAAACCTAGATGATGACATTCGTGCAGGGATGACACATGCAATAGTTTTGTTTCTGTACATAAAATTCAGATCTTATCGTGTAGTCTACCAGAGAGTCTCAAATCAGTCAACCCTCGTGTTTGTATATATTCCTCTACTATTCGTCTTGCGAAATCATATCTTTGACTTCGTTTAGATACTACATGCCTACCATAATGGTCAGCAGTAGTATGTTTAGGTATTTGATTCTCACACAATGTTTTGTAATTATGTGTATCTAGATTTAGATGTTCATAAGGTATGTTGAGATCTATGAGTAATTGTTCTACATTTCTATTTTTTGTCACGAAGAAATCAAGATGACTGAATACTAATTCCTTATCAGTATAATATGCGTCCTCTACATCCTTTACGTTCGTGTTCATATACTTATTAGTTTCCTTTGATTCAAAGAGATTTATTCGTTCAATACAAATGTCAACAACATCTGCTTTATATGGAATTATATTTCTACATGTTTTGAAGTGTTCTATAAATGGTTTGTAAGACATCATTTGTGGATGTATTTGTGGTATGAATACATCACAATCACACAAATCATTGAAAAAATGATCTTCCCATACACTCCCATCATCTGAATATATTGGATACAATTTTCTACCTGTTTTTTTACATACACCTGTCGTGAATTTAGGTCTAGGAGAATTTATTTTTCCATATCCAAGATAATCTTCTCTTACAAATTCTTTGATTCTTATACCCTTATCTGTATCGTGATGTAATAGGTCATCACTTGATAGTCTTTCTATTTTGATTTCTGTCGTTATATTATTCTCTTCCTCATACCTATAATATTTTATTCTATGTTGGTCTAATTCGTCATATTTCCATTTGTTAGTCACGTACAAACTACCACCCTGCATTTGAGTGACTGTCTTTCTATTGTATCTGAATATACCATGAAAATATGATTTACCATAATGTTTGAACCCCCATATCACATTCATAATTTTCGTGGTAACATAGATAATATCTATACTACCACATCAATGGCGATACCGCACCCACCTAGACCAGAGAATTATGGTAATCATGACCTCACACCACGTTGGGAAATAGGTTCGTTTGAGGTGGGGGACGTAGTAGAGTGCTTCAAATGTCTAGATGGTGTGATGCAACCAAGTAAACCTGACTGTGGCATCATATCATTTGTATCAGGTGGGTCTATGAGTGTGACAGTAGGTTGCAACTCAGAGGGTAGAGCAGTAAATGTTTGCATCAGTCAATTGTATAACGTAAGAATACTAGAACCCCATGAATATACCAAACTGGCAACATCACTCCAAAAAGGATGCCAAACGAACTCTGCGACCTCAAATGTTGCGACAGGCAAAGAAGAGAACCTCGCTCTTTCTCACACGATTGAAAAGAGAATCGAAACTTATCCACTCGAAGCAAAATCATACTAGACAATAATAATATTGGCACAGAGGGGTATACATATGGGAATGTTGTGGTTATAATGAATAGTATATACACCGAATACAATGCCAGTCAACATAGAAATCAAAGGCAATCTTGCCAAACTACTCGCAACAGAGAATCTTATCATTGAGCATAAGCAAGTTGACACAGCATCATTTGATGTTCAACGTAGAGTTCTAACACTACCTCAATGGGAGACAGACAGCAACTATGTTTATGACATGCTTGTTGCTCATGAAGTTGGTCATGCACTACACACACCATTCAGAGATTGGAGAAAAGAAGAGAAGTACAAAGATCTACCTATGGACTATATCAATGTAGTAGAAGATGCTCGCATTGAGAAGTTGATGAAGCAAAGATTTGCAGGGTTGAACAAAGATTTCTACAAAGCATATGAAGAACTACATGCTAACAACTTCTTTGATGTAAATGACGATACAGTAAATGATCTGAAACTTATTGATAGAATCAATCTATACTTCAAGATCGGTGCATATCTTTGCATTGACTTCAATGATGAAGAGAATCAAATCATTACAGAGATTGCACAGGCAGAGACATTTGACCAAGTGCTAGATTTATCTCTCAAATTATACAACTTATCAAAGCAACAAAAGCAAGAGATAGATCTATTAGAACTAGAGTCAGTCAAGTTAGACCCTGATGGCGAACCTATGGAAATTCTAGGCACACCACAGAATGTACAGACTCAGGATGAAACAGAGGACGAGGACGGCACAGAGACAGATGGTAGTGCTAATACACCTGTACCAACTGATGACGAGGTAGATGATTTCGACTCACTTGAATTATCAGAGAAAGCAGGGAATCACGCTAACATTGAACAGTCTGACACACAGAGAACATTTGATCGCAATGTCAGAGAAGAACTCAAGTCAGATGACCACAGAGAGACAAACTATGTGTCTATACCAGAGGTAGATACTGACTCTATACTAATCAAGTTTGAGACAGTTAGGGACGCACTCAAGTCTCACTTCTCACATAAAACAACTGAGTCTGACCCCTGCACACACCCATATGAAATAAATGGACATAATGCAAGAATAGACAGAGCAGTTGAAGAGTTCAACAAGGTCAAACTATCATCAAGAAAAGATGTCAACAACCTAGTCAAAGAGTTTGAAATGAAGAAGTCAGCAGACTCATATTCTAGGTCAGCAACATCAAGAACTGGTATGTTAGACATGACTAAACTACACACTTACAAGTTCAATGATGACATATTCAAGAAGGTCACAGTTATACCAGAGGGTAAGAATCATGGTCTTGTATTCCTACTAGACTGGTCTGGTTCTATGCACAATATACTAGAAGATACTATGAAACAGTTATTCAATCTAGTATGGTTCTGTCGTAAGGTACAAATACCATTCGAGGTATATGCCTTTACTAATGACTCATGGTCACTTGACCCTAGAACTAAAGATCAAGACCCACATGCTTATACATGGCAACGTGATTTACCATCACACCATACACCTAAACTCAATGAGATAGTTATTCCTGACACTTTCAGATTAGTAAATATACTATCAAGTCAGCAACGTGGTAGAGACCTTGATGAAATGATGAAGTTACTATTCTTGCAAGTAAAAGCAATGAGTAACTATGGAGAACTACCTTATCTAAGAGAGTTCCAACTATCAGGAACACCACTCAATGAAGCAATCATATGTGTAGGTCAGTTGACTAAGAAAATAATCAAATCAACTGGTATCCAAAAGGTTCATGTAGTTGTATTGACTGATGGAGACGGATTTCATTGTGAGTATATGAGACAAGGTTATGATGGTCAACTCTCAAAAGGTACAGTATATTCTGGTGGGTTCATGATTAGACAAGGTTCTAAATCATTCTCAGCAGGTAATGGACATACTGACCTTACAACCGCATTGGTCAGGTCTGTCAAGTCAGAATTACCTAATACATCATTCTTAGGTATTAGAATCATAGAGAGAGACTACAGACATTTCTACATGGGATACGCTAGAAACTCATATGGTATGTTTGATGATATGAAAGCACAGAACCGTAAGGAAGGCATGATTCACTTCAAGTCTGACTCATTTGATCAATGGTATGGTATCTCAAGTAATAAGTTACATGATGATGCTGAACTAGCAGTAGATCAAGGTGCTGACAAGAGAGCAATCTCTACCGCTTTCAAGAAGATGAACAAGGGTAAAAAGACCAACAAGGTTATGGTAAAACAATTCATAGACCAGATAGCATAGTGTCACATGGGATGGTTGCCATCCCATTTACCTTATGGTACGATAAGGACAAGCAAAACAAATTTCTAAAATTCATGCCTACTACTTACGACAGCAATTTCCATCTTGA
>Ga0098042_1000884_pt1 | contig 11567 bp, 12 predicted proteins | sample 9_EtaG_FD_75066 | JGI IMG/M metagenome (GOLD analysis project Ga0098042, IMG submission 75066) | Marine viral communities from the Subarctic Pacific Ocean - 9_ETSP_OMZ_AT15188 metaG | ecosystem: Environmental > Aquatic > Marine > Oceanic | place: Pacific Ocean | collected 2015-01-10
TCATTACGTTAACCAACTAATAATTTTTTCCCACCATTTGTTTCCTGGTGCCTGACTCAAACTGCAATCACAGTGAGCACATTTATTAATACCTTCGTGAACGTGATGACTTATCTTGTGTCCGCATAAATCACACATCTTTGCTTGTGGTTGTTTAATCATGTTTCTTCTCCTCTATTTCGTAGAAAAATTTATCGGTATCCTCTGTCTTCCATTTACCAGTATCCTCTACATTCCACTCGTTAGTCTGTACTTTCCAGTCAGGAATGTTGTCCTTTACTGTGAAAGAAGGCAGATCCCAAATACATCTGTTGTTGGGCTGGGCTGCATAATTGCCGTCATCTAAGGCTATTATGTGTGCACACTTGTGTTCGTGTGGTATTTCTGAATGATCAGAATCTATTATATTACCCTCTGGATGAGCCCAGTCAACAGTAAATAAATAGGACCCATTATGCCATTTTTTATCTTTTCCTATGTATTTGCCGGATGCTGCGCTTAAAATATTCCAAGTAGTAACAGCAGGATAATAACTAAAAGAATTCCAAAGTTCCAATTCATCAAGTCTTTTATGTGGAACATCTTTCGGTTGAAAACCACGTTGAATAAAAGCCGTAATTGGGAGACGATAAAAGACTGCACCATTTTCCATAATGGCGTGCCATAGAATAGCACGGCCGCCCATGCTTGTGAGGCCAAAGATAATACAGTCTTCAACTTCTCCTTTATGTTTTTTAAGATCATATAAATACTCCCTTCTTATTTGAGCATATTGTACAGGAATATTTGCATTTAAGTAAGCCATAATTTCTCCTTATTTTATTGTACCCCAATTCGGTCCAGATTCATAGTCAACCTTATTAGGAATTCTTAATTCAACTGCATGTTCCATTATATCTTTTATTTTATTAGCTTGTTCATCTGATTCAACAGATATATCAAGCTCATCATGTATCTGTATATGCGGTGTGATGCCTTCCTTGTATAATTCTAACATAGCTTTTTTAGTCATGTCTGCAGCTGATCCTTGTATTAATTTATTTAATGCTTTGTATGTAAATGCTCTGCGATGACCGTTTTCATGCCAATAATTTTTTTGTTTGTTACCATCTTTATCTAAAATAAATTCTCCTTCTTCATCTTTCATATGTGGACCCATGGCTTGTAGTTCTAACATTCTTTCATGATCTTGTGCTGGTACAAATCTACCCCAATCATTACCTTTTAATATGGGTTCGTATTTTGGAAATCTACATTTTCTATTTAAAATAGTTTTTATTCTACCCTGGCTTTGTGCTGCTCTCATTAATTCATTTGTTAATTGTTTTACGAAAGGTACTTTTGCGTGATAACTATCAAATAAATTTTTAGCTTTAACTGAACTTACACCTAACTCTGCTTCTAACTTTGCTTTACCCATACCATAAAACAATCCAAGGTTAATTACCTTAGCTTGACTTCTTGGTATCTTTGCCATGTCCGCTACAACCTGGTGAAAGTCTGCTTTAGGATCTGAATCATATGCGTCTGCAATTTTATTTACAGAAGCTAAACCAAATCTTAATGCATACTCTGTAACTAATCTTGGTTCTTGTTGCGAGTAGTCAAAACTTCCCCACTTACAACCTTCTTCAGGTATAAATAAACTTCTAATTAATGGTCCTGTTTCTGGATCTTTTGCAGGTATCTGTTGTAGATTTGGATTAGAATATGAAAACCTGCCAGTCACAGTTCCGCCATCATCAGAACGTATTTGATTTATTTCTGCATGTATTCTACCATTGTGTTGATGTCTTAAAATTGTATCTATGAAAGTTGTATTAACCTTGTTTATTCTTCTAGCTTCTGCTATCTTTTGAATTATAGGATGTTCATGATTCGAAAGGAAATTTTTTGTAAATGAAGGTGCACCAGTCTTTGCTGTTTTTTCAAAAGGTAATTTTAAATGTTCAAAGACTTTTTGTATACTTCGCGCAGCCCATATTTGAGTTTCTATTCCTGTTTCTATTTTTACTTGGTGGATTAATCTTTCTTCTTTTGTCGTTAGCTCTCGCTTTAGTGTATGAGCTCTTTGAGCGTCAACTCTCACACCAAGAAATCTCATATCAACCAAACAAGGAAAAAGATCAGTCTCTAAATTAAATATATCTTGACAATCTTCTTCGTATAATAATTTTTTAACGTGTTGCCAAAGTTTAAAAGTTAACTCTGCATCTTTTTCAGCATAAGCTCCTACTTCACTTGCAGGTAACTTCCACATCTCTGCTTTTGGATCAAGTCCTCTAGACTTAGCTGCTTCAGTTAAAGCTTTTTCATTTTTACCTTCGTTAAGATAATGCCAAGACAAAGCATTTAATGTGTATGCAAATCTATTCTCATCTAAAACAGAACATGCAATCATTGTATCTACGATTAAACCATTGATTTTTATACCTAAATTACGTATCCAACATACATCATACATAGCGTTATGAAATATTTTTGTAGCTGGACATTCACAAATATCTTTAAACCATTCTAAAGTTTTAACCCTGTTTGTATTTGGTCCTTCACCATGAGCAATTGGAAAATACCATTTGTCATTAAACGTAGCCACAGCAATACCTACAACTTCACCATTACCTGTAACAGCACCAGATCCTTTTGATTTTAAATCAGGATCTCTTGTCTCTAAGTCAATTGCAATCTCATCGTAATCTCTTAGATCAGGATATTCTGTGGGCTGTACCCATTCGGTTTGTGTTAGATATTTAGGTATCTTCATTTTTTATCTTTTAATTTTTTTATTTCTAAATCACAATAATGTTTAATTTTTTCTAAATCTTCTATTCCATTTTTGTGTAAATATCTGCAAACATATTTCACAACGTTGCCCTGAAAGAATGATAAATCATTTTTTGAAATAAATTCATAGGGTTGAATGTGAAAGTCCTTGTAGTGAGATCCTCCAATTTGTTTATCTTGTGGAAAAGCTTCGTCAAGCATTTTTTTATTTGTCATAATTGATACTCCTTTATTTTCTTTTTTGCTTTCAGTTTATATAGATTATTTCTAGCTCTAGTTGTGCCCACGTACCACACTCTATGCTCTTCATCTTGTTTGTCAACACTTAGACGTATACTTTTTTGTACTTTAGCACCTTGATGTAAAGATAAAATTACATTGTCTTCTTCACCACCTTTTGCAGCATGAATTGTAGATAGCCATACCCTTGCTTTTTCAGAAAGTTTTTCACCCCCAGAAATTATATTTCGAATATAAAGTATTTCTTTTTGATCAGCTACAAAGATTTCGTGCCAGCTTTTTTCAGGATTCCAATTGCCACTGGGAATATATTCTACAACATCATTTATTTCTTTTTCTTCTAATTTTCCCTCTCTTACCCACTTTGTATATGCCATGGCAGCATTGTATATACCAACGTTAAAACTTTTACCTTTGTTACTTTGATAATAAATATTTTTATTTTTTAATTCTTTCATAATATCTAACAGATTACTTTTAGTTCTTGTAAGCACTAACCATTTGCCTTGAGACAAATCAACTTGTCCTAAATTATTTATATAACACGCAAGACCTTCTTGCGCTCGTGGAAGATATTCTTTGTGTTTCCTGATGCCTGCTATCTTACTCACAGCTATTTGTGATTGTTCTTGTACTGCCCTTGATACTCTTCTTGAATATCTTAATACTCTTTCATTAGCAGGTTCTTTAATAAATCTATTAACATCAGCACCAGCCCAAGCAAATATAGCTTGATCATCGTCGCCAGCTAAATACATATCTTCACAATTTTCTCTTAATTTATCATACAGTTGCCATTGTAAAGGTGATAAGTCTTGCGCTTCATCTATAAAAATAGCTTTAAACTTTGGAAACTTATCTGATTTAATTGCTTGTTTTATTAAATCATTAAAATCTAGTAGATGCATTTTCTTTTTATATTCTTGTAAGTTTATATAAATATGACTTAAAGTATTCCAGTCTATATCTTTTCTATCGTGTTCGTTAAGATCAAACTCTTCACGTATATCTATGTCTTTGTTAATAGCTTTGCCTATCATTTGAAAGTATGGATTATTACATGTTAAGAAATGTGTTTGTTCTTCATTATACTTATCATTAAAACTTACTCTTACGTTTAACATTTTACCCAATGCTTCGTAATGATGTGGTTGAATTATGTCTTCTTCGTTTTTGTTTAACAGATGAAAACAAAATGCATGTAGAGTTTGAAAGTATGGAAGTTCTTTTTCATTTACATCAATTCTTTCTTTTGCTTCACCTGCTGCTTTTTTTGTAAAAGCAAAATAACCTATCTTATGATAAGGCGTACCTGTCCTTACATATGCTTTAACTCTTCTAAGCAATCTAAAAGTTTTACCTGTACCAGGTGGTCCGTATATTTTAATTGGCTTTTTCATCGGTTCTTTTAAAAGTATCTAATAAAGTTCCCGTGAATCCAAAGTTACCATGATGTGTTGTTTCACCATCAACCACAGCATAAAATTTAAAACCTGCTTGTGTTGCAAGATTAGAAAAATGTGTATCTTCTCCCCACCAATAACCAGATTTATTATCAAAAACTGTGTCCCAAAAATTATAAAAGTATGAATTAGCTTTCTCAGATATAATTTCTTTTTGTTTTATTTTTAAACCAGGGTGGTCTTTTATTAATTTTTCATAGACTTTTCTACTTATCAAAGTTAATCCAGCAGGACCTATTGTTATTTCAGTCAAACCTTTGTCATCTATTCTAATATCTGTTGGGTCTTTAAAAGCTACAGAATATTTAATTGTATTGTCTTCAGTTTTTTTTCTGTATGGTGTGCATATAAAATCCTTTCCAGATAAAATCATTCTACCTATAACCTTAGGATCAAATTCTACATCAGAATCTATAAACAATTGATAGTCATAACCTGATTCTAAAAACATTGCAGTTAAAACATTTCTTCCATAACCTACGTATGGACATTTAAAAGTTCCTATCTCTACTTTTATTTTAGCTTGTGTAAATTTATCAAAAAGTTTTAATAATGATAAACATGTTGCTACGTGCATTGTATCGTATGTAGGCATACATATAAATACACTTGGTATTTTTTTCGTCATACTATATTCTCCTTATCTTCTATTTTTATTTTTTCCTCTGGTATATTTTCTTTCATCAAATCATCAGCAGGTATTTTTAAACACCTAACTGCAGGAAATGATTTTTCATTTTCTCCTTTTGGAAATCTTTTTTGAAAACCAAACTCTCCTTTAAAATGTGTTTTAATTAAAGTTCCTGTTCTTGGTCTATCTTTTGTCCATTCATTTCTTTTTATCTCTTCGTAAAATTTATCGTAATCAAAGTAATAATATTCATCATCTTTTAATACAGCTCCACTTTTAAACGATGCATATGTTTTTGCCTCTGGTCCATTTACATAATCTTCTAAATATTTTTTTAACATTTCTATTGGATTAGTACCAGCAGGTGGTTTAATATCCTCTTTAGTGGCCCATAGAGCGTCCAGGATAGGCTGATATTCATTATTCTTAATGATAGGAGGAAATATAGATGTTTGGTCTGCTATAAGCGCTCTCATCTCCTTCATTTCTGCTATCTTTTTTATATGTTTTGCATGTATCTGAACTACCTTACTGTCAGATAATTCTACGTTAAAAAAATATTCTGGATCAGGTTTGTAATCTATTTTAATTAAACCTGATATCTGAGGCCAACTGCTTTCTTTATGACTACCAATACCAAACTTTCTTCTAAGACAAGTTCCTTTTGCACAATAAGCAGAGATAGGTAAGTCATGACATGTATGACCTGCTGTATCTTTGTCCCAACTTTTTATTTTTTCATGTACTTTAGCATCACCCCAAGTGTCATCATATTCTATAAAATCTCTTGCAGCTTGTAATAATTTTTTCTTCCAATCATCTTTGTGTTTCTTTTTAGTAAACACCATGTAGTTAAATAAAAATCTATCTCTTTCATCTTTTAATTTGTTCCCTGATTCCTGAACCTGTTTGCATATCATCTGTAAACATGGAGGACCATCAAGTAAATCTTCTGGTCCACCTGTTAATATTTCTTTTACTTTTTTATTAGATACTTCTTGTAATGATTCTTTTGTTTGTAGATTATCTTTTACTACGTTTAAAAAATCTTCTAACTCTAATTCTTTTCCGTCAGGTAATAATGCTTTACGTTCTGTCTTTTTAAAATAAGGTAAATTAATAAATGATCCAGATGTTCTAACATTATCTTGATTCATACCCAGCTGTGTTTGTTTAGGAAATATTTCTGTCTTTGATGACAGTCCAAATAAAAATAATAAATTCTGCAAAAACTCTCTAATTAAAGTTGCAGGTACTTTTTCTTTTGTAAATACATAAATGTGAAGGCCATTACTTTTTGATTTGATGGGAACAACAGGAAGATTTTTATCTTCAATTACTTTTAAATAATGTCCAATATCAAAACTAGAATAATCAGATGGATCAATATCTATTGCTCCAAAGCTAGCCATGCCATTATCATCACATGCTTGTATACCTATTGCACGTTTACCTTCTAAATGATCTTCGTAATCTTTTTCAGATATACTTCTTTTTGACCAACCATAATCACCTGGATCAAATTTTAATTTGTTTGTTTGTGGATCATGGTAGCCATTGTTTACATTACAGAAACCAAAGTCTCTTTCTAGTCCACTAAAATATTTTTTAAAATCTTTCATAAAATAAGGCGCCTCCAGTCTCCCTTCAGCGCCTCTGTTATAACAACTTATTATACTATGTCTTGTTTCTTTTGACTAGCATCATATTTAGGTTTAGCAGTACCTTTAGAAACTTGTTCTTGAAGTTTTGCTGCTATCTCAAATATTGCTGCATCATCTTTGTTACCCATATCAAGATTTCTTTCTCTTGATGGTTTGTAAACATGCCAGCTTTTGCTGCCCGCAGTTTTGCCAACTGTATTTAATTTATATACAGCTGAATAACTTGCAGGATTAAACGGACCTTGATCATCTGTGAATCTAAGATTCTTGATTAGGTTGTTTAACTCCCTCGCCGGAGATAAATTAGAAGATCTCATTGGGATTACTGCAGGTTTTGGTTCACCATCTACCAATGCTAATGCATAAAAGTATGCAGTCTTCTCAACATAATTACCGTTTGGTAATCTGTATCTTCCATTCTTTTCCTCCGTAGCATCAGCAGGAATATCTAAATGTGTTCCTACTGGAGCAGAAGCACTATCGCCTCTCTCCTGCCACTCAGGATACCTAGTTTGAGAGTGAGCAATTACAACTTGTAATCCCTCTTCCCCATCTATAAGTTTACCAAAACCTGATGCGTAAATCATACCAGGTTTAGCTCCTTCTACATGTTTGGCATCTCTTTCGTTACACTCTGGAGAAAGTTGATGAAGAATTTTTAAGATCGGTGTCGAAACATCGTCGTTCTTAATTTCCTCTGATCCTTTCCCAGCATGCTCTCTGAGATTTATTGTTGCTAATGCACCCGCATTAGTCTTCTTTGCTACTTGACTTTCCATAGTTACTCCTTGTTAGTCTGTTAGTCTGTTGATTTAGGTTTGTTAGTTATCTTTGTTCGATAGCCAGCAAACGTACTGAAATACTCTGAGGGTATCTTACCACCACGTTCGTGGAGATCCCTCAAAGCAACTCTAAGGGTCCCGGCATTCACTGAAACTTTTTGTTCCGGTTGATAACCTTGACCTTTTGCGAGGTCAGCATATTGCTGCGCCTCGTTGTCTTCGTCCTTTCCAAACCTCACTGTGATTTCATTTTTCACAATGTTGCCTAGTCCGTTCTCTCGAAGCCATTGATATGCCTCTGCTCTTTTTGGGGCAAGTGCAGTGGCAAAAAATTTATTATCTATTTCTAACTCTGAACCATCTTTTAGTTTCATTGTTTTAAGATTCATAGCAAGCATCATATCTGGAATTATTACTTCAGATAAATAGCTTTCATTTTCTTCTAGATCTTTAATTCTATCTTTATAATTTTGTATTTCTTGTTGGATGTCTTGAAGTTTTTTTATTTCGTCGGAAAGTTTTTCTGGATCTGTTTGTGTCACCTGACTAGGTGCATGATCCCTAAGATTTATAGTCATGTTACTCCTTAATAGTTTAATAGTTTAAATTTATATTTGCACTATCGTATATATAGGAGAATTTTATGTTGTCAACTACTTTTGAAAAATATTTAATTCAATAGGGTAGTAACCTTTTTGTGTTCTATCGTATTTTAAATATTTAAATTTACCGTTTGTCATTTCTGAAACTACTGCACACACTACACCAATAATAGCAGGGTCACCATAAAGTAACAAATAGTCATCAGAGGTAAAATCTTTTAAAGAATTTTTTATTTCTAAAACCAATGGTCCTGGTGAAAACTGCATTTGTTTTAATCTTGGAAACATAACCTTAATTTCGCCATATTTTATTGCAGGGGTAATATCAATTTTAGGTTGACCTGTTTCTCTATCTAATGGAATGTCTTGTACTAAATAAATTTTGTTCATTGACTTTATACTTTCTATACATTATATAACTTTTTAGAAAGAAAAGTAAATGATTAACTACAAATTTAAAACTGAGCCTTATGCTCATCAATTAAAAGCGTTAGAACGTTCTTGTGAAGAAAAATATTTTGCGTATTTTATGGAGATGGGTACTGGTAAGTCAAAAGTATTAATTGATAATGCTGCTTATTTATACAATCAAGGTAAAATAAATGGCTTACTTCTTATTGCACCTAAAGGTGTATATAAAAATTGGTATGAAGATCAAATACCTACTCACCTACCAGATTATATAAATAAAAAAGTTGTCCTTTGGAAAAGTTCTGACAAAACTATTGGACAAGAAAAGAAAATAAATTCTGTGTTACAAACTGGTACAGAGTTTCATATTTTAATTATGAATGTAGAAGCTTTTTCATATGATTTTGGTAAAGCATTTGCTCGTAGATTTTTAAGTTGTCACAATGCTATGATGGCAATAGATGAATCTACAAGTATAAAAACACCTGGTGCTAACAGAACTAAAAATATTTTAAAGCTAAGAGATCTTGCTAAGTACAGAAGAATATTAACAGGTTCACCTGTAACTAATTCACCATTAGATTTATTTAGTCAATGTGAGTTCCTTGAACCCTGGCTCTTAAAAACAGATTCTTTTTATGATTTTAGAGCAAGGTATTCTATTATGAAATCTATTAACCTTGGATCTAGAAGTGTGAATATAGTAACAGGTCACAGAAATCTTGGAGAACTGTCTAGATTAATTGAACCCTTTTCAATGCGTGTATTAAAAGATGATTGTCTAGACTTACCTAATAAAACTTTTATGAAACGTCAAATTACTATGACACCTCAACAAGAAAAAGTTTACAAAGAAATGAAAAAATATGCAATGGCACAACTTGATGGTAAAACTTTAACTACTAATAATGTTATGGTTCAATTAATGAGACTGCATCAAATTTCTTGTGGTCACTATACATCTGATGATGGAGAGATATTAGATATACCTAATCATAGAGTAACAGAACTTATGGAAATACTTTCTGAGTTAGAAGGTAAAGCTGTTATATGGTCTAACTATCAAAAAGACGTAGATACAATTATAAAAACTATTAGAAAAAAATATGAGAGTGATGATATTGTAGTAGACTATTATGGTTTAACACCTCAAGAAGAGAGACAAGAAAATATAAAAAAATTTCAAGAAGATCCTAAATGTAGATTCTTTGTAGGTACAACTCAAACAGGTGGGTACGGCATTACTTTAACTGCTGCAAGTACAATGATTTATTTTTCTAATGGTTATGATTTAGAAAAACGTTTGCAGTCAGAAGCACGTATTGATCGTATTGGACAAAACTATCCAATGACTTATATTGATATTATCACTGAAGATACAGTTGATACAAAAATTGTTAAGGCTCTTCGTGACAAAGTAAATATTGCAACTCAAATTATGGGTGAAGATTTAAAAGATTGGATTTAAAATAATCCTTTGTCCAAAGCTTTCTCTAACAGCAGAAGTGATACTGCCCCAACAGTACCCAATAACACCCAATAGATCTTGTCTATCTTACCGCCCAAATCGTGTATACCATCATGCATGTGTTTAACATCTTTTTTTAATCCTGTTATGTAGCCATAAATAGATAGCAAATGCTCTCTTGTATTTTTGGGTTTAAGTTTATCTCCGTTTGGCATTATGTAATTATTCCACGTTGTCTTAATCTTATTTGTTTTTCTTCTTCAGATAATAAAGCATTCTCTACTGAGGTCAATCCTCCATTATTTGGCACGTTATTTAAGTTAGCTTGAGCTGTTTGTATTACTTGTGGATTAGGCATAGCTGAAGTTACATTACCTGGTAAAGGCGGTGTTTGTATTCCTGCAGAAAACATATCGTCATCTATGTATGTTGTAATATCTATATCAAAATTCTCTTCTAAAGATAAGTCTCTTAAATCATCTCTAATGTCTAGTATAATATCTTCTACTTCTTCAAATGGATTTTCTTCACCAATTCTATCTGCTATTTCAGCAAATTCTTTTCTAATATTTCTTGATGGATAGTAGGGATCAAACCTGTCATTTATAATATCGTTATAATCTCCTCTCAATTGTCTTTCTCTAAACTCTCTAGATATTTCATCCTCATCTGCATTTAATAAATCTGCAGCTTGAAGATCTTTTAACATTTCTTTTTGTACATTAAATCTTGCTTGATTAGCTTTTATGTATCTATCAATAACTTCTACAGGTGTTTTTGGACCACCTGATAATAATGAATCACCAAGTCCACCACCTGTAAATAAACCTCTAGATTCTCTAATACCTCTTTGATACTGAGCAATCTTAAATCCCATTGATCTTATAGGATCTAACTTAACAGCTCTATACCCGGCAAAACCTAAAAGTTCATCTGGTAATTCAAAAAACTCACCACGTTTTGATGGTTTATCCATAGCTGCTTGATATAATCTTGTTAATTGTGGGTATGAAAAAGGTAGCATTGATTGTGCAAGATGGTCTATTCCAATTTTAATTTTATCACCGCCTGGAGTTTGATCAGTATATAATGCTCTACCATCATCTGTTACTCCATTTCTTAATGTTAAATCTGTTAAAGCTTCTGTGTAAATAGATTCAGATATAAATGGTGATGCAAGTTCACCAGCAGCCTCTGACATACCTGTTAACAAACCTTTCATTAAAACTTCTTCATCTTCTATTCCGTTTTGAATATTGTTTAATAAAGTTTGTAATGGTCTAATAGCCACGTCATATGCATTACCATGACTAAAGTCTATGTATTTTAACTCACCTGTTTCTTCATCTCTAATAGGTAAAATAGTTGAGTTTTCTGACCATTTAGGTAAGTATCTTTTAATAGCTTCTAATTCATCGTTGGTTACATCGTATAACGATTGGAAACCTTTTTGTATTCCATAAGGAGCTGCAGCTAATACAGTTGTCATACCTAGTAATCTTTTAATACCAATGTTTCTTAA
>Ga0098042_1000885_pt1 | contig 11562 bp, 29 predicted proteins | sample 9_EtaG_FD_75066 | JGI IMG/M metagenome (GOLD analysis project Ga0098042, IMG submission 75066) | Marine viral communities from the Subarctic Pacific Ocean - 9_ETSP_OMZ_AT15188 metaG | ecosystem: Environmental > Aquatic > Marine > Oceanic | place: Pacific Ocean | collected 2015-01-10
CGCTTACATTAATAAATCTAGTAACGTAATTTTGATAACAATTAATCACTTTAATAATTTGATGTTTTTGTATTATATCTAAAAGAGATAAGTTTTTTCTATCTTCTTCAAATATTTTATTTAATACTTTTTGTTTTCTATTTTTCATAATTTATAATTTGGTTAAATATTTCATTAATTTGATTTTCATTAAAAGACTCTAAATCTTGAAAATCCTTTTTGCTGTGTGTTTTTTTAATATAGTTTTTAATAAACAATTTTTTCTTTTTCATTTTATTTATTTTTAGTTATAAACTTGGTTTGTTAAATCTTTTATTAACATTTGTTCGGTTTCATTTTCTTCCAAATCACATTCGTTAAATACAAATTCAGTGATTTGTTTTTCTACTTGTTTTTTATTTAGGTAAGAAGAAATGAATCTAAAATGTTGTATAGTTTCATCATTCCAATAAAATTGTTTTGTATCTTTTTTCATAGTATTTGGATTTTATTATTTAATTTATAATTAGCTTTTTTTTCTGTCAAGTTTAATTCATCTATGTAATAGGATAATATATCATCAATCATATTATCAAACTGCCAATTTTTAAATCTATCTTTTGAGATACGACTTAAAATGTAAACTTGATTATCATTTTTTAAATAGCTTACCCTTAAATACTCATTAAGGATAAGCTTTCTTTGTTGTAGATTAAACATAATTTTAATTTTCGTTATATATAAAATTCTTATGATATTGTTCATTATAGATTAAATCTTCCCCTATAATATAAACAATCATATTCACAAGCCTTTCGGCATCTTCGTATCTTCTGATCCCTTGAGTACCGAAGTTAAACTCTTCGTATTCCTGGACAAATGCAATTCCATCAAAGATATTTACACCGTGTTTTTTAAGCCATTGTTCGCAGTTAAAATATCCTATTAAATAGTAATCCTCGTTAAAAAGATGGTGGTGTAAATCATCTATACAGCCATCCCAATAATTGATATTATTTTCGATGTACTCTTTTAATTCTTCTTTTATTGGGTCTATCCAATGTCTAAATTCTGTATTCATTTTATTTAAATTTATAAGTTATTTTATTAGTCTTTAAGTATTTCAAATTCTCAGCTTTTATTGTACGAAATCCGTTTTTATTCATATCCCACACAATAACATTAAAAACTTTAGAAGGTTTATAATTTAAGCCTTTTCCATTTATGCCAATTTTAACGCCACCTCTAAAAGCACCGCTTCGAATTTCACCGTTAGTTTTAACGAATGCAACCCCAAAAATATTTCCACTTTTTGAAGCTTTTGTGAGTAAATCAAATTTCAATTTAATATTCATAATATATATTTATTTAGTTAGTAATTAGTTAAAATATTTCTTTTATGTCTTTTATAAATACTTTGATAAAGTCTTTTATTACTATATAAGATATATAAATGAATAAAGGACTTATTATATAAAATACATTAAAGAGAGTTGTTATTTCGTTCGTTGTTAGTTTCATAATTTTTTATTTAGTTAATATTAGTTACACAAATATAATAAATAATTAAATATAAATGCGAAAAAAAGCGAAAAAAAGCAATTAATTTTTTTGGGTATTTGGGTATAAAAAAACCCTCCTATTGAATTCATAGAAGGGTATTAAATTCATAGGGGTATTAAATTCACATCCCTATTAAATTCACAAAGATTAACCTGGTCCAGGTGTAGAGGTGAATAATTTTTTTCTTTCTCTAATCTCTTTTTTTATTTTAGGATCAGAACTGGACAACTTATTCAAATCTTTTATATTTATTTTAAAGTAAGTGTATCTTTCTTTTTTCATATAATTGTTTTTTTAAGATAAGTGTTAATTGCCCAATCAATATCATAACCCTTTTTAATTACATCTATAACATCATTAAAAGTTGTATATTTTTTAATTGACTCTAAAGTATAATTAGCATAAGGTTTTATTTTCTTATTAGCAAAAGCACCTTCGTTTGTTACAATGTTCTTTATTTTATTGAATACTATTTTCTCCATAGTTATTTATTTTAATTAGTTATTCGTTTTCATCGTAGAAGTCTGACCATTCCTTACATCTTGAACAATGTCCAAAACCAATTCCATCTTCATCTACTTCTAATTCTACATTTGATGTTGGATGTGCATCGCAACAAGTTGATATAAAAGTTACATCATCGTATTTGTAACGTTCACTTAACCACCATCCATCTGATTCCATATGATTCATAATTTTATATTTTAATTAGTTATTCGTGATTATCGTAATCACTTTCATCTTCCCAAGAAGTTCCATTGTATCCAATGGCATCCCAGTAAGTCTGCCACATCGCATTAAGTATTTGTCTTTGTTTATCTTTCATAATTTTATATTTTAATTAGTTAATTTCTATATCGTATAAATTTATATGAGCAAACTTTTTGGCAAACTCCTCATAAGTCATTTTTTGCTTTTTGGAATACATTTTATCTGTCAACATTGCCACAACACGATTTGAATAAAACAAAATCATTGTTTGACAATCTTCTAAATCTGTTTTCTTATCCCATTCATAATAACAATAGGCAGTAAATAAGTATTTATCTTTCATAATTTTATATTTTAATTATTTATTAGTTCTTAGTTGTTTAGGTTAGCTTCTCTGTTTATCTGTTTATGAAGTGTATTGATTATATTCTTGTATATTTCAAAGTCAAACAAGAAAACTTCTTCTCCATTTCGTAATTCTCCGTAACGACCGTTCTGATCGTTGTCTGCCATAATAGTATCCCAAATGTTGTCTTCAATAACTGGAAGTATATCATCTGTTATATCCTGGACTGTTGTTTTATCTGTGTTCATAATTTTATTATTTAATTAGTTATTAGTTTAAAATAAGAGGGTGACGGTTTGGTTGCATTGGTATTTTAAATTGTACCGCAAACAGGTATATTCACCCTCATATAATACAAATGTAATAATTATTTTGCAACTGACAAATATTATTTAAATTATTTTTTTTATAGCTTTGCAGAAATTAAAAAACCCTCTGAAAGTATCAAAGGGTTTCTTGTTAACTAATTATAATAACCAAATCAAATTATGAAATAACATAATTGAAGTAGATGCTAATATAGGTATTAAATTCATATATACAAAATTTTGCCTATTGAATTCATACTATTAAATTCACAGGTATTGAATTCACAAGCTATTAAATTCATAGACCTATTGAATTCACCGAATAACATAAGTACCTTTTGGATTGCTACGCAGAAGTAAATACTCAACAGCATACCTCATCGCATCGACACCGTGATTGTAAGCATCTCTCGGCTTGACACCCCTGATATCCCAAACATAGTTGTTGAATTCTTTGACAAGGTTTTCTCCATCTAGATTGATGTTGTAATCTTGCATCAAAGCAATCCCTGTTACAATACTGCCCTTCTTCTTCACAGTGGCAGTGCAATTCAACCCTCTTGAATTCAGCTCTGCAATTAGACGAGGTTCGCTGGAGTCTACAACAATAAGTCTCTTTCCTGCATATCTTAAACATAAGTCATATATATTTGAAGTAACTAACCCTTTTCTATAAAAGTGTTCCTTAACCCAAATAATTTTTCTAGGTTTGTCTACTGCAACTTCGGTCAGAACAGATTCATCTCTAGCAAATCCAATATCCAGTCCAAAACAACTTATAGGTATCTCCCTATTGAATTGTCCAATTTGCCAATCTTCAAACACAACACCTTCAGCTTTCTGTAACCAACCACCCATAATCTGATGTTCATATTTCTGTGGTCTTCTAGCTTTCATTTCTTTAACCTGGTTAACAAATGATTCCGATAAATGTTCCTCGTTATCTAAGTACGTAGTATGAATATAACTTACACCATTTTTAGATCCATTGAATCCGTCAGCAATACCTCTGTTTTGAAAGAATCTCTGGTACACCCAATGTTCTTTTGTTGTTGGGTTTAGTATAAGTAAAACCCTATTTGCAGATACTTTAGATCTGATACTGTAATCTATCTTATCAAAGTTATCTTCTTCCATAAGCTCTTCTGCTTCATCAAGTACAAAAGTATTTACACCACTTATAGATTTAAGTTTAGCAGTCTGATCTCCACTTGCAGTTTTTATGCCACTAAAATATATAGAAGAACCAGTAACCTTATTTTTTATTTCATACTTGGTTACCTCAAAGTTTTCTATTACACCCATTAAATTCAGTTTTTCTACAAACTCAGGAATAATCGACATAGAAGCCGAAGTCATAGTGTACCTGGTAAATAGTATCCTATTATCTTTTTCGTACGTTAGAAGTGCTAAAAATACCGTTACTGCGAATGATTTACCTGATCCTCTACCACCAGTAATTACTACGTATCTATCCTTTGTCTGAAACAGACTTTGATACTTTGGATTTAGATTCAGCTTTTGCATTCTCTTTTATAAGATTGTTGATGTCTTTTTTAATTATTGGTAAGTGATAAAGAAGGTGAACTTTTTTCTCTAAGTCCTCAATCTTTTTTTTCATTTGTATTAAAGTAGTTTCTTTCATATTGATGTTAGTATTTCATTACATAATTCTTCAGGAATCATACTTCTATTGTAAGCTCCTGACATACCTTGAGTGCCACCTTTTCCTGAGTGATTACCTCTAGGACATTTATCGTGGTGGCAATTTTCATTTCCGTTAAAACATTCTGGTCTAGGATTCCAACCGTCAGGATTAAATAATGATTTTATATTGTTACTCCATATATCTGTAGGCTTGGCTCTTTTATCTCCGTACCTACAATACCATACAGTTACCCTGGGCAATCCTTTTACTACATCTAAAACTCTTAGCTTACCTCTTGGATTTTCCATATACCAAAACTTAGGATTTAATTCTTTAATTATTGATATAGTTTTTTCTACAAGTTTAACACCTAAGACTGCAGTTTCTGTTTTTGGTGTATTGTCTTTATGCCAATTCCTACCAATACGTAAAACACTAAATGCTGTACAAGGTGGTGATGCCCAAATAATATCTGGACTGAATGGCACTTTACTTAAATCAAACTTAAGTATATCCTGCACATAATCTATTTTATCAAAAGGTTCTATGTCAGAGCTGTAGACTTCGTATCCAAGTTTATCACATACTTTACCTACACTTCTGCTACCTGCAAATAATTCAAGAACTTTCATTTTGGTTCTGATCTTCTTTAGGTGTTACATCTATTGTTTTAGGTCTAGCAAAATCTATGACAGGAATATTAACTTTTGTGTTAACATCTATCTGTTGCATTTCTTTTGGTTTACCATATCTATAATTCATAAGATAATCCCACATCTTAGGATTACCAGCTTTAGCTTCTTTGGCAATATGCATCCACATTTTCTCTGCACTACCAAAGTTCTTTCTAATGGCAAAGTCAATCAGACCAGTCATATTATCTGTGATAATCTTTCTAGGTCTACCTTGTCCTCTGCTGACACCTTTTACAGCACCATTGTTTTTTCTGCCATCTTGTTTTTTTATTTCTGACATACCTCAATAATATAAATAAATGCTATAAGTATAGCACCTACTAAATAAAACATTGTTCCCATATTAATTTTGTTTTTCTAATTCCCTTTTCATTCTTACGTTTTCTCTTATCAGATCTTCAACGTAATACTTTTTGTTTATCCACCAAGTATTATCTTTCATTTGTGAACATTCACTTTTTATTTTATGGTATGCTTTTAAATATTTCTTTTCACCATATATCATAAAATTATTAAATATGTTATTTATGTTGTGTAAAACTGTTGCGTGGTTTTTATCTAGTGTACTACCAATAAAATCTAAACTCTCTTTCGTTAGTTCTTTACACAAACCAAAATACAAAGCTCTAGCATAAACATATTCTCTTCTTCTACATATGTTTTCTAAATCTATATTTAATTCTTCTTCTACTTTATTTCTAATTATTCTATGTTTCATTTCCTTGTTTTTCTATAATCATTATATGCATCAAGTATACCTTGACAACATTCATATTGTTCTAAATCTTCATAGTGTTGTATAATTACATTGATATCATCTTTCACAAGTAAACCCTGGACCAATGACATAATAATATCATCGTAACATTCTTTTCGACTTACTGTCAAAGATTCTATCATAATATAAATTCTCTATATTTTGGTTCAAATTCTGTTTGTCCTTTTTCTATCAACTTATAATTACTTATACCTTCCATTACAATTTGTTTGCCACTTAGATAAAAATCCTCACTTATAGTATAGAAATCAAAATCACCAGTATTTCTATCTACTGCTATAAATGTCCAGTTTGTATAATCTATGTTAAACAATTCTGTATAGATATATACTTGAGCTGCATATCCATAATCTTTAGCATCCCATTTAAATCCATTTAGGTTTCTACAGGTTTTTAAATCTACAATATAACCATCACCTAAAATATCAGCCTTAGCTCTAAAACAATAACCATTTATCATACCAACTGTTGGTACTTCTTTTTCACTATGTTCTAAAATATGTTCTACTTTGCCACAAGAAATAAATCTTTCTGCCAGTCGTTTTACTTTATGACGATCTGAACTTAAATATACTTTACCGTATTTCTCTTCTGCTTCTTGCCAAACTTTACCTGATCTTCTAGTTACATCTACAAATACTTGCTTTTCAAATACATCAGGTTCTAATACGTACCAGTGAAATAAACTACCAAAATCAAATTTAGTATCACTAACACCTGTTGAATTCACATACTTATAGTAGTCGTATGGTCTATTTGATAATACTTTTATAGATGAAGAGGAGAGAGAATTCTTCCCCATATAACCATAGTAAAACTCATCATCATACATATTGGTTTCCAATTCTTCCTCTCTCCAAAGTTCTCCATCTAATGTAACTATCATCTATTAATTTTTTTTACTATATAACCTTCTTTCTTTAGTAAGATTTTAGCTTGATTTAATTTGTAGTCTTTATCTGTTTTTCTAAAGTACTCAAATGTTTCGTTTGTTATTACACTCATTTCTTTTTGTTTTCTGATTCATATAAATGTTCTTCTTCTTCCCATTGAATTTTTACCCTAGCTTCTTCACCAAGTATTTCTTCTTCTTCTAGTAGTCTTTTTATTTCTCCCATATTATAGTTTTATTATTATATATTTTAGTATTGATTCTATCCCTTTTAATATTTTGTCTAAAGGATATTCTAGCACATAGTAAATAGTATATTTCAATACTTTTACTATACAAAATACAACCAATAATATAAAAGCTATAATTAAATGTGGTACTCTAAGTAATATCTTAAGTGCTTTCATATTTTTGCTTATGACACAAATCTATGAAAAATATTTTATATAAGACTACTTACTAGGATCAAACGTACCCTTCCATATAGATTGACATACTGCAAACCTCTGATCTCTATCATTAAATTCAGATATCATCTTAGCATTATTCATACATCTTCTATTGAAGTCTAGTTTCTCTTCGTACTTTTTAGGTTTCATTCTAAGTGGCATAACTTATTTTTTAGTTTTCTCTAATTCCTTTTGAAGATTAGCTAAAGCTCTCCAAGCAACCTTTGTTGAATGACGTATACCATCATCATCAAATGTACCAGCTTGAAGTAAATGCCTGGACAGTGCATCTAATTCATCTCCTGACTTAGACCTATCCCAATGTAATTCTTTATCAGGGTTATGTTGGTTATTACCTACATAACTACATTTAGATATTTCTCTAATAGCATCAGGAAAGTATTTTAATACACCACTATAAACTGGCATAGACTTTCTATCTTCTTTAGAAGTAACTATACCAGTATCATTTTGTACGTAAACCAGTCCTGTTATTTCATCTGTTACCACTCCCATAATACGTCTGCTTCTTTAATTGATAAATATGTTATTTTTTTACTAACTATTGAATTGTCAGAAAAGTGTGTTGTCTTTCTGATATCTTTCATTTGCCAGTCAAGATACAACATTTTATTAATATTAAATCTGTATATACCTTTGGGTGTTGAATTTATGTACATAGGTGTTTCAAATGTAGAATCACATTTTTTTCTAAGTGCATCGTATTTTATAAATTCCAAGAGTAAACTATCGTAATGAGTTCTTCTACACTTAAGCTCTATTCTATGGTTTTGCATATCATCGTAACAATCCCATTTACTCATAGGATCTGATGCCTTTACTAAATTGCTATAACTATTTTTCTGCAACCAATTAAATAAATCTTCTTCTACCCAATTACGCATTATAATGTATATAAATATCTTCTAGCTTCCTGAGAACATTGTTTACAAAACAAGGTGAACAACTAGTAGGTTCTACTTTAGGTGCTTTAGGAAATACTCTTCCATAAATATTTATTAAAGTAACTTGTTCTTCTATTGTAATTTGTGATTTTTTAGCCTTAAAGTGTTTGTCCAGGTAAGTATATTCATCTTCTGTTAAACATTGTGGTTTAATATAAGGAAACATTTTATTTAGCTTCTCTTTCCTTTCCTCACATCCACAGTCTTCACCAAGTATCCACTTAGCTACTTTATCTATACCAGTAGCCTTAAATACTTTTTCTACAGTATCACCAAAACCTTTACTGGTTTTTTTTGCTTTTAAGGTACTCGTACCACTCTTCTCTAACTTCTGATCTAATTTTTTCTTTGCCATTTTTTAATGTATTAAATATTGAACTTAAACTTATTTTCGTAACAGATGCTATCATTCTCATAGACATTTGTTTTTTGAAATGTATCTCCCATAGTTTTTTATCATACCAATACCAATTTCCTACTATATTTTCTATTTTAGTAATTAACTTATCAAAAGCATTTTCGTAATCTAGCTTGTAAGTTTCATCAGTGCCTATGTTATAATTATCTATAGGCAAATCTTTTTTTAGCTTATGATATCCTGATAGAAATAAATTACGTAGTGTTACATACACATAGTAAGTATTTACATTCTGTTTATCATACATTATCTTTTCAACCTTATCTACATATTTGCTTAACCTTATGTACATACCTTGTACAAGTTCATTTGCAGCATCATCATCACATCCAAATGATTTTGCCATATGTATCCAGTCTTTATGTTTTTCTGCTAGTTTATCTATTAGTCTCCCCACCACCAGTGAAAAGATATACCTACAATTCCTATAAAGAATTGTATCATATATTCCTTACTTAAGTCTTTTGGATGTGGTTCGTCTTCAGGTTTCATATCTGTATCCCAATAGTTAATGCCTACGCATAAACCATAAATAGGGAAAAATTGTACATACATAATTTTCAGTCTTCGTTATACTGTTTTATAACAGCTTCTATTCTAGGGTTTTCTCTATCTATTCCTCCGTATTTACAAGTAATCTTTTTTACAGTTTTTGTATCATCACTGACAATACATCCACTAGATGTCATTGTATCCTGAAAGAATTTATCTACGACTGATATTACGTTCATCAGATCTCTTACTCTGCTATCAGGTGCATAGTAAGTATAATCTACTTCTACCTCACTATTAAATTTAAAATCTAATCTTTGGCTTACGTTTTTCTGAAATGCTTTTTTGATATCATTAGAGACAAAAGTATTCCAATTTCTATATTGGTTTAGATTCAGATAAAATCTTCTGAGTCTTCTTTTGCCTATTGTAATTCTAATTGGCAGAAGAACTTTTATTTCCTTTTCTAAATTCATCAATCTTTGTAAATGGTGTGGTTCCACCAAAGTAAAATCGTTGGCTTTTAATATCAAATTCTATATCTTTTATTTCCTGTGGAATTCCTACCAACTTCTGTTTCTTGATTTTCTGTGAACCAAAGATAGCTTTCTTTGATGAATAATCCAAAGCTCTCTCTGGTCTCCATATAAAAAGCACGTTATCTGCTTTGTCGGCAAATGTACCTCCACCCTTGATTCTATTACTATCAGGCTTTATATATTTGCCATTATCTTCTTTAGTTGGGGTTACTTGATGTGCAACTAAATGTACCGATATTTTATAATCTAAGGCAAACCTTTTAAGTTCAGACATAAACCTAGATATATATAAATCTTCTCTTTCTCCTGACCTCATACGGTGTTGAACTGTATTATATGGATCTATGATTAAACTTCTAATACCTTTGGTCTTAACTAGAAATCTTGCCCTACTAAATATAGAAGCTAATTCAAAGTCAGCTCTAGGAAATATAATAAAGAAATGTTTTCTTACAAATTCCATAGCTTCTTTATATTCTTTTATTGACATCTGATTGTTTTTATAGAAAGGATCTGATGTCTTACCTACATACATTTCTATTATATCATTAAAGAAATCATTAATTGGCATATTCTCAGGAGAAAATACAGCAAACTTCCAACCATCGTGATAAGCCTTAAGTGCTGCCAATTGATTTAAAAATAAGCTTTTACCTTCGTTTTGATATCCTGTCCATATATTTACCTCACCTATTCTCCAGGTCCAAGCATTATCTATCTCTTTTACATAAGTAGTAGAACCTCTTTCTTGCCCATTGTGAAATCCATCTATCATAGATTCACCTACATCTGATACAGAAAATATACCTTCCTTTTTAGGTCTTAAGGCACTTTTAAGACGATTTCTGAGACTTTCTACACCTTCGTGGACTAACACCTCATTTGCATCTTTATATGGCTTTAAATCGACTAATAAACATTTCTCTGATTCAAACCTACGTATTAGTTCTTTTTGCAGGTTTCTGCCATTTTCATCTTCATCAGTGGCAATATAAATTATTTCTGCTTGTTTAAATATATCATAGCAATTAGTTAAGCACTCTAGCTTTTTATCTATGTTACTATCTTGTGTATTAGGTGCTCCCATATTTACAGATGTATGGGATTCAATACCTGCAACTTCCCAAGACAAAGAATCCATTTCACCTTCACATATAACTATTGTTTTTTGGTCTACACAATTATCATAGTTATAGATAATAGATTCAGCATCTTTAGATTGCGTAAAGCTTTTACCATCTATACCTCTAGTTTTATAATTAATGATCTGACCGTCTTTAAAGTATGGAAATAAAATACTTTTATCATTTCTAGTAGAAACTATCTTATTGTTTTTTATAACCTCTTCTGTAATACCTCTATCAGTTAAAAATGCTTTACCCTTTTTTGTAAGGGATATCATATTAGACTTAGATGGTTTCTTATATATTTTTGTTATTGGCATTATTTCTATATTATCTTTTATTTTTCCTTTCCAACCACATTTATGGCAATAAAAAAGTCCTTGTGTTGAATTCACAGATAAACAAGTATCCTTATGATTTTGTTTACCTAGCTTAATACAATTAGGACATCTTAACTTTTGTTGATCCTTATTGTGATTTACACTTATACCTAAATCTAAAAATGATTGCATATATATATATTATATATATAATTATATTATTTATTTATTTTTATGTATAATATTGTTATGATATGTCGCTTTGACAGTTGGAGTAACATAAATCTTTCTACTCTTACCATACTTACCTGTACTTCTAGTTACCCTTTTTATTA
>Ga0098042_1000888_pt1 | contig 11554 bp, 16 predicted proteins | sample 9_EtaG_FD_75066 | JGI IMG/M metagenome (GOLD analysis project Ga0098042, IMG submission 75066) | Marine viral communities from the Subarctic Pacific Ocean - 9_ETSP_OMZ_AT15188 metaG | ecosystem: Environmental > Aquatic > Marine > Oceanic | place: Pacific Ocean | collected 2015-01-10
AGACAGGAGATTACAAATCTTTAAACTCTGCTTTGAAAGATTTTTTAAAACAAGAAGTATCAAGTGAGTATGTCCCAACTGGAGCAAATTCATCATCAACTAATTCAAGTCCCAAACCAAGCGGCATATTTATAGATGCAACATAATGGAAATATATGACGTCAAACTAGCTGAAGGCGTAGTAGTCAGAGTAAACGCTGATAATCCAGAAGATGCTAAAGCTAAAGCCAAAGCTGTAATTGCAAAAAGGGAAGGATCTATAGCATACGACAAAGTTTATTTTGATTATGAAACAGGTATACAAAACAATGCTTTAAGAGCGCAGTTAGCTGTAGCTGAAGATTTTTACAGAGAAGATGGTGAGTACGTAGCTGAAAAAGAAAATGTATTAAATAGGTTCCCTGGCATTGGGCCATCAGGATATGTTAGAGATTCAAAAGGAAGTTATGCTTTAACACCTGAAGGTCAAGCTGGAATTGGATTAAAAGCTTCTAATAAAAATATTGTTATTGATGAAAATAAAGCAGGCACAGCTGGAGATTATGCAGATTTAGCTGGATATGCTGGCCCTGTTCTTGGAGCTATCGCAGCAGTTAACCCATATCTTAGAAGCATTAAATGGTTAAAAGGGGCTTTAGACTCTAGAATAGGCAGAGCTTTGTTGGTAGGAGCTGGTTCAGGTGCTGGTAAAGCAGCAGAAGAAGCAAACGAGATTGCTAGAGGCGTTCAAATGCAAAACGAAGAAGAAGTAGCAAAAATGGTAAAAGATGAGGTTGTTCTTGGTACTGTTGCTCAAGGATCTGTTGAGGTTTTAGGAGGTATTTTTAAAACGTATTTTGGCAAAACTGCATCAAGCGGTAATGTAAGAGATTCTAGACTCTTAATGGATGGTTATGATTTAGGGGATGTAGCTAAAATAGATGCACAAATAGCAGTCAAAAAAAATATAACAGATCCTAATTTTAAAGCAACTAGAAAAGAAGTTTTAAAAGAATTTAAAAAACAAAAAATTAAACCTAAGTTTCCAAAAGGTATTGTCACTCAAGCAGCCTTGGGTAGAACTATTCCATCAAGAGGACAATCTATTGCTGAAGCTGTAACAGGTGCAAGCGCAAGAGAAAAAAGAGCAAGTGCAAACTTAGTTGCTCAAATGGATGATTTCTTTAAATCTATAGGAAATGCAGATGCAACTATAGATGATTTTATTTCTGCTGGAGCTGTAGGTAAAATTGCTGGGCAAGAATTAAAGTCAGCTACTAGCGCATTTGACAAAGCAATGAATCTTTCAGATCAAAAGTTAGATCAGCTTTTAAAACAAATGTTAAACGAAATGAATACGGTACAAGGATTAGGAGAAATATCTGGCTCTGCTTTAAAAAGAGAATTGATGGATGGGATTAGCTCAGCTTACAAAACTTGGCATACAAGTAAAAATAAACTATATGCAGCATCTGACAAAGCTTTAGCAAAAGCAGGAGCTATGCCAGCAATACAAAATCAAGTTAGAGGCTACAGCAGTAAGTTTAAAGAAATATTTGATGATGCAGATACAAGAGATGTATTGTTTAAATATCAAGGCAAACCAGTTACTTATTTAAAAGAACTTGCAGAAGGTGGAAATATTGAAAATTTAGAACAACTTGTTAAAGCTAGAACTGAGGTTAAATCTTTATTAGAGGTATTAAAACAAAAAGGAGCTGTAGGAGGAACAAGCTACAGAGTAATGAAGGATGTGTCTGATGAAATAAATAATTTATTTAAAGACATTGCTAGTGGAAAAGCTTTTTTAAGCAAAGGAGCTTTTGCGGGAGTAGAAGGAGCAAATAAAACAGCAGCTATGAATGCAGCAAAAGCATTTGGAAAAGCTAACAAAGAATATGCAAAAGGAATGCAAAAATTTGACAACACTATAGCTCAAAAAGTTATTAATGATATTAAATTTAATAAAGGTCAAGGCAATCCAAATGAAATGTTTGCATTTATTGATGGCCCTGGCAACGCTAGGCTTGTTGACGAAATACTAGCGAACATAGCTCCAGGGCAAAAAGAAATGTTTAGAGGTAAAATGGCTAAACTATTAATCCAAAATGTTATTAAGAAAAGCACCGACCAAACAACAGGATTATTAAAACCAGCTCAATTTAGTACCAACATTTTAAAATACGAAGATACTTTAAGACCTTTGTTTGGAGCTAAGTATGGACAAAACATACAATTACTTAGAGAAATAACCAGATTAAATCCAAAAATAAATAAAAAAGATTTAAACAATTTCTTTAGAGCTTTAGACGAAGACCCATCACAATTTGTTATGGCCAAACCATCTCAACAAAAAACTCAAGCACAGATAGAAGGAAGAGAGCCTGATTTCTTTCCAGGAGATAAAGGTTTTGATACGCAAAAGATGATTGCGGATTATCCTGAGTTAGATACAGCAAACATTATTTTAAAAACTTTGAAAGATAAAGCAGTTTTAGCAGCAGAAACAGAAAAACTAAGCAAGTCTGTATTTATGAAAACTGTTAATCAAGAAACCCCAGAAAAAATTGTAGCTTCTATATTTAGGCCACAATCAGCTGTAGATATTAATTATTTAAAAAATACTTTAAAGCCAGAAACTTTTGCTAAAGTAAGAGAAAATGCTTTAGGCCAACTACTTACAGACGCAGTAAGCGTTGGATCTTTAAAGTCTACAGCTAAACTTTCAGATATATTTAAGCCTAATCAATTTAGAAATGCTATGGAATCTTATGGAGATGAAACTCTCGAAGCTATGTTTGGTAAAGAGCAGTTACTTGCATTTAAAGCATTTCAACAATCATTAGACTTGCAAGTAGGAGCAGCCAAAGGTTTAACAGCTGGTGGAATTGTTGCTGGTGCTATTGGAGCACAAGCTCTTAACATTTCTTTACTTCCAACTATTGTTGGCTTAAAAGTATTTGCAAATGTTATGTCTAATCCAAGAATTGTTAGGCTTATGGCAAGAACAGATACTAGCGCAACCATGCAAGTTATAGATGCTTTTGAAAAAGCGGTTAGATTAACAGCAGCTCAAAGCATACAAGAAGAAGCTGGGCAAGTTGAATCTTCTGTTATACAAGAAATGAGACAACAAATAGAATCGCCAGAAAATCAATCGGCAGCAGAAGAATTAAGAGGACAGGTAGAGCAGGTAACGAAACCTCTTTTAAATGCTATACCAGATCTACCAGACATCATGCCTACAAATCCAACAGCTCAAAATACTCAAGCCCCTATAAGTAGAAGCTTGTTGGGTGGATCTTCGCTTAACGAGGATATAGCTCAAAGCTTAGGCAGACTATCTTAGTCATCAAAGAACTCAGGATCAATCGCCACAATACGTTTAGTTGGCCTACCTGTAGTTTTAGTCTTAACATCTTTCTCTTGGATTTCTCCAGAGTTTTTAAGTCTTTCTATAATCTCTTTGACTTCGTATGACTTCATACTTCTAAAGATTTCACGTCTATCTATATCACGTTTGCTTATACCTATCTCACCTTGCGATCTAATAAAGCTAAGCACCTGTTTAATCTTGCCTTCTGTTTCTGAGCCAGCTACCTTGTCTTCACAATTATCTACAAGCAACTGGTCATAGTAGTAGACATAATCAATAGCCCACTTGGTCATGTCGCTTCTGATAACTCTTGTCTTTGGATTGTCAGCCAATGCACATATCAAAGCTAAACGCATGGCCTTTTCTCTAGTCCTTGATAGTAATACTTCTAAGCCATCTTTCTCTAAAGCGTCTTGTTCTTCTATAAGTTTGTATGCAAGCTTGGTTAGTAACTCTTTACTCTCATCATCAAAGACCAAGATACGTTGCTTGAAGTCCATCTCTGAGTTGTTCTTGGCAAGCTCCTCCATTTCATTCTTAGTTTCTCGCACCTTCCTAACCCATTCACATATCTCATAAGATGGTTCTATAAACGGCACCATTCTGCCTACAACTCTAGGTAGCTTAGACTCAACTACAATAAATCTATTTAAAAAGCCATCTACAATTCTACCTGTAGATAAAGCACCGTAAAAATTCTTAGGCACACTCATACCCATAAGTGTTATAGCTGGCTTGATGGTAGATCTATCCATAGCCTCTTGCTGTTGTTTGCTAGACATATTCATTAGCGAATAGTTATCAGGTCTAATAGTACCGTGACAACGGCCCCAGGACTCCATGAGAACCTGCAGAGCGTCTTCTTTGTTAGAGTTAGATGACTTGGCTATACTCTCTAATCTTTTGCCAAACTCGTCCATTACAGTAATATGGGTTGGTCTATGACGCAGCAAGCTGTAAACAGCACCACTTGAGGTGTAACCATCTCCAGCCATTAAATCTATTTGTCCTGAAGCATCTAAGATAGATTCAATAACAGTCTTGGTATTTTCTTTGCCCTGACCTGACTTGGCGATACACATAAAATACAAAGACGAGTAATTGTTCATATCTGATTTATACATACGTCCTGCTGCAACTGATGCCAAACCTAAAGCTGATTGCAAGCTAAGTGCTGGTTGTGAAATCTGCGCAATGCTTTCAGAGTATTCGTAGATGTCTTTAAGTATGCCTGGTGGTGAGTAGAGGTTTTCTGGCTCTTTAATAACTCTGTTCTTGGACATGTAGGTAGGAGCTGCTTGGTTCTTACGCTCATGGGTTTTCATTATAGAATTTACAGTAGTCGCTATCTCCGTATCAGATAAAGGTGGTTTGTTTGTTCTGTTCCATGACTGTAAAAAGAATTGTGCAAAGTCTACATTTAAGCCTTTGGCTATCAAATATCCCGCTAATCTTGCTGCTGTATCATTACGACTGCCTTCTGCTGCTGCTTCTAAAGATAATGGTGTAGCAATAGGCTTACCATTGATCTTATCTGCACCAGTTACTTTTACCCAATCATCACGGGTAAAGTCTGGCAAATCTCCCGTGTCATATAACTTCCAACCAGGGATAATTTGTGGTTCATAAATAGCGCCAGTAGCATGAATATTATAGGGGGCTATAATTAAGCCACCGACGCCTCTTATGTCAATAAGTTTAGCTGGATCGAAATCCGCCGTTCTTCTTGCTACATAAGTCGTAAAATTCTCAGGGTTATTGTAGTAGTAGTGCATACCTTTACCAGTAGCTACTTTAAGCGGAGTAACTGGTAAATTGTTAGCAGCCCATATAACTGCCTCTGGTGTATCTGCATCTATAACTAAGAACTTTCCAGTTACTAAGGCTACGACTAAATCATCACGGCCTTCGAACCATCTTGTTATATCTGCTGTTGTTGGCTGTTCGCTCTTGTACTTTTCCCAACTGCCTAGTCCTTTTGGTGGGACCTTGTTATGGCGTTGTAGCGGAACTACACTAAATCCTGATTCCGCATAAGCAAGCGCTAAGTCCAACGCAGAATCTTCTGCTGTTGCTTTGACGTTGAACACTTGTATTATTCTTCAAAAGTAGTTTCAAGTGATCCATAGATAGATTCAAAGTCAAGCTTACCGTCTGCTGCCTTGATTATCTTTTTAGCCTGTTTTATAGACGGTTGACGCCTACCATACCTCCAGGACTTTGCTGTTGCTTCAGAACATTCAAATAATTTTGCTGCTCCAGCATTGCCGATATAGGCAATATAATCTTTTAAAGATATACGTTTCACTTCTCTCTCCTTGTATTCTGGCTCTAATTTGTTATCGTATAAAGACTCAAGATCTTTGTTACATAACTCTTTGAGCCTATATAAATAATTCACTTTCCATTGATTTTTATTGACTTCGCTCATAGTTGCTTTTTGTAATAAACTTATTTTGAACAATTAGTATACAGACTGAAATTTGTTATGTATACTATTATTTTATCTTTTGGAGGATATATATGAGCGATATTATGAATCGTATAAAAAGCCCAAGTGAGCTAGTCGAATCACAAGGGGCGAAGCTTTTGGTTTACGGAATCTCAGGTGGCGGTAAAACAACTCTGTGTCAAACTGTGCCAGGCAAGACTCTTGTTATAAGTATGGAAGCTGGTCTTTTATCTATTAAAGATGCTAAAAACGTGACTGCTATTGAAGTCAAAGAAGCAGCTGAAATAGAAGAAATAGCTCAGCTATTAGAAAGTGGCAAGTTAGACTATGATACTGTTTGTTTAGACAGCGTGACAGAAATGTCAGAGATTGTGTTAGCAAATGAGTTCAAAAAAAATAAGGACCCAAGAAAAGCTTATGGTGAGGTTATACAAATAATGACCAAGACCATGCGTAGATTTAGGGACCTACCTATTCATGTAGTATTTATTGCTAAACAGCAAGAAGTACGAGATGAAGCAACTGGTATGTTGCATTACCAACCTATGATGGTTGGCGCAAAACTACCAACTCAAATACCTTACTTCTTCGATGAAGTCTTATGTCTGAGAACATTTGATGTTGAAGATGATAAAGGTAAGAAGACAACTGAACGTTGGTTGCAAACAACTCTTGGCTCTAATTATATAGCTAAGGATAGGAGTGGTAAGTTAGAGCCTCTTGAGAAGCCTGATCTATCATTAATTATTAACAAGTTAGGATTTAAAGGAGAAGTATAATGTCTGACTTTGATGGAATAGATTTTAGTAATATAGAATCGGAAGTAGAGGCTTCAAAGCCTTATATACCGAAAGGTGATTATAATTGTATTATTTATACATGTGAGAAATACACATCTGCTGCTGGCAATGAAAGTATTAAGCTTGAATGCAAAGTGCATAACGAGCCAATGTATAATGGCTGGGTATTAAGAAAATATTTTTCTTTATGGCATCCTAAAGAAGAAGTTAGAGGCTATGCAGCATCTGATTTTAAACAGCTACTTAACGCATTAGGTATGAATAATCCACCAGATGATGCAACTGACCTACAAGGTAAAACTTTAATGGTTACTGTTTCAGAGAAAGATAATAGTGATAATCCTAACGAAGATTATCGTGAAACTTCTAATGAGATAGTTGCATTTAGAACGCCGAAGGATGATGGTTTTACTCCGCCTACACAGGCTGATGTACCACCAAGCATGGCTGCTGCGGAGACAGGCAAACCTTCAATATAAAATAACAGGCTTGCTAGGGGCCTCTAGGGTACATGTATACTCCGTAAGTACAATCCATAATCCCACCTAGCATCTACCTATGAAACCACAATCAGCAAAACAAAAAGGTCGCAAACTTCAGCAATGGGTCAGAGATAAACTTATAGAACTCCTGGACATACATCCAGAGAATGTAAGATCAACCTCAATGGGAGCTGGTGGCGAAGATATTATTATGAGTAAAGAGGCAAGAGATGCCTTTCCTTATTCTATAGAATGTAAGTGTCAGGAAGCTTTAAATATCTGGAAAGCTTACGATCAGGCCTCAGCTAACTGCGGTGAGCATGAGCCATTAGTTATTATTAAAAGAAATAGATCTAAAACTTTAGCTGTAGTAGAAGCTGAATACTTTATCAATCTACACAAAGACTAAACCCTTTTCCAATTATCAAAAGACTCCTCTTCTTCAAGATCAGTTATAGCATCAATTTTTTCTTGCGCTTCAATCTCTTCAAGCGTCACTAGGTTACTTTTTTCCTCTACTTCAATTAACATATTAAGATACCATTGAGCTTTTTTAAGGCCAATTAACTTATCCTTCTTTTCATAGCGCCAGATGTATTTAAGTATATTGCCTTTACAATAACCAGCAAAAGCTTCAGGTGTCATACTGGACTCTATTGCACTAATGCACTCTACAGCGCCATCTTTATAATGATTTGGGTTTACTGGATCATTCATTGTTTAGCTCCTTTGCATGTAAATTAATTAACTGCTTACAAATTTCACCTGTTGTAACTCTTCTGCCCGCTTGCTCAGAATAATAATTTCTTAATGCAGTGAGGTTTTGGTTTGTAATTGGATCTATTCTAAATTGCACACCTTGGGTGTTTTGTTTTTCTTTATTAAATTGTAGTTTCATTTGTTTCTCCTTGACATCTTGTTTGCTGCCCTTTGAAAGGACCATTCTAATAATCTATCTATTAACTTGCTTATACGCTCTAACATTAATCTTCCAGGTCTAAGGTGACAATGCTACCTGAGTTATAGATACTAGTCTGCCCATCATCTAAATACTTATTATAAGCATCTAAGAATACTTGCATTTTTTCCCAAGCTTTATCCATCTGCTCATCTGTAATAACAAATATCTTACTGGCATAAGGTGGGAACTTTTCTTGCGCAATAAAAACAAATTCTTTGACAAGATAGCCAGCTTTCTGCATACCTCGACGATACCAAGCTGCTTGCATGTCATAACCCCAATGCTTTACAGAGTCTGCAAACTGCTTAGGATCGCATGACTTGGTAGTCTTGTAGTCAACGACATAGATTTCTCCAGGTGTTGATAAGCCTTTAAATGGCGGACATATAAGGTCTGGCCTACATTTACATAGGACTTTATCTTCATACCAAAAAAAACTGGCTTCTGGCAGTTTGCCCTCTGCTTGTAAATACATGTCAGCTTCATCAATAATGTTGGCTTTCATACCTCTAATATGATTGTCTTCTGCATCTTTAATCACGCAATCATAACGCTCTAGCATGTCAGCTTTGTTTTCTTTATAGGCTTTGGTGTAAGGCGATCCCATCAATACAGCTACCTCATTCATATATACTTCTTCGCCCTCTACTAACATATAGTGAGCAGCAGTCCCAAAGTTCATAGCATCTGTAGTCTTTTGCACTTCATTAACTGCGTGGAGTTGCGAATGTCCAAACTTACGCAAAGTGCTACTGCTGATACCCACCTCAGAGTGATATATCTCGTTGGGGATATCAGCGTAGACAAGAGCTTCCCCTCTTGTTTCTGATTTGTATTCTTCTAATTCTGGTATATTCATAACTGCTCCTTAAAATGGTATTTCATCATCCCAACGATGGTTAATAGAATCAGGCCCATCATCTTCGTATTTAATTTTTATATCTTCATATACATACTTATGTGTTAAAGGTTGTGGCCAATAGCCAAGATAATCATGTAGGTCTTGGAGGTTTTCCTGGACTGATTTGTCTTTATTATACATAGGTGTATAGCCGTCTGTATTCTTTTGCATGGCCCTTAGTATTTCATCTTGGAACTGTGGCATCTTTTGTATTGGACCCGTTAATTCAAACTTGGTTGCATCATAGGGTAAAAACTTAAGACTGTAGACACCTTTTGGTGTTACAGCCTTAAAAACGTAGAACCTTATTTTGTTACTCATTGTCGCTTACTGACTCAGATGCGTATCTATAAGCTTGTTCAAATAAACTAGGTTGATGAGCATAAACATATTCTATAAAGGCCTGAACTCTGCGCATAGCAAGCAAATCATCTTTAAACCTTTCAGTATGTTTTGGCTGCATAAAAGCCTTTGCAGTCAACATATTGTTCTCTATAGTCTTGCTTATCATAAGATCCATAGCGCTATCAACGATAGCTCCCATCTCTGTATTTTTTTTATTTTTCATACACTTCTCCAAAAGTTAATATTAGATACTACATTATATAGTTTGACATGTCTACTTATTTCGATATACTAAAGGTATATTTATTTTATGGAGAAGAATATGAATGTAGAAAAAGATATAGATCATAACAACGACCTGGCTTTTAGATTAGCAGTTAGAACTTTAGAGGCTTACGCTAAAGACTGTGTTGTTGATAAAGATGCTAAAACAATGGACCCAATATTGGGTTCTTACTTGTTGGTGCATAACTTAGCTATTAGTCTTTTGTTTAAAGCTGAAGGTTTTGAGCAAGACATTGTGGCTATTTTAAAAGATGCTATAGATGATGCTGAGTATAAGATTAACAAATCAAAGAAGGCATCATAATGAGTAAGTTAAAAGATTTATTAATAGATGCAGATATGGCTGCTGAAGAAATATTAGATGATGGTTGCGAGGACTTTAAACAGTTTTGCGACGGCATGAAGAAACTTAGAGAGGTGTCAGACAACTGGCTTTTAGATCATGGCCCTCATCTTGAACAAGTATGGCAAGAACATACACAAGCGCAATACTATAAGCATAGAGACTAATCGCGAACAGGCAGTCACTTGGCTTGTATAAACAATAAAAGTGCTGATATGTATCTGAAACTATGGGCGTCAGACTAAGTAACGTAGTCCTTGCAAGACAAAGCATATCTCTTATATCTTTGCTATACTTAGCAAATGTCACATTTAAAAATTATAGATCTTGCATCCAAACGACCTAAACCGACGCACTTAGAAGCTAAGGAACGTCTGGATCATTTATTTGAAGACTTTATTACCAGAGGGGCCTCACCCAAAGAAACGGCAAGCCTTATTTTTACTTTTGGGGTGTGTGAACTTTTAAGTTATAGCGAAACTCCAAACGACGGTGCTGAGGTTATAGATGAGGTGCTTTACAATTGTTTTGGGATTAAAAAACAGGGTTTTGTCACAGAGGAGGATATTGACTGACAAAACTATGGGTTGCAAAGCCTTACTGGGACTGGTTTTGGCGTTTTGTCAGTTTTGTCAGGGTTTGGGACTAAGTGGGTAAAAGGTCGGAAATGTCTCCGAGTGTATGAGTAATATGAAAGGGGGTGTATAAGAATATATGACAAAACTATATATATACTCTTATTTATATATTATTATTACCTTGTATAGCCCTAGATTACAGGCTTTAGAGTTTTGTCAGGATTTTCTGACAAAAGTCTGACAAAACTATGAAAAGACTGACAAAAGACCTAAGAGATAAATTACCAGAATATGTAGTAGATTTGCTTGAAAGCGAAGATGTAGTAAAATTATTAAAGAAATTTCCAGGAGCTAGATTATTAGATGCTAAAGAAAAATCACAACATAAGAAAAAGTATTAAGGTTGAAGCAACACTTGAAGAAGGTGTAGAGGATATGCCAATTGAATATATGAACCATGATGAAAGGCATTTAACTAAACGTCAACGACTGCTTGTATGGAATGCAGTCAACGATCCACAACTAACATGGGCAGAAGCAGCAAAAAAGGCAGGGTATAAAAATCCAGTTGTTATCGGTAGATACATGCACGAGGGTAACAAGTATTCGCATGTAAGAGCTGAGTATGAAAGATTGATGTCGGAGGCTAAGAAGAAGTTTGAGCTTACCCATGATAAGGCTGTAGAAGATTTATATACTATTCGGGATTTAGCATTAGAGTCGGGATCTTATTCTGCGGCCATCCAGGCTCAAGGTTTACTCTTGAAGGTCGGGGGCTTGATTGTAGATCGTCGGGAGGTCTTGCATGGCAAGATAGACCAGATGAGTCGGGATGAAGTAGAAAAAAGACTACAGCAATTGCTCGGGAGCAAAGCTATTGAGCATAAGTCGGAACCTGTTTTAATTAATAAGTCTGATAAATCGTCGGGGTCTAAATGATCGGGGTGTCGGGAATTAATCCATATAGCCTTTATAATACGCCCAAGCAAAACCAATTATAGTCCCACCTACCAAGTAGATCAGGATTGACCAAAGTAATATCTCAATCATTA
>Ga0098042_1000890_pt1 | contig 11526 bp, 16 predicted proteins | sample 9_EtaG_FD_75066 | JGI IMG/M metagenome (GOLD analysis project Ga0098042, IMG submission 75066) | Marine viral communities from the Subarctic Pacific Ocean - 9_ETSP_OMZ_AT15188 metaG | ecosystem: Environmental > Aquatic > Marine > Oceanic | place: Pacific Ocean | collected 2015-01-10
AACGTCACGATAACATTGTTATCTTGAACGTCGATCATTACGTATTTAGTATCACTAGCAAATGCAGCAAATGAGACTCCAGATCCTGATGTTGCACAGGATAGGTTTTCTCCAGATACCGTTCCATTTGGGCGTGGATATAGGTTTGTTACTAGACTATTCATTATCTTGATTGTTGACTGACATACGTTTTAATACGATGTCCTACGGTATTATTATTATAAACTTGCTGAGGGTTATCTAAAAACTCAGCTAAAAATCCATCAGCAATCTCTTCTTCAAAAGCTGCCTTTGAGTGTTGCCCATCCATTCGCAGAAAATCAGCGTAAGTTGCATGAGCCATAAACAAAAAATATTCTCCAGGAACTTCATTCCTAGAATTTGATCCATCAGTATCTAAATCAGTAAGCAAAGTAAGTGGTTGCCTATAGGTAACAAAAACACTTGTAGCATCAGAAGCCGTAAGATTAATTACATGAGCACCATCGCTTTCTACAAAAAACTCAAAATCAATAGTTGAATTTTTTAAAAAAGGTTCTTCTCGGCTTATTCTAAGAAACTCTCCTATATTGGTTTTACTTGTTTGGGTAAAAGGAACAATAGAGTTTGCTATAGTTCTTTCTTCTCCAACAGTAAGATATCTAGCCCAATAAGGAGTTCTGTTATAAGCCTGAGAAAACCTTCTGTTAGCTAGGGCTAATAGTTGAGAAGTTTCTGCTGCGGTAAAATCTGAGTTACCAGCAAGTGCAGAAATTAAATCAAATAAATCTTTATTGGCCCTGTCTTGCATTACGCTTTATTTGGACTAAGTTCTGGAAACTTTTTGTTATAATATTTTAAAAACTCTTTGCTGTGTACGTGATCTACTCCGTACTTTTTGACTAATCTAAAATAGTCTCTAGCAGGAATATTAGCAACGCACTTACCCAAAACTGGGTGAGTCTTACCAACATTTGTCTTTGCCTCTTTAGCAGTAGCATTAATGCGGTCTTGCTCTTTGGCTCGCTCCATTTTGAATCCAGTTTCAATCTCACGCATAAACGCTCGATTAACTTCACCGTCATCATACTTCGGCACTGATGTAATAATATTCATTTCTTTTTTAAAAACAAGCAGGTTTTAAAAAACTTATGTAGATTTCTTGCTAAAAAAACAAACTTACTACCCTCATTAAAAGATTTGTCCAAGGGGTAATAGCGACTACATGATAATCGCACTTCGCAGTTTACCCCTTGGCACTTAACAATATTCATCTATTACTTCTTAGAAGCTTTTCTTGTTTTTCTTGCAGTTTTTTTCGCTGCCTTAAATGCTTCTTGAGCTTTGCGAATTCTTACCTTTTGAGAGTGACTAAACTCTCGACTCGATACACGGTCACTTATACTATCGGTATCTTTCATAGGATATGTTTTCTTCATATCCTTATAAAAACCTTTTTGGGCTTTTATCTTTAATTTTTTCTCAAGCAAATCAGAAGATAATTTTTTTTTCTTAGACTTAGGTTCTTCTATAATTTTTCTTCTAAATGGGTTTGATGAATCCATATTTTTAAAATGTAAAAGGTTAAAAAAAGGGAGGCCAGGATTGGCCCAACCTCCCTCAATAGATAATTATTAACTAATTATGCTCCGAATACTTCTCCTGCTGTAGGATAGTACTTCATCAAAAGACGAATCTTTCCTTCAGTAGCAACGTCTGGGCCTTCACCCGTGAAGTTGTAAGTAAGGTCAACAGCACTAGCAAGATGGAAACCCACAACAGAAAGTGCTCCTGTGTTGGCAAAAATTTTGCCCAAGTTTCCACTATCACTGAAAACGTCAACTTCATCGACGAAACCATCAGCGTCTCCATCATCGCCAATAGCGATAGTGGCATCCGTGATGCTGGTTCCGACGACAAGTTCGTCAACAATGATTGCAGCTCCGAAGATACCTCCAGCCATAGCAGCTCCACCAACTTGAATGTCTACAGCAGTCGCTGAACCAGCGGTCGTGCCAAGAGTAGACAGGTCAATAGAAGCTTCATAATTGAATCCCAATGCTAGGGTTTCAACGTTTTGTACTTTTTTTAGTTCAATAGCCATTTTAATGTACCTCCTATGGTTTAGCTAAGTGCTGTGATTTTACCGTGTGCACCAGGGTGGAATACTGTCAGCGTCAATGCGCAGTCAACAAATCCACGCTCGCCACCACCTTGATTGGGGAGACGGGCACTACCCATTGGGATCAACTCGGAAACACCGTAGTACTCTGGGTGAACCAGATAACCAGTGTCCTTGTTGGCCGTGTCGGGCATACAGTCAGGATTTCCATTAACGATAGCAACCGTGCCGTGGTCAGACTCATACAGCTCAACAGAGAGCTTAATCTGAGCAACGTCACCGTTGTAGTTTACGTTACGGATAGAAGTTCCAGCACCAGAACCATCTGGATCAAGGCGAGCAAAGTCGCTGATCTCACGACGGAGAGCAGTGTCAGCAACCAAAGTCAAACCATTGCTAGCTCCCGTTACACGGAAGATCGAGGTGATGAGGTTGTTGAATACTGTTTCAGTGAAAGCACCAGTTGAGTGAATGCTGTCAGCAGGAGTGCGGAACGCAGCAGGAACGTCAGACGGCCCTGCGGAATCAATCCAGTCACCAAGTCCACGCAACTTGTAAACCGTTCCAGCTCCATCTTCCGCAGCACGGTCGTTGGTAGAGCAGAGTGTGGCTTCGATGTCACGCTTTAGTTCGCGGATTGCCTTTGCTTCGGCTTGTGCTACTTTAGCAGGCCCAACGGAGTCAACAGCTTCCTGTAAATCGGAAACCATGTAATCGCGGCGGAACTTCTGAACGTAGTTGCCTAGACGAGCTCGGCCACTGAATTGGTCGGTGAACGTAGTAACGTCAGCTCCTTCAGCTATACCAGCAGTGCTGGGAGATGAAAGAGAGTCTACAGTCCACTCAACAAACGTAGCGTTTGCTCGTGATTTAGATGCGGATGAAAGTACGGGAGTTTCTTCGGGAGCCAAGATGGTCAAAACGTCCATCAAGTCCTCACGATTGGAAACAGCCGAACCAGGATTTGTTGTATCGAATGTATCTGAGAATGCCATTTTTTTTATTTTCTAGATAATTGTTTGGTTCTTAGTGAAATGAAGTCATCTTTATTGCCACTTTTTTTAAAGCGTGAAGATAAATCTTTTAGTACTTTAGATGATTTCCTTTGACCTTGCTCTGGCATAGCAGAAGAAGGTGCAGAACTTTTAGGAGGATTAATCTTGGGTTTAGTTCCTGATTGAACAGGGGCACTAGGTACTGTTTTACGAGCGTATATATTATCTACTCCATGAGCAATAATATAAGGAAGCTCCGCACCAAGCACAGGGTATTCTTTGTACACACGTTGCAAATCTTTGTTTGCAGATATACTAAAAAATGCCTTACGTGTTTCGTCATCTTCTTTATTCAACCATTCAAATTCCTTAGAAGCCTTTGCACCAAGTTCTTTTTTAAGACTATTGGCATTTTCAGCTTTTTGAACTTTCTTTAGTTGATCAGGAAGATAAAGATCCCTAGATTTACGAGCGTTTTTCAAAGCAGATCTTACCTCTGCTTTAGTCATTTTCTTACCATCTAGCTCAGTAACATTGTCGTGAGCAGAGTAATCGTCTGATTCAAATAAAACATCTTCAGACCATTCAATAATATCATTTATTTCTTTAGCCTTTTCTTGTAACGATTTAATATCCCGAACATCGTCAAATGGATTGTCTTTAACATCTTCCATTTCCTGTTTCAAGGGATCTTGTTGTAATGATTGTTTTACTCTATCAAGCTCTTCCTCTGCTGCTTTACGTTTAGCTGTAAGTTCGCCAAAGCGAGCCACAGCTCTACTACCAAGTTTTTCAGCAAGATCTTTAAGCTCATCCTCAGATAAATCATCTAAGTTGTACTGTGAAAGAACATCTTCAGTCTCTTCTTTAGAAGACTCACTTCCAGTTTCCTGAATAGTTTCTTCTTCGGATTCAACCGCTTCTTCTAAAACTTCTTCCGCTTGAACCTCCTGAGTATCCCCTGGCTGTTCTCCTTGAAGTTGTTCTAAGCGTTGGAGGGCAAACTCCTCCGCTGTTATATTTCCCACTGAATTTTGTTCGGATTCAGAGTCAACCGAGATAACTTCGTTAGACATAATTGTTTCCACTCCTTAACGCCGAGCGATGGCGAAGCCCAATTATAGCACACTTTTTTTGTGCTAAAGGATAGAAGAAAATTTCTTTTGTATCCCCTGCCAATCAGTCATTTGCAGTATCTGATCGTAAGTAATTATTTGTCCTGAAATTTGTTGAAGCTTTTCTGTGTCAGCTTCGTGCATATCAGCTATGCACTCTTCTCTAAGATCACTAATAAGCTTAATGAATCTTGCAAAATGTTCGTAATGAGATAAGGTATTTAGGTCGTCTTCTATATTCATCGTGCTGCGGATCGCATCATATCTACTAGTCTTTTAGATCTAGTCCCCACCTGATTGTACCACTTGCTGTCTATCATTTCTTTAGCAGCCTTATTGTAGTCACCTTTTATCAAGGCTTTCCTCATTTCTACAAATCCATTCAATCTAGTTAATCCTAAATTAAACGCCATATCTAGTAATACCTTTTGAACCACTGGCGGTTGTCTTCCAGCTTGAGGCAAGTACGCATTAGCATCATTAGCAGCTTGCTTAATGGACTCGTTGTACAGGATTTTTATTTCCTTATCAGAAAGAACTTTTTTACCAGAAAGCATATCTTGGACATTAAAACCCAAAGCTTCTGCTTTCTTGCGGTTAGATGGTTCCTCTAAATTAAACCCTATGCCTATAGTACGATTTCCCTCGCTGTCATCGTATACCCTGGGTTCCTTGGACTCATGCAAAGAAAGTTGATCAAACAGTTCTTGTCTGAATATAGTTGTTTCTCTTTGTCGAGCAAGATCGCTTTTGCTTAGATTGTCAGCCATATTAAAAAATAGTGTAGAAACAAATAGCAGAGCTATCACTGCTTCATACCTTGAGTTTGCATCTGACCCATCTGAGCTGGTGCAGTACCTACTCGGCCTATTTGGGCGTTTTGTGCTTGCTGTACAGCGAACTGATATTGCCCAGCGTACTTCTGAAGACGAGCAGCAAAAGCTTCATCTTCTTGCAAACGCTGCTGAATGTCTTGTTGTTGGCTGTACTGCTGAATAACTTGTAGAGCCGCTTGAGCGCCACTTGGACGCGCTGGAACTTCGATACCTGCATAAATTTTAGATAAGTCATCTGTAATATCTTTAAGTAGTTTTTCTTGTGCAACCTCAACGGGTTCAAGAACACCATCGGCAAGCACTGGATCAACCGAACCTGCTATTAGTGTTAGTAAGTTATCTACGTTTATCCTTGCGTTGCGATCTAGCTGTAGAAGGGAAACCATTTGATTTAGTTTATTTTCTTGTTTCTCTGGGTCTGTGTTTAGAACATCGTAGCTAATTGTAACATCGAAGTTCTCATCAGCGTTCCCTTTGTTAAACATCTGTGGATCTGGTACACCAGTAACCCTAAAGAATATCTGGTCAGGCCCAAACCTTTGGAAGCAACGGTAACATTGAGAAACGACTTCTGCTGAGTGACTCAAAAACTTATCAATCAAGAACTGTTTGCGAATCTGTGATGAAGGAGATCCCTCATCTAAACCAACAAGCCTATCTGCTTGCTGCTCCATAGTTTTTTCCATTTCAAGAGAACCTTGATTATAAGTAGGAGTAGGCCCGTAATCTATATCTCCTTTACGTCGATAAGGAACGTACCTTCCTGGCCCCCAGTCAGTAGGAGCTTGGCCTACTGGATGTAAAATCGGAGGAACGGTAGCAAGGCTGTTTCTATCAATACGGCTGTCTCTCTCTATTTTTACTTGTTGTTGTATTCCCCTGAGTAGATTAGGGACAGTCATCGTATCGTACAACCGCTTGCTATCTTCGGACAATCGAGTTACTACTACTGGGTAGTCTTCGTAGCCGTTAAGCAACTCAAACTTTGCGTACCCAGGTACATCTCCATTGCCGCTGAACTCCTTGTGGAATACTGTGCAGTATATCCCCTCAGAGCCGTCCTCCTTGTCAATTAGACGTTGAAAACCGTAAACAAGTTCTATCAGCTCTTCTGCCTCATAAGCATTATCTGTAAGGCTCAAAGAGCGCCGACCCTCCTGCTCCCTTTCTATAGAATCTATATTTACACCTCGGTATCTATCTATGACCAAATCAACAAAAGATTCATCCCAGCCATCAGTTATAACTTTATTTTCTAGTTCCTGTGGCGTGTAGTAAGTTTTCCAAAAGCAATACGGTGCTCGCTGTGGATCAGTAACATAAGGGGGAAAAATAAAGTCTCCGTCTGGGGCTAATGTTTTTACATCTGGAGCATTTACTTGACGACGAACAATCGGTAACTCAGCAGACCCAACACTTGCTAATTCTGCTAGTGCTTTTTTTGCTCGCTTAACAGTAACCCCATTAAAGCTTTTTTGAAGCAAGGAAATTACTTGGTCTTCATTTTGACCATCAATAATTAATTGTGCTAACTGTGGATTAACTTGCCCTATTTGGTTAATATCTAGCCTTTGAAGAAACTTTCTGTCCTCCGAATGCCAACCTACATAGCTAATAAGAATTCCACGTTCTAGCAAATAATTAGCTCCTAGCTCCATTTCTCTGTTAAAACGAGATATGTAACCAGAAGAAATCATCCACTTAAGGAAGTTAGAAACTACCTTAGATCTAGCTAAATCTTGTACTTCTACTGGGAAAGCTCTAATGTTTGCCCTATTAAGGGAAGCCATAAACAAAGAAACTAACCTAGTAATTCTTTCATCAATAACATGAGCTTCCATGTCAGAAGCACCCTCCCAAGGAAAAGCATCCGCACCGTGCTTGCGGAGATCTCGGCTTTTACCAGGCCAAAAATTTCTACGGTCATCGTAACTTTCTCTGCACAAATCAAAGTACGCTTCTAACTCAACCACTGATTGGTCGTAGGCGTACCGAAGAGACTCGATGTCTGGTTCAGCACTAACATAGGTTAGCGACTCTGAAACTGAATCACTTTGCATAAAATCTAATTTTAATATCTTCTAGAAGGTGGTTTATGTACCACTTATGTACACCTATTCTATCACACAATTCTGATGGGGGTATGCCGTCTTGGTCAACACCTCTAACGTGACGCACAAATATTTCCCAAGCAAGCAGTCGATCTACTTGCTCTTCTATGAAATCTTCGTCTAAAACCATTTTATTTAACGTATCTGTAGCTTTTCCCTCGCACATCTTCTATCATTTCTATAGTTATTGTCTTGCCTTTCATTGTATTTCTATATCTTCTAGGAACAATAACTGGAACCTTCATGGTAAGTTCTTTTATGTAAGCAAAAACATAACTAGGATTTGGAGCAGTTGAAACAACTTTACCCCTGTAATGCTTAGGTACAATCTCTTCAATGTACATAGATTCCATTAGAATTGATTGCCCCTCCTCGTCTATCCATGTGTTTTTACCCCGACCTGTAAGCATTTCCTGAGAAAGTTTGCTTTGAGCAAGTTGAAGTAGTTTATCAAATTCTAGCTTGAAATCAGAAGCTATTTTTATTAATCTTACTTTAGCCATAATTAATATCCTCCGCCTATGCGTGTAGTCATCATGCTCCTAGACAAAACATGATCTGGGCCATCTCCTCCATTCGCCATTCGCAGGTAACGAATAATGTCGAAGAAATCCTTTAGTGGTTCATCAGCCTTACCTGATGAGTTATAGTTTATTAAAGAATCTATTAAATTTCCGCAATCCTCATGCACGTAGCATCTAGGGCGGTTAGCAGAATCTATTGGTACATTCGGGTTGTAACTAAACCATTCGTCTATAGCACTAATGCCTATCTCTTCCATTCTTCCATCAGAAGGAATAAATGTCATGCCACAATCATCGAACTCAGTAAACAAATCATCGTTGTCGGAGTTCTCCTTAGCAAAGTACCTACTGTCACCTATACGCTCAAATACTTCTATTTCAATATCATCCTCTATCTCCTCGAACAAATCAACGTAACCCTGTATGTTGTACCCTATCTTCTTTGATGCAGGCCCATAACGCCACTTAGGATCACCGAACACTGCCCACTCTCCGTAGTAGTCCCTGTCAGGCCACTCCTTACGGATGTACACATCTCCCTTCTCATTTACTGCTGCCCATATAGCCACGTAGTTCCTGGCTCCTGCTGGGTCAACTACCTGATAACAAGTGTACCTGTTCTGATCAGATATGTCGGGGAAAGACATGCCGTACTTATTAGGCTCATCATTCAATACGTTCACCTCAGTGTTAAACAAGGGCAGCAAAGAAGTCATGCTCTTAACGGGTATACCGTAAGCACGTACTAGTATCTCTTCTTCTGGTCTGCCTCTAAGGTCTTTAGCTATACGCTCGTAACCACCAAAAGGGTTCTCATCTGAGTGCAGGTACACCACTGAGGCATCCCTAGATGGGCTGTACTGCTTAATAGGAACTTCCTTATCTATAAGTACACCAGTACGTGTCTGTAGCGTCTCTACGTCCTTTAGGTACTCTGCCACAAAGGGAGTATAACCATCAATTGGAGTAAAGCCTATACCCATCTTAGCGTCCCTAGTGGCCAATCTAAACCTAAGAGTATTTACCAATGAAGCATCACCCAGGTACTCATCTAGCCACGAACCTATATTCAAGCCCCTAGGATCAGGAAAGCCGAACTCAAAGCCCTCTAAGATAGTCTGGTTGTTGCTGTACTGGGTGTACGTCTTAAAGTCTACACGGGTACGAGTATCTGGGAATATAAAGCTCTTAGCTGTAAACCCGTTCTGCATACTGTAATTGATGTACCCCTCAATGCTCTTTGTCTTCTTCTTAAACTCCTTAGGCATCATCTCCCATACTGCTGCTTGCTGCACCTTAATGGAAGTATCCTCGTTCTGGGAAAAACATACTAAGTGACCATCATTGCTTTCAGTCACTGCCTCCATTACGATCTTTGCGAACCCAGTAGTCTTTCCTGATCTGTTACCACCAAGAACCAAGCACTCGTTGTAATCCTGTAATCCCTCCTTTATTCTCTCCCACCCAGGAAGGTTAAAGCCATGACGAATGGGATCATCCTCAGATGCCTTAATCCTGCTCTCATGAGCTTTGTGAAGCTCTTTAAGAAGATTAAGGTCGTTCTCGTACAGCCAGACAATTTCCTCTGCTGTAGGAGGAGTCAGAAAAGGATGTTCAGTAAACTTAATTATTTGTCCAATCTATTTGTTCTAGCTCCTGCAAAGACTTCTTAGCAACTAAGGCCAATAAGACAGCTAGGTTCTCTTGGAAGTGCTCCTCGTCCATCTTATTAAAAATGTCGTACTCGAAGCCATCCTCTGTAACGGTAGCAACTAAAACAGATTGCCACCCTGGAGTAATGGTGTCTAAGCACTTGTGAACTAAATCAAGGTTATTATTCATTAAATAATTCGTGTTATATCGTGCTTAATTGGATCTCTTTTAAATGGCTTCTTTTCAATGGTGGAGGAAGTGGGATTTGCACCCACGTCCGAAGGTGGTGACTCTGTGACAGGTGACACTGTGACACCTACTTTCGTCGAATCTAATTTTCCCCCTCTAAATATTCTGTTGTACGATTCCTCGTAAGCAATCCTGTTGGTGGTTCTATCCCTATCCCCCTTACCGCTCATCTTCTAAATCTATTACCTGTGCTTCCTTCATTTTGTTCTTAGCCCTTTCCATTAGCTCCCTGTAGTCCTCATCAGTGTAAACCTTTTCCTCCCTGTTAATACTCGTAGCTTCACCCCTAGCCAATAAAGCCTCTCTAGCTGAGTTAGCCTTAGCTATACTTATATCCTTAATATCCTTAAAGGTAGGCTTAATCTCACCTGACTCCATGTCCTCACGTACCTTCTGAACCATATCTTCCTCTAAGGAACTAATATGCAGATAAGAATAAGATGCTAATTGACCACCTAGCTCCCTCCACTTACCTAAGTGATCAGCGTAAGTAGATAGTACCCTAACAATAGTATTCCTCTTAAACCCGTACTTACGTACTAACTGAGTCTGAGTCTTACCACTAGCACTAAGGAACAATATCTTAGCTGCCTTCTCAGGATCATACCTCTCTAATGCCTTAACACCATCAAGCTCAGAACTCTTAACGAACTCCTTGATCTTTGTATCTATGTCAGATAAAAGCTTTTCCTTGATTAGTTCTTGCTGCACATTATCTTATTGCACATTATTATTACAAAGTCAAGCTAAAAGTACAAAAATCCAGTTTCCAGTTGGTACACTTGTCCACTTAAAGCCCCTTGAGTTACATAATTTTTAAAGGGGTAGTTTATGATAATACACGTGCGACGCGAATCGCTGTTATAACCCCCTCCCCCCAGTCGGATTATAGCATACCGCTTTTAACTTGTCAAGCTTTTTTTTCAACTTTTTTTTCCTGGATTCGCAAATATCACATTCTCTCATCAAGTCAATCTTTTATTTCCGATTTGTAGATTCATTCTACTCTCTTTTAGTGGTTTCCTTTGAATGTCCTTTTTAGGCTATCAGATACCCTTCAAATCCATTTTGCTGCCTTACTGGCATCCTAGTATCTAAAAGTCTCGAAAACGATTTTTCACTTTTTCGCTTGACATATATTTTTTCAGATTTACCCTCGCGCGCGTGTGTGCGCATGTGTGTGTGCATGATACCAGGGGAAAAAAAGAATTTTCGGTTTTTTTTCGAAATCGCTTGACTCTGGTTTTCTGGTCTCTCTTAGTGGTTTTCGTTCTTTGAATTTTGCGGATTTAGCCAAGCGCACCTAGTGTCTAGGAAAGCGGAGGAGGTCGTGAAGGGAATTACCCTTCGAAACGTAGGATTTAGGGAAAGCACTTGTGAGTTGACTAGGAACTCTCGAAACGCGGGAAAGATATATTCCGAAACGGTTCCATTAGCTTTATGAAGTCATAAGGTCGAACCGTGGTTTTATTGCGATAGGTCTGACAAGCTGAACTTGCAAGGGATTGTTGAGATTCGGTTCAAAGTAAGTGATGAGCTTACACAGGATTTGAACTGGCGCTCATTCTCAATACTGAATCCGAGCTTTAAAGCGGATAAGTTGCGAGCGGTTTACACTTAAGTGTTTACTTTTTAGCATTAAGAGCAACCGAGCAAGGCATTACGTTTTGCTTAGGTTGCTCCTCTATGCCTAAAAACAAAAACAAATACGCTCTTTTGAGCCACAACACTTGCGAGGGGGAAGAGATTGAAATCTTTGGCCCGTTCGCAAACGATGCCAACGCTACCGATTGGGCAACGATTGGAAGAGGAGCATTTGATTATCACACTTTTTGCGGGACTGGTACCCTTGAGGAGTGCGAGCAATTCGCAAAGGAATGGGGGGAAGAAAGTGAATAGCCATTTTGAAACCCTTTGGGGAGCGATTGATCAACTAATGATC
>Ga0098042_1000892_pt1 | contig 11505 bp, 3 predicted proteins | sample 9_EtaG_FD_75066 | JGI IMG/M metagenome (GOLD analysis project Ga0098042, IMG submission 75066) | Marine viral communities from the Subarctic Pacific Ocean - 9_ETSP_OMZ_AT15188 metaG | ecosystem: Environmental > Aquatic > Marine > Oceanic | place: Pacific Ocean | collected 2015-01-10
TACGTTTCTCTTCCCATACATTTGCTTAGGGAATGTTGTCTTCTTCCACCAGTTTATGAAGTGTTGCTTGCCATTAAACTCCATAGACACAGGATAACTACCTATATCTTTACCCCCAAACTTGCCTCCTTTGAACTGCTGTTTGTTATAAGTTACAGTAAACTTACCTTCTGGTAAATCAAAAGGAGAGATTTTATCTTTCTGTGCTTTAGATTTGCTTATGTTTTCGTCACGAGAAGAGTCTGTCTTAACATCAGCACCTTCACCAGCCATAACGCTATTGATTCCTTTTAGGAATTTATCAAGCTGTTCTTTGTTTTGTATGCTTCTGTATGGCTCTTGTGACTTAGAGATCTTTGCCCCAATAGTGTTAAACCAATTAGATAAAACTTTTCTGATGGCTTTACCGACCTTAGCGGCTTGAGAATCACTTAGGTTAGCGCTCCCTGCTTTGGAAAGTAATTTAGCTACAGCCTCTTTAGCAAAAAGATTGCTACTTAGGTTGTCTTTTATAAACTCAAGACCACTTTTTTCTGGAGATACTAGAGGGTTTTTTTCATCGGCATATAATCTTATTTGACTCTCAATGTAATCAATATTCTCTTGCTTGTTTTTATTGCTAAATGAAATAGACTGAATAAGGTCTGAAACCAATACAAATCTAGAATCAACGTCAAGACTTACAACGGCATCATTAAAAGTACCGTGAGCGATCTCCTCAAACATTGTTCTACCTAGAGCATTTGTCTCACCTTCACCTTGAAACTTGAACGGATCAATAAATATAGTGTCGGTCTTTGGATCGAAATAAGCTTCTGTTTGTTTAAGAGCAGCACCCATCTCAGAGTTTTTAGCTACAATAACAGTTATAGGTCTACCTAGAGTCTTTGATAAACCAGTTACAGCCCTGTTCAAAGCAGCTAAAGTCTTTCCAGAAAGATTACCCTCTGGCTCTATACCTATAGAACCATCGTTATTTGATACATACTGTTTTGAGTCACCTGTTTCAACTGACTCAGAAACATAAGCCCTTACATCGTTACTGTCATTTTCATTAATCAGTTCTCGTCCTTTAGGCTCTGCAGGATCTTTTCTTTCTGTAGGATCAACGTCAGAACTAGCAGGCGCATCTACAACTGCTGTCTCATCTCCAGCGCCCCCAGCATCATCCGCTGCTTCTACAGCAGCTTGAGATATTTCAGTTATTGCTTTGTTTGTTTTTGCATCTGGTTCAACATTTTGAGCACCCTCTTCTATTGCTTTAAGGGTTTTGTCTATGTTGGTAGATGTAGACAGGGATAACAACTCATCTAACTCTTTTTGAGAAGCTGGTTCATAATCAAGATCCTCAACATTTATAGCTGACATATCTTTGTTAAAGTCAACACCTTGCATCTTACCTAAATTCTCTTGGATGTTTGTAAGCTTATCAATAAGGTTTGCCTTCTCAACCTTTTCTTCAACAGAAAGTTTATCTTTATTTCCAAGAGCATCAAGTCTAGATCTACTTTTTGTAAACTCTACTTTTGCTTCTTCTATAATTTGTTTTCTTGCTACAGCATCTGCGAGCATAGACTCATGAGTGTCTATTTGGTCTAAAATATAATCACCAACTTCAAGATCTTTATATTGCTCGTAGGCAGCTCTTTCTTCTGCTAAAGACTCTTGAATGTCTGATATCTCAGAATCTATTTCTTTAATTGCATCATTAGTCTTCTTAGAGAATATTGTTGTTTTCTCTTCATTAGTGAGAGGATTGCTCTCTAAGTCTGAACTAATACCATCAATCAACTGCATCCTAGATTCAGCTATCTTTTTAGCTTGATCTGTGTATGACTTCTCTAAGTCAGTATCTCCCTCACTCTTAGCGTCTTTAGCTTTAGCTACTGCTTCACGAAAGTCTTGATCCATCCTATGGATTTGCTCCATCGCTTCTGGATTCCTAGCGTAAACTGAATCAAAGAAAGAAGATCTTGTTTGCCTAACTTCCATCTTAGTTTTTCTCAGTGCAGCTACTTGGGACTCAAGCTTTGCTTTCTTCTTAGGGTCTGACTCAGTTTTAAGTTTCTCTTTAATAAGACCTATTCTAGAATCTATCTCCCCATAAACTCCTATGGTTGCTGGGTCAAGTAAAGCAGCAGCTGAGTAAGAATTATAGTTTAGGTTACCACCAATTAAATCACCTGGAAGTTTAAATGCAGAACCTGCGACTCCACCGATTATGAATGCGTCTACCCCCCTAAGCAGTGCTTCGTTGAGGTTAAACTCAGCACCTTCTTTTAGCTGTGTCTCAACAATATAGTTTGTGATTTCAGTAGCAAACTCAGTAAGTCCTTCCTCAGTCATTGCCAAACCATATTCTTTAGCAATACCTTTAGCGAACGATCTCATGCTACCTCTTGACACGCCAATCATCTTATTCAAAGACGCACCCTTTGCTGCATTTTTAAATATCTGTCCACCTACTAAAGAGAAAAGACCTTCACCAAGACCACTAGCAAAAGCCTGCCCAAAAGCAGTGGCTCCTGTATAGGCATCCATCATCTCTTCTGGATTTTCTGGATCAGCAACCTGCATGTCTCTGATATTAACATACGTCTGTATACCTCCAAGAGTACCAGTTAGTGCTGCACCAGCTACTAATCCAGCACCTCCTCCGATAGGAGCTGTAGCCATAGTAACAGCCATTATAGGGAGAGTCTGAGTCAATCCTCCAAGTGTTTGCTGAATAGCATTTCCGTATTCATGACGCCCTAAAGACTCAGTTACCCCAGCAGTAAACTGAGTATTCAATCTGCTTATCTCCTCTATGTTTTTATTTATTTCTGCTCTCTTTTCTTCGTTTAGTTCAAGTGTGTTTTCCTTAAACAAATTAACTGCTACATCTCCAGTATATTCAATAGAACTAGACAGCCCATACACACCCTGATCCAAAGACCTAGCAAAGTATTCAGTAAGAGGAGCATCGTTGTATTTATCATCTCCGTCTAAGTTTGTTGGTATGTTATAGTCGTAATATATTTTGTCAGACACGGCTTCAAGAAAGTCTTGATCTTCTTTTAGCTCTTCTGGTATAAGAGACATCATCTCTTCCTTTATGCTAGACTCAGAAGCCTTTTGAAACTTTTCTGAAAGATATTTTTCTCTTACCTCAGCATCAGTTAAAATTCTTTCTTTATACTTTTTTATTTTTTTTCTTCCAAAATCTTTTAACTCTCTTTGTCTTTGCGTATTAGCTAATCTTAATTTAAGCTCTTCATCCTCATCAACAGATTTATCTAGCTTGTTATATTCTTGACCTCCTCTTTTGGCAGCTACTCTGGCTAATGTATTAATTAAAGCAGTTCTATCTTGTCCGTTAACATTCTTGAAGTCGTACTCTAAGTGCTTTGGTAATGCTTGTTGAGCTTGAACTCTAGCAAGATCTTCCTCGTCAACAGTGGCATCTATTGCTTTTTTAAGTAATGATTCTGTTGTAACTTGTGTGAGCTCTTGAGGCATCACGGACCCCATAATTGAACTTGCCAACCCTCCAGCATAACCATAAATATCCATTAAACTTTTAGAGTCCCTAACAGAAATTAAAAGTCTTTCAATCGCATTAGCGTCATCATCAACATCAACCCCTCGATCTTTTAACTGATCTCTAAAATCAATAGCGAGTTTCTCTTTCTCTTCAGCGGTCTTTGCGCTATCAATGCTTTCTGTAAACGATCGCGAAAGTTCTCCTACCGATGGTGAGTCCGTAGGCTGTACCTGCATCTGTTGATCTCTTAAAGAATCTGAACCTTGGGGTTGTTCTTTTTTTTTTGTTTGGTTAAACTCTAATGAAGAGTAGTCTGCACCCATTAATTCAGCAAAATCTTCTATTGACTTTTGATAACCACTAGAAACAAATAAAGAATATGCATCATTAACAGCATCTCCGTTGCTAGACATAAGGGCTCTAAAGTCCTCCTCTGATTTATTATAACCTTTATCGGTAAATAATTTATAAGCGTCTTTAATTGCTTGTTCGTTCATTCTTTTGTTGATTCTAATATTAATAAGTACCTATTCTAATTTGAAGATTATCAGCTGCATTTTCTGACATCATTGGATCAACTCCTTCTAAATATTCACCTATATTTTCACTGTCGATTGATTCTATCCTTCTTCTCTCATCCTCTGACGTTGATGTTTTATCAATGCTCTGAATATATTCAATCAGCCCCATAGACTGCTTGAAATCGCGGTTCTTGTCCGTTAATGCTTTATCAAGCACATCGATGCTATATTCATCTACCTCTAAAAACTTACCCGATGTATTAGTACCTGTAGAATAATACTTGTTTTCTGCTTTGTCATAAATAATCGATGTCGATGAACCTATTGTACCATTAGGATAAACAAGCTTATCAAAAGTAACGAAAACAAGATCTTGAGGATTAGCGTTAACAAGAGCCTCATCACCTTCTAATTTAGTAGGAAGGGGAGGTGATTTATATATAGAAGATAAGGTGTCTTTGGATTGATCTCCTCCTGACGGCTTGTATTCTTTTCGCTTTTCTATCTTAGCCCTTTCTTTTAGATCAGCTAATATCTTGTCTTGGAATTGGTCTAACACTGAACCTAAAGAGTTAGCACCCTCAAGTTCCTTTAAGAAATCTCCAGTTGCTTTATCTTTGTTTGGATCACCTTCTGGAAGATTGTTTTTATAAGAGTTTACAGCTGCAAGTCTAAACTGATAATCATTTCTCATTACAGTAAAGTTGTCTGATTTTACTCTCTCTTCACCGTAGTTAGTGTAAGTAGGATATGCTTTGTCAGCGAAATCTAAAGACCCTAAAAATTGCCCTTGTTCTGTTTGATAACTGAATAGTCTAGCAGCAGTATTTGGATCGGTTGGTTCTAGCCAGTTCTCTGGCAAATCACCTGTTGAATCATAACTAAAAGTACCAGACTCTAAATCAAGAGTAAGGTTTGTGTGACCCCTAGAGTCAATTCTCTTCATTGTTTCATCGAATGATCCTGGATTCAGAAGTGAAAGACCTTTAGATGCAAAGAAAGCATCCTCTCCTCCAGCAAAATTATTCATCCTTGCCAAGTGATCAGACCAAGTAATACCTGTTCCATTTGCAGAAGCAGTCCCCCAAGAGTCTTCGTATATCTGCTCGTATGATTTAATCTCTTGATTAAGCTGATCAACCATACCTGCCCACTTACGCATACCAGCATCGTCTTTCGAGAAGTACTCTAGTGTTTCATCACTATAAAGCTGATCAAACTTTTCTTTAGCAAGCTGAAAGTGAGACTCATACATCTTACTCGTAGAAGGAACTACCTTAGAACCAAGAACAGACTCACTAAACTTTTCAGCCTTAATCTTATCTGCATTGATTGAATCGACAAAATCCTTAGCTATCTCTCCAAACTGTGGTGCTTTATAATTCTCTTGAAATGCTTTTATCCTTGCGTCATAAACACCACCGTCTGAAACTCTAGTAGACATTTGCCCCTGTTGAATTGCATTTGTATTAGACATTACTTCTTGGTATTAAACTTCTTAAATAATCCTCTTAAGTATCTGTGTAGATCAGTGTCACCATCAGATGCAAGCTGTTCAAGCTTTCCAGATTGCTCTGGGTTGAATATAACCTCACCGCCTGTTACCTCGCCAACTTTCTCTTTATCACCATTTTCGTTTCTTCGTATAAGGTCAATAGGATTTGTCTTGTGTGAAAATTCTCCTGGAGTTTCTTTTATCTTAGCCCCTTGTTCACCGAAACCTGCGAATTCACCAAAGCTTCCAGCTTCTGCAATTCCACCCACAATACTCCCTAAAGCCTCACTACCTATACCCAACATTTCATTTGTGAAAGCAAGTTTATTTGCGTCAAACTCACCTTGCCTTTGATTTCTTGTGAGGGTAGCTTGATCTACTTGCCTTAAAGCTCTACCAAGGTCAAAACTTTGAAGTTCATTCACTCTGTTTGTCTCAAGTTCTCCTATTCGTTGCTGTTCTTCAGCAAATGCATCTAGCCCAGTTTGTTGTCTTTCTCGCTGGGCAGCAGTTGCTTTCGCTTTAGCACCCTCAGATGCTCTTGCAGCTGCTGCAATGTTTTGTAATCCTTGAGGTCCAGATCTTCCAAGGGCTTCTAGCATAGAAGATTGCAATCTCTGAGCTTCGTTGAAATCTCGATTATCACGTTGTTGAGAAAAAAGAAATGCTTGCCTAGCGCCTGGACCCATTGTGAATCCTTTCATATTAGCTCTAGCATCATCCGCTGCTTTTTGTTTTGCAATTCTAGCTGCTTCTGCTCTGTCTATTGAATCTTGAAGTTGCTTTTGAGTTTGATTCTTAGTAACCAAGCCACCAATGACATTAGCTGCTGGTTCTATTAGCGATAATAGTAATGGATTCATAATTGCAAATATATCGTTTTTTTAGTTAGTACTGGTGTGGTGTACAGGTGAATTGGTTGCATGCGCATTGACGCAGTACACTTCGTACACTGTGTTCTTTTTAAAGTTGGATTTTATTGTAGCGTAATGACCTCTTATCGAGTCCCCATCGAAGAAAGGATTGTATTGAAGTACAATGTTTTCACCTTCTAATTCCTGTGATGGTGATATTGAAACAATAATCTTATTACCATCTACTGCCAGAACCCTTGTATCATCTCCACTAATATCTTGTCCATCTGAGCCACGAAGTAATCGAGCTCCAAGAGGTATCGGTACACCTATAAGAGAACCCTTAATGGTTATGCTATCCTCTGCGGTATCTACTGAAACACACTCTCCTAACCCACTAAAATGAGAAGAGCCATTACCAGAAATGTCTCTAGGTAAAGCAATGTAGAATGAATCTTCTTTTTCTACAAAAGCATACTGACCATAATCCTCACTGGTTATAAGACCTATAGATTTATTAGAGCTTCCATTGCTTGATTCAATAGACACCCTATCTGGTTGATTTGTACCCTCGTAAGACAATGCATCATAAACTTTTACTGCACTAGGCGCTCGATTAGATATTACAGTGAAGTCAGACTGTGCTGTATCTTGATTGTAAAATTTAGTTCTGTTTGTAGGTTCACCATTATTATCTAAAAGGTCATCGTGTCTATGAAATAAAAGTGGTATTCTCTTAATTGTTTCATCGATTCCTGCATCAAAAACATACTTGCATGAGTACATTGTGTTGTTCTGATTCGAATATATAGTAGGGATGAAAGAATGCTTTGATTGCCAATAACCTCTACCAACATCATAGCTAAGAGTATACCCATTAAACTGAATCTCAGAATACACATCTGAAAAGTCAATTTCACTATCACCTCCGTAACTCAATAATGGTGTGTCAGCGTAAAAAGTTACATAGTATTTATCTTCATCTGGGTCATAACCACTTATTATTTTTTTTGATCCAGTTCCAGAATAAAAAGCATTTTCACTTGACTCCCAATCTCTAAAGATATCATTGAAAGTGGAGGACATGTCTTTGTCTGATATAGAAACCATTTGATCACCAGATACTCTAAGTACTTTCTTTCTTGAAACATCAACAAAAAAGATATCGTTATCATAAACCAGAACTGCCTCTGGGTGATCACCACACCCGTAGTCACCAACAAAGTAGCTTGTGGAGTTTAAAACCTTATTAGAAAGAGCTACATTTTGATTATCAGCAGCATCAAATAATATACTAGAATCTACGGTTGTTATAGATAGTTTGTTCTCTTGAAGAGCTAAAAGCTTTCCTGTGCTACCGTAGTTGTATATATAGTTAATAGCTCCATACTTAGACTCTAAAGATTTAAAGTTATTAAGTGTTGCATTGAATGAAGACAGAGATAAGTTAGAAACATTTTCTGCATAAGCATCACTGTAAGTCAGTCCGTTAAATCTTCTTACTGTAGCTGCATTCTCAAGCTCTACGTGAATCCTACCTCTACTCCACATTTGTTCAGTAATAATGTCTGAAGGAGTAAAGTCTTCAAGCAGTTTTGTTTTGTACACCCAATCATCTTTTACAAACCATCTAAATTGGAATATCTCGTCAGTATCTCCATTATCATCCTCATCTCTCCAGTCAGCAGTCTTGCAAGCTACTGGTCTGTAGTGTACATCACCAGTGTCTAATACAACTGGTGGTCCATGATAAGTATTGTAATCTACAGTTGCATCAGTAAAATCAAAAGTACCATCTACAAGTATTGGTAATCTACCTGACCTGTCTATAGTAATAGCCTCTCCAATCTCATAGTAGAACTGATTAGCGGTAGATTTTTTAGGAGTGTATATTTCGACTATAGGTTGTCTCTGCCAATAATTTAAAACCCCATCTCCAACAACAGTACCATCTGGGTATGGAGTTTTAATACCTCCAGTGCCTGTGCTTGGATTAGTAGTGCTTTCATAAGATATGTGATACCAATCTAAGCCTAAATATTTTATCTGTTCACCATCACCAGCTGTTGCCCCACCTACAATTTGAGGAGCCTCTAAAACTAAAAACTTACCGACAAATCTAGAGTCCATCTGTTCTAATGGACCGTGATTTGCAGATGGATCGGATACATTAAATGCTATAGGGTTAGTCACATCATTGGTGAGTAGTTCAACACCAACTACATCAAATTCAACGACACCTCCATCACTTGCAGAAAAGTAAGAATCTACAACCTGTTCATTTGTTGATGACAAAATTCTAGCTGCAGATTTAAGCCTAAGTTTATCACCAGGAGTAAACGAGTAATTCCTAAAAGTGTTTTTCTGATCTCTATATATATCTAGAGTTTCAAAGCTAACATATATTCTTTTTGATTCAGTATCAATTTTTCTAAACCCTGCGTTTGCAGATTCGAAATCTCCCTTCCTAGCAGGAAAAGCACCTACAGCAGAGTACTGTATAAAGTTATCTGTCAAAGAATTACCAGGATATACAATTTGAAATGCATCAGCCCATGCTGGTGGGTTAGTAAAGAACTCTATATTTATAGACGCTGGACCATCAAAACTTTCTGATTTAAAAATTTCGGAACCAGGGTTTTTGAAAACACCTTCTTTAAGTCTGTCGTGGTCGTTATACCATCCAACGTAAGCTGATCCTAACTTGTTAACGAAAGAAGATCTACCCCACTTGTCTTTGTAAATAATTCCTAAAGGGTGCAAAGCACCAGACTTAAATCCTTGAACAGGAGATAAATCAATTACAGAAAAATCAGTAGGGAAAAGTGTATTGGCAAGTGGAATTAAGTCAGTATCAAAATTTCTTTGTAGAGTTAATCCATTACCAGATGTAGGGTTAATTATAGACTCCTGTACAAGATTACCCTCACTTTGATATGTAAATCCATCTTCAAATAAATTTACAGAGACAAGCCCTCCGCCACCAAAATCATCAACAAACCCTTCCGTTATTATCACGGGGGTGTCAGCGGTAATTCTTGGGAATGTAGGGTTAATAAAATTTAATTCTGGAAAATTAATTTTTACATCAACAAGTTCAACAGAAACATCAATAGTATTATTTTCATTTACTTCGCATACAAGTTTATAATCAACACCTATGTCACCTGTTCCAGAGAAACCATCATTAACAGGGGTCATTGTTGCATTAGGCAAGCTTTGATTTCCAAACTGAGGGTAGTTTGAAAATTCTTCTTGAAAAAGATCATTAGCTTCTTGTGTAGGAGATAACCTAAAAGTGCCTAAATAATCCTGTTTAAATCTAACTCCATTTAACAAACCAGCTAAATACTCAACAAACCCATCAATAGTAAACTCACTTGGAGTTGTTGCTGAAATTGATATATGAGCCGTTGATTGCGGTAAAGCTGCTGAGATTGGTGTTGAACTACCAAGACCATTAGAAGTAGACTCCTCAGCAGTAAATGAATTAAGAGTGTAAGTGTACGATGAAGATGAAATAAAACCTGAATAACTACTGTATTGAGAAATCTCCTGTCCATCTGCTTCAAAATAATCAGCACCATTATCAAGAATCACGTTGGGTCTCAACTCTACTTCAAATATATGTTCGCTACTAAGTGTGTCAGCGTTTATAATTTCAACATCATCCAATTTTAAATTGAAAGAAATATCTACATTACTACCTGCATCAATTATTGTAGATTCATCTGGTTCATTAGCAAATTCAAATAAAGGTCTAAATGTAAACCCTAAATTACCGTTAATAAAACCATTAAGAGGATTAAATGGCTCTTTTACAAATTGAGTTTTTAGCGCAGTATCATCTTTATAAGTAACACTTATTTCAGATTTTACATTGTGGTTTGGTCTACCTTCTTCGTAGTTACTGTACATCAACCTGTTACCAACTATAGATTGACCTCTAGCTTTTAAAGGTACATTGTCAAATAATTTATCTTCTGTAGATGTACCTATTGTAGTACCAAGCGTATCATTAAAGAACTTGTATGTACTACTATCACTATCATAAACATTAATATCTTGTCCATATACTTGTCTACTTAAGTTTTGTCGAGGATCAAACTCATCTATAATATAAAAAACAGATGTGTTACCTTCTCTTGCAATTAGCCTAACCTTACTTACGTCTCTGCAATCTCTTATTTCTGGATCAATGTTTAGAGATAGATTACAAGTATTATCGACAACAAGACGAACTTGTTTGTATACAGATTCGTCTGATGATGATTCTTCTATACCATGAATAGAAAATTTTTCTGAATAAGTAAGTTTTGAGTATGGTGATATAGCACTTTCTTCACCGTCAACATATATTATTTGAGTAGCAAACTGAAAGGCAGTTGTTTGAAAGTTGTTGTGAGGTAGATCTTCTGTTGTACTAAATTTTGCAGTAGGTGCTTTTACTGGTGCAGCCTTGATAGTATTGACAGAGTAATCAAACTTATCATTAGATAATCCACTGTAGTCACCATCAATAGCTCTATCTACATTTATTTTTCTAGGTGGGTTTATGTTATCAGTAAAGTAAAGAATAGTTTGAGTCTTCGCGCTTCCCTGAAAAGTACCGTTAACTACATTTGCTGTAATGTAATTACCAGAGGAAAAACTTAATCTATTATCAGAAAAAACAAGTCTGTATTTATCTGTATTTGTATTGTACTGATAAATCTTTGACTGTTCGTTACCAGCAACAAAGAAATAAATAAATCCTAGCTGAGGATCAGATACTTCACCTATGACATAACTTTTTTGTAGATCGTTTAATAGTTTGTCAGAAGGGAAAAGTGGTTCTCCTGGAATAGTGCCCTTGCAATTTTTTAAAATACCTTCTGTTCCATTACCGCCTTCAGATAAAGTTACATTAGTAGCGTCTGGCATAAACCCATTCTTAACTGACCTCTCATCTGTATCAGAAGAAAGTCCTTTCGGTATAATCTTTTCAATGCCCATTATCTCTTAGGTGCTTGTTTAAAGTTCTTACGGATCGTTTTCAGTGCCTCTTCTTTAGTGAATGACTTGATCCTTGCATTGGCTAATCTTCTTTCGTTGTAGTATTCAGACCTA
>Ga0098042_1000898_pt1 | contig 11455 bp, 15 predicted proteins | sample 9_EtaG_FD_75066 | JGI IMG/M metagenome (GOLD analysis project Ga0098042, IMG submission 75066) | Marine viral communities from the Subarctic Pacific Ocean - 9_ETSP_OMZ_AT15188 metaG | ecosystem: Environmental > Aquatic > Marine > Oceanic | place: Pacific Ocean | collected 2015-01-10
ATGTAAAAAATGGTAATCGTGGTGGTCAGATAACAGCTACATCAAATGGCGGATATATAGAACAAACAATAAATAGTCCAACTTTATTTCAAAGCAAAAAAGTATTTGCTCATGTATATCTTAGAAGAATATCAGGATCAGGTAATGCAAAGATACAGATTGTAGACTCTGCAGCTACAGCATCAGGTGATGAAATTACAGAGACATCAGCATTTACTGCATCACAAACAAGTATTACTGTTGACGGAAGCGCATCAAGTCTTAAGGTAAGAATAACTTTGTCTACAAGTGGAGATGTTTTTGCTATTGATGATTTAGCATTCTTTCCTGAAGGCGGTGCAACTTGGACTGAACCGCAAGAATTTGCTGATAATATTTATGCGGCTTGTGGCAGAGCAATTTATAAGTGGGATGATGGTAATGAAATATGGAACGCAGTTTATATAGATAGTGCCTACACAATTACAGATTTAATTAGTTTTGATGGTGCATTGTATGCTGGCAGAGGTACAAGTGCAAACTATTTAAGAAGCACTAATGGAACAACATGGGCAAACCCTTCTACAAATACTGGTAATAATAGATTTGCTGAGTTTTTTACAAGAGCAAGAAACGCAAGTGGAGATTTTGCATTATTTAAAAGTAGGACTAATCAAATATCTATATCTACAGACCCTAGCGACACAGCTAATTTTGGTAGCGAAATACAATGTGGTGATAGTGACAGAGACATTACTAATTTATTTTCTGCTAACGATAGGTTGTATGTTGGTAGAGAAGATGGCTTATTTCAATATTCAAGAAGCACAAACAAATTTTTAGATTTACAACCTGAAGCAAACTTGTTTCCTGATGATGCAAACTTTAAAGCTGCACAAGGAAGGTCAGGCGCAATATTTGCAGGTGGTGGTGACCAAGCATTTTTTAGAATAGATGTAGGTAACTTTGATGGTGCTTATGTCTTTACAGATTTATCATATATTTTTAAGGCTCCTGCATTTAGAGGATTTGGAGGTCGTGTAACTGCACTAACACAAGACAGGAATAATCTGTTTGTCGCACTAGCAGATGATTTAGCGTCTGAGAGTTCAGGTTTCCCATACACTTTTCCGTACTCTTTTTCAGGAGCCAACGTATCTAGAACAATTAAATTGTTGTCTGTACGTACACAACAAGAAGAACCAGGCAGTCCATCAGAAGATGTGCCTCATACACTAGCTAGTTTTGAGGTATCTGATATTAATGCTATGGGTAAATTTAAAGGATCAGAAAGAACAAGTTTGTTTTGTTTAGGTAATTTAATTAATGATGACTCATCTGATAGCAATAACAACAAAGAGCCTAGAGCTTTTAGAATAAGAATGCCTATAAGAAACGAAAACCCTGCATTAAACTCTGTTATTGAACACAGACTTACTGGAGAGTTTTATACACCTTATGTTAACTTTAACTATCCTGATATAAACAAATCAGCAATCAAGCTAACTTTAACTGGTCAAAATTTATCATCAAGTAAAAATGTGCAAATATTTTATAAAGTAGATGATGATACAGATAACGACAATATAGGTTGGAATACGTTTGGCACAGGTACATTTACATCAAGTGGTCAAACTATAGCTGGTGATTTTTCATCTGCACTTATTAACTTTGACCGTATTAGATTTAAACTAATATTTACTACAGATGACATAGCAGTATCTCCTAGAATAAACTCACTTGTATTTCATGCGGCATGGAATCCTATTGATTATAGAAGATGGACTGCTGTGATAAAAATGTCTGACAAAAGATCTTTACAACTACGAAGAGTAAGAAATACTGGTGTACTATCAACAGATATAGGTACATTAGAGACATTAAGAAAAGAACCGTTTGTACAACTGCAAGATCCAGATGGTACAACGCATTTTGTAAATTTAAAATATAGCGATGCATTAACATCATCAAGAGTTTACGCAACACGTGGGGTTGCACCAGATCAAACAAGATTGTTAACATTAGAAATGACGGAGGTTAAAACAACATAATGGGATCAGAATTTTTTACACATAAATCAGTTGGTAGTCAAATGACACAAACTGAATTTGAAGGTGCTGATGGAACAGCACACAAATTTGCAACTCAAGCTGTAGGAGATTTAGTTTATGCTGATACTACAGAAATCCTTAAAAGTCTTAATATAGGTACTACAGGGCAAGTATTAGAAGTAAGTAGTGGTAAGCCAGCATGGACAAATACTATTTATAATACTGGATTAATTTTAGGTTATGGTGCATCTGATGCCACGATTAACTTTGCTACTGATAATAATATTATTTTTAAAATTGATAATGCTGGTCAAATAAAACTTACTGATGGTGCATTATTACCTGTAACAGATGATGATGTTGACCTCGGATCATCTTCTTTACAATTTAAAGATGGTTTCTTTGATGGAACACTAGAAGCTGATGCAATTACAGTTGGTGGCACAGCAGTATTAACTGGTGGTGCTGTAACATCTATAACAGCTATAACACATAACAGTCTTGTTATAGGTAGGGATGCTGACAACGATATAGATTTTGGTACAGATAACAATATTATTTTTAGAGCAGGTGCGGATGATCAAATCAAGTTAATTGATGGAGCTTTAGCACCAGTCACAGACAACGATGTTGACCTAGGTACAAGCTCACTTGAATTTAAAGACGCTTACTTTGATGGCACAGTTACTACAGATGCTTTAGCAATGGCTACAAATACTTCAGGTAACTTACTTATTGGTACTGGTAGTGCATTTGCATCAACAGCAGTTACAGATTTATCTGCTATAACAAACATTGATAATACTGATACATTTTTAGCAATAGATGCAACTGACGGTGCATTAAAAAAAGTTGCTAGAAGCGTAGTTGTGTCAGGTCTTGCAACATCAGGTGCAATATCAAATGTAGCAGATGATAGTGATCCACATCTTGGTGGTAATTTAGATGTGCAAACTAACTCAATTATTACTGATGCAAGTAATAGAAATATAAAATTAGCACCACATGGTACAGGTAAAGTTGAGATACAAGGTAACACAACAGGTGGTAACAACCCAGGTACTATTATTTTAAATTGTGAAGCGAATACGCATGGGCAAACGATAAAAGCACAAGCACATAGTGAAGGTGTAACTAACACTCTAACACTACCAGCAGGTGGTAACGGAGAACTTGTAAGCACAGTTGCTACACAGACACTTACTAACAAAACATTAACAACTCCTGTAATAGCAGAGATTGATTCTCTTGGATCAGGTAGTATTACTCTTGATGCTGAAGCAAACATAGAACTAAACGCAGATGGTGGAACAATTACATTTGCAGATGCAGGTGCATCACTAGGAACTATTACATCATCTGGGTACTCTGGTAATTCAGCAACAGCTACTAATGCTACTAATTCATCTCATGTTCTGGTTACAGATAATGAAAGCACAGATGAAAATAACTTAATTACTTTTGTTGAAGATGGTACAAGTTCTACTGGTAATGTAGGGTTAGAAATGGATGGCAATTTAACATATAACCCAAGCACAGGCACAGTAACTGCTACAGCTTTTGCTGGAGCGTTAACTGGTAACGTAACTGGTAACGTAAGTGGTACAGCAGCTACAGTAACTACAGGAGTTCAAAGCAACATTACTAGAACTGGGACGCTTGACACGCTTACAGTTGATAATGTAATTACAAATGGCACAACTATTGGTCATACTGATGATACAGACCTACTTACATTAGCAGATGGTTCTTTAACTCTTGCAGGTGATTTAACACTTGGTGATGATAAGACAGTAACACTTGGTAATGAAGGTCAGATTGTATTAGGTGATAACACACCAGCTAATGGTAAAGGTACAGGTTTAGTTATAAAAGGCACATTAAAGAGTGGTGTAACAGCAGGAATGGTTGTTTATTTACATTCAGATGGAGAATATGAACACGCAGATAATGATTCAGAAGCTCACATGCCAGCAGTAGGTGTGGCTCTTGAAGATGCAGGTAGTAATAAAAAAATATTAATATATGGTATATACAATGACACAGCACTAAGCCTGACACAAGGTGAAGAATTATATGTAACTGATGATGGTGCTGTAAGTCATACAGTTCCAGGTTCAGGGCATTTTTTACAACGAGTAGGTGTAGCATTAACAACTACAAGCGTATTGTTTATGCCAAGCCTTGATGTTATAGAACACGCATAATGGCTAATGAAATATCAAAATTAAATGGAATAGCAATAACAAGTATTACAGATGTAAATAGTATTACTGATGGGAACTTGTCTAAATTAAATGGAAAAGAGTTTACTGGTTCGTTTTCAGCAGCTTATTCTAATACATCAATAGGTTCTGCTACAACAGCAGCTAGAATTTATGATGATGAAAGAGGGGTTGGTACTTACACTACATACGACCCTAATACAGACCAACATATACATGTTTATGGGGATGGTGGCAATAGTTACTATGGCACAATAGATTGCATAATAAAGACTGCAAGTACATATTACAGAGGTACTCCTTATGTATATCATAGTGGTGGTACTACTATTTTTAACATGGCTCTTTATGATGCTACTAAATCAAGACTTGTATTTGGGTTTGAAGCATGGAGTGGAAGTTATTATCAACCATGGATTGGTACTGCAAATGTCGGTGCAAAACAAAGTTCTACAAATCCTTACGACTTTGCTTCAGGTGATTTCACAGAAACTGATAGTAGTACAAGCACAATATATAATGTAAAAGTAGCAGATGGAACTACAAGCCATATCAGGCAAATGTGTTCAAATTTTATGAGTTATAACCCAACATACGATGTTTATATGTTTACTTACAATACAGAAAGTGGTGGCAGTAAAGGTTATGTAAAAGCATATTATTGTAATAGTGATGGAAGTTTAACTGCTGGTTCTGAAGTAGAATTTCAAGCTGGTCATCACGATAGAATGTCTTTATCAGTTTATGATGCAAATATATCAAGAACTGTTTTAATGTATAACACATCTTCATCAGCAGGTAAGATAAGAGTTGTTAAACATACTGGTACAAGTAGTGTTTCTGATAGGGTATCTTTAAGTTTAGATAGTGAAATAGACCATTATCATTTACCTAGTGGAACAAAAGGTGGGTACGAAGGTGTTTTTGCACAGTATTACCCAGAAGCAACAGCTATATTTCATTTTACTGGTAGTACAGATGCAGGTGGTCTTAGGTATTTTAGATTAAGTGGTAGTGATGGTGCAGGATATTCTAAAGTAGGAAATAATAACGACAAAGATGGAGATGATGTTGCTAATATTTGGAATTATTGGGAAATGCCAAGTGATGGTCAATCAGACCATGGTGGAGCATCAATGCACTATGTTAAAGGCAGAGGTCGTTTAGTTCTTGTTGGTATTGATGACGACCATTCTTCACTTTCAGGTTCTTATGATGCTCGTGCTACAGCAATAATTCTTGAATGGAACGCAAGTAGATATGCAGCAGGTACTACGCAAACAGCAGAATACACTATGCTAGGGTACACAGGTTCGTATGGTGGTGGAGTTATTTTTGTAAATCACGATATTCAACCACCTGGATATGGTGCAGCTTATCATGGTACAGCATGGTGGACTATGGGTGCTTATGGAGAAACTCATATAAACGAAAGACCAGAAGGTTTGTTTGGAGTAATCACAATGGATGGTGGATTTAACGACCAAATTATGCTTACGTTCTTAGAGCCAGGCACAACAGGAAATCCTTAATTATGGCTAGTATTATACGAAGAAAAGATAATAATGTAGTAACTTTTTATTTTACTAATCTTGTTGATATAAATAATATTGACCTTGAAAGCAGTCCTGCGAATATTACATTAAATGGTGGAGCAAAACCATTAAGAGTGGGTGATATTAATACTACAACTCATGAGGTTGTTCATGATGTACCAGCAATACATACATGGTTTGGTGGATACACTACATACGATGATACTGATGGTTGGGCAGTATTGACAGACAAGCTGAATGCAATCAATAGTTTAGGTGGTATGGATATTAAGGTATACTTAACCCAAGCAGACTATGATGCAGATCAGGAGGGATAATGACATCAGAACAACAAACAAAAGCAGACTTATTAACTTTGATACAAGGTCGGAATCAAAGAATAGCAGAGCTAGAACTACTTGTTCTAGACTTAAATAGACAAGTTGAGGAACTAAAAAATGCCAGGAACAATGAAGAAAAAAAAGAAAAAACCAATGGGCAAGAAAAGAAAGATGAAAAAGCCAGCTAAGAGAACATCTTATGGCTACTAAAAAGAAAGTAAAAGATATTACTGTAAAAGGTGTTAGTATGCGTGGTCTTACACCAAGACAGCAACAGACTATGAAAAAGCATAGCAAACACCACACAGCGAAGCATCTTAGAGATATGAAAAGACGTATGGCTAAAGGTACTTCATTTACAGCAGCCCATAAACAAACGCAGAAAGCAGTAGGAAAATGATGAAACTATTTACATCCTTGCTACCTTTAATGCCACAACCATACAAGAATATCGTTAAGTTCTTTTTGGCTACACTTAAAAATGTAGATGAAAAAGAAGAGCTTGTAAGAATAGGAAACCTATTCGCAGATATCCTGGAAGATGGAAAAGTTACTCCTCAAGAGTGGCTTACATTAGCAGGTAAAAATGGATTAGGTATACTTAAAGGTAATGGCAAGTAAAACTAAAAAAAAGAAAAAGACTAAATCACGAGTTAATGAAGCGGGCAACTACACAAAGCCTGCTATGAGAAAACGTATCTTTCAAAGAATAAAACGTGGAAGTAAAGGTGGAGCTCCAGGACAATGGTCTGCAAGAAAAGCACAGATGCTTGCACGAGCATATAAGAAAGCTGGAGGAGGATACAGAAACTAATGGCTAAAGCAAAGTCACAGAAATCTCTTGCTAAATGGAGTAAGCAGAACTGGGGATATGTAACTAAAGGTGATGAGAAAAAACCTAAGCGTAAAAGAGGTAGGTATTTACCTAAATCTGTTCGTGACAAGATGACTGCGGCTGAAAAAGCTGCAAGCAACAGGAAGAAACGAAAAGCTGGTGGTGTAGGAAGTCGTGCAAAATATTCTAGAAAAGTAAGGAAGGCTGTGAGAAATGCCTAAGAAGAAATATCAGAATCCCAAAGGTGGACTAAACGAAGCAGGTAGAAAGTTTTTTAAAAGGACTGAGGGATCTAACCTTAAAAGGCCACTTAAATCAGGCACATCCCCAAGAAGAGTAAGTTTTGCTGCTAGGTTTGGTGGTATGGCTGGCCCTCTTAAAGACAAGAAAGGTAGACCTACAAGACTTAAACTAGCTCTTAAAGCATGGGGATTCGGTAGCAAGGAAGCTGCTAAAAACTTTGCAAAGAGACACAAGAAAAAGAAGTGAGGAACAATGCCAAAACCAAAAGGTAAAAAGAAATACAGTAAAGCACAGATGAAGATAGCCAGAGTTGCAAAACCTAGAAACAAGATTACTGGTGCTGACTTCAAGAAACTAAGAAAGAAGAAAAAGAAATGATGGGTAAACTAAGACCTCAAATATTTTTAGCTATAGTAGTGCTAGGTATACTAGCAGCTATTGGTGCACTTAAAGGTGTACCTGAGTTAGCAACTGCTACAATAGGTGGTATTATAGCATTAGGGATGAAAGTCCTTGAAAATGAGTAGGAAGAAAGTAAAAAAAGAAATAGCAGCCACAGTTGTTGGTCTTGGTGTATGCCTTGCAACAATAATTGTGATTGGAGAAATATATTCAAAATGAAAAAGATAATAAAAGCAATCAAGACTATAGCAGGGATACCTGTGAAAGTTGTAAAAGGATTCGGAAGATTCTTCTTTGAGATTGCAAAAGCAGTCAAAAGAATGATAGTAACTATTCTTAAGTCTCCACTTTTACTTTCAATACAAGCTTACAAGAAAGGCCTTATCATTAGAGACTATGTAATGGCTAAAGTAGACTACCTTGATGCTGAAAGCAAAAAGTGGCACAGGTTCTTTCAAGTATTAACAAGTCCATACAATTTACTTCTTAAACTAGGATTCAGTCCACAGATGGCTATGAGTTTCTTAGCAGTAGGTTCTACTGTAGGTACTGGTGTAGTTGTAAACGAAACTATACTAGCAGAAAGATCTTTTAGTAATCGTGATGCAGGTGTATATCTTGCACCATCTGAAATACCTAACTCTGAGTTAGAAGAACAATTTAAAGAAGAGATTACTACTAATACTCTTAGAGTTTTGCTAAACGATACTCCAGTAGAAACTATAGATATATCAAACGTAAACATAGGTACATCCTATGCAAGCAATGGTCAACCATCTGCATTACCATCAGGTAAAACAGAAGCTATATTGATTGACGGAAACAACACAAGAATTGAAATCGGTAAGTTGGTGTTCTCAAGAAATAGTTGCACTACTCTTGTGATGACTAATATAAATGCAAACAAGATAACAATTAAAGATAACCAAGCAGACGGATTGTCTGTATATCAAACGGCTTCATCTACGATACCTAACTTGCGAGTTAGTGGTGGTTACTTCATGTCAGACCTATTACAGACAGAAGGTGGGTTATATGACCGATTACACATCTCTCCACTAGATTCAATGACTTCATCGAAGACTTATGTAAACGAACTAAACCTTACTAATATCGTTTCATCTGGAGGTTCATGTACTTTGAACAAGCTAGATGTAGGAGAGATTGAAATAACTTTTAACAGAATCGGTGGAGACAATTCACTTGTATCAAAAGCGTTGTCAGTATCTAGTACAGTTACAAGTGCTAATTGGACAGTAGATGGAAACGTAGAAGTGTTGATGGGTGCAGTAGATAGGAAGCCTAACTAATGCCGCTATACGAATACATCTGTGATAACGATAAATGTGAGACTGAAACTTTTGATGTGCTCACAAGTTTTGAAGATAGTGAAGAGATCTGTCCGAAGTGTAAAGAGAAGAGTAAAGAGAGAAAGAAGTTTTATCAATTTGATTTTAGAATGTAGGGCCTAGTTATAGTCCAGGCCCAAGACTTAGCTATTTAGTTAAGTTTAAAACCACAGTTCGGGCATGACTGCACCACGTTTGGTTCAGATTGTGGGGTAACTTGTGGTGGCACAAAGTTTCCATAGGCAACATTAGTTGATTGAGCAATATTATTATCAGTCAATCTTTTTAATGTTTCTTGGTCATAAGTACCTCGTTGAACAATGTCATTCCCATCCATCTGTGCTTGTATGTTTGCACTTGTGTTAGATGAATACAACATTGAGTTAGGTCTAACTGTATTGTGTATTTTGGAAAGAGCATTTGTATCCTTGATGTAGGACATACTTTCTTTCTCAAAATTAGCACCTTGGTCTTCCTCATCAACAAGCATCACACCATCTAATGCAGATGACTCGTTGACTAAACCAATCAATTTCATGATGTAGTTTCTAGCCACCAAGTCTCTGCTCATGGACAAAGGTATCTTTTGGTGAACATTCAAAGAATACTTAAATTGAGTATCTTCAAGGTTCATTACTGGAATGCCTAGTTCATAAAGCCATGGTGTCGTTGCTTCAAAGATTTCCACCTTTGTTTTCCTTTGCAGGTTTTTCATCGCATTGATGCCATCAATCTCCTGCAAAACTGGAGTTGGCATAGTTACACTTACACTATGTTTTGACTGAGGTCTTGCAATAATCTCACCATTGACTACATAACTTATGCCTTCTGGTGGTATGACATTACTCAGCATTTCTACAGCAGTTTCAAAGTCTCCTTTAACCATAGGCAGCACAGCTTCAACTGTTGTGCCTTTGTGATAGTTAGGATCTTTGTGCTTGGTAGTATTCCTCACTCCATCTTTAAAAGTAACTGTGTAATTCCTGGTCTTAATTACAGCTTCCTTTGAAACAGCAATAAGTTGTTTCTCACCTGCATTAAACCTGCCTGCAACAGTAGGGTCGTTTCTCTTTTCAGTAGTCCTGAAGAGTGTGTAGATGTCGGTTGGGTCTTTGAAACCACCACCATCATCTTGAACCTTAAGTTGTGCAGGCCTGTTGCCATCTTTTGTAAGTTCTACAATACAAGAACTTGGAGAATCAGCACCTTCAACATATCCTAAAAATTCATCGAATACATTGGTTACTAATTCAACTGTGTGTCTCCATGCAGGAACAGAACCAAAGAGTTCTCTAAGACCTTTGATGTCAACCTCAAATGCTGACTTGTTTTTATTTACGACTTTCTTAGTCATTTCTACCTCCGTAGATTGTTTGTTTTGAGATTAAAAAATTAAAATCTCTACAATCAATTATATACTAATGCAGTCCATTGTCAATCCATAACACCCTAAAATAAAGGGTAAAAACATGGACTATTTGGGGTTTACCTGTTCTTTTTTTCACAGGGCAGGGGTGTTTTAGGTTTGAGCAATTTTTGTACAAGTAAAAAAACAATCGTAAAAAAAAGACTCCCGACCAGTAATTAACTTGGAGGTTAACAAAGGAAGTCAGGAGTCTTCACAAACAATCCACTAACTTGGAGGTTAATTCAAGTAGTGTGGACAAATAATTTTATATCAGAATGTAATTCATGTAAATAATATTGTCCATACCGAGAATGGACACTTTCCAAAAATTTATCAAAACAGAATGTCATTTTAGAATGTCTCCAAAAATATGGGTGTATATTCACCAACCCAAGCACCACTTACATTGTATTCAAAATACTCTACTGCTTCTTCGTCAGACATTCCATCTCTTTCCATGAGTATCTCTATACATTTCTGCCTATCATACACTGCCAGAGCTTTATTAAACTGCTGCCCTACACCAATCAAAGCATCTTCAAAGCCATCAGCAACAATAACATCTGGGCTTAGTTGGTAAAGTAAATCTTTTTTTTCTTCAAACTTCATATTCCTAATTCTTTACTTGAGTCAAGACTTTTCTTTATTCTTTTCTCTTCTTTTCTTATTGGTTCTGTAAGTTTTAAAAATGTAGCAAGATCTAGTGTTACTAGATGAACTGCTTTCTTTTCGTTTACCTTATGCGTTTGACATACTATTGGTATTTTATTTGTTGCTCTACCAGCTTTCATAGCTTGATCTACGGCTTTTAATGTCCTGGCACTTACAACTTTTCCTGCTTTTACTTCAGCAGCAAACTTAATTGTTTCTACATCAGGAACATCTCCTGATTGTCTACCTGTTACAGGGATTCTTTTTGCGTTTACCTCATCCCCTCCAAGAAACTCTGCCCACTTCCTCTCCCAGTTTTTCCATGTTGATCTATCCATTGTTCTTTCTCCATACACTACCGAACCTACCATCCATGCTATTGAATCCCTCTTTCTTCTCGCCGCACTTACACTTGCCAATAGACACAGGGCCATTC
>Ga0098042_1000916_pt1 | contig 11324 bp, 9 predicted proteins | sample 9_EtaG_FD_75066 | JGI IMG/M metagenome (GOLD analysis project Ga0098042, IMG submission 75066) | Marine viral communities from the Subarctic Pacific Ocean - 9_ETSP_OMZ_AT15188 metaG | ecosystem: Environmental > Aquatic > Marine > Oceanic | place: Pacific Ocean | collected 2015-01-10
GATATTGTTAACGCACAAAGAAGTAATAGAAAAGACCTCCAATTATACTTATGTCTACACAAATTGACCATACAATGTATATCCTAATCATCCATAATGTTGCACTCTTTATCATTTGTGAACATTAATTATTCTGGTTTGATTTGTTTCTATGTCAGTTTCTATTATTATGTTATCTACTTGTTCTTGTTGTTTAAGTGTTTCTAACTTTGCTTTCTCTTCTGCTACCTTTCTAGCTAGAGCTTCTTGTTCTAACCTTAATCTTTCAGCCTCTTCTTGTCTTGCTATCTCTGCTAGCTCTTCATCAATCTTTGAACGATTGTCTAGTTTAGCTACATAAGAATCGTAGTCTGGTCTTTCAATATCGTATTTATTCCATTGTTCTAAAGCTTCTTTTCCAATCTTTCCTTCAAATGGACAAGGTGTACCTGCATGAGCCATAGCTGAAAAAACTCTTTCGTCTTGGCAAAGTATAGATACTGCGGCAATTTTCATGCCATAATCGAAAAGTACTTTACTGAGCTTAATACGCTCACAGTTTAAATCCCGGACATGTTTTCCGCCAGATACGCCAAACCCCATAGTAGAAACAGAACCACTAATACCCATACTACAAACATCTTGAGACATTGCAGAGTATGATGGAGCGTTAGCGGAGTTAACGGGTACATCTGACCCATTGGTAGTTGATGAAGTTGTACTTGTTGTTGTGTTTGTTTGTCCACCGGAATACGAGTTTGTTGTTGTTGATGTGTAGCCACCTGTAATTTGCGTATTACTGCCCGAAGAATTTGTTTGTGCATTATTATCATTTGTTGAATCTCCCCATGCTGATGAGCTTATACAAAGTATAAATGTTAGTAAAAATGCTAATAATAAGTTACTTCTTAACAAGGCTACCTCCAAAATACAATCCAATAATGGCAGACATTAGGTGGGTATCCAGTGGAGTAATAACAACACCAAAGAACTCTTTGTCCATTGTCATTTCTTTTTGCTCTATCAAAAATAAAAATCCTCTAGTAAATTCTGTCCAAGTTAAATAAACACTTGTATCAAAAAATACAGGAACTATTTTAGGCCATCCAATAATAAAAAATACTGCTGTTAAAGCAATAATTCTTCTTGTCCATTGAAAGCCTTTATTTTCGTACGTTCTTGCCTTATCTATATAAGACATTTGAGCATCAGCCCTAGCAAGTAACATCTTTTGTTCATCTTGCTTTGCTTTTATGCTTTGACCCCAGATGGACATAAATCCACCTAGTACGCTAGAGCCTAGCATTGTAATCATTTCTACCGGTAAACCACCTAACATCTATTTTTCTCCCTATACTATGTTACTAAAGATAATTAAAAGTAGAATAGCGGCTACCGCAACTGCGGCTATCTTTCCTTTTTTACTCAAGCCATTCCACATCTCTTTTAATTTTTTCATACTTCCTCCTAGTTATCTAATTTCTTATTTATGTTTTTTAATTCTGCTTCTATTACTGCAAGTCTAACCTCCATTTTTGTAAACATAACTAAAGCTTGTTCCATTCTATCTACGTCTTGTTCCATTGCCGATATACGCTGTGAGGTCATACCCCAAGTTATACCTAAAGCTAATACTACTCCAACAAACCAAACTGTATCTTTCATGTTCATTGTTGCATATCCACTGGTGAGAACGGATAACGAATAGCTTTACCTATTGTTGTATCCTCTGATACTAGACTTTCTGGATTAGATGGATTAAACTCTCCATCTTCACTGTTAACTTCTTTTAATAAAATTGCATTAACAACAGATTTTTGAAAAAACTTTTGTAGTCTTCTATCTTGAAATGGGTCTAAATTAGTAACGCCATCTGTCATAAGTTTTTTAACAATACTTGCTGTTTCTGGATTACTCATTAAATCAATTAGCATTGATGTACTTTGCACTCTATACTTTTGTAAAGCCGCCTCAGTTAAAACATAACGAGGAGATATTACACCCCTGTTAATTGAGTAAATTCTGCTTATCCAACTTTCTACTGATAAAGCTTTAGGCATATTTTGTAAGTTAATATTGTCCATAGCAATACCACTTTTACCACCCATTACCTGTAATATTTCAGTAGTTGTTTGTATACCATCCTTACCAAATATAAGTTCTAAAACTTCTTTATTTTTATCTAGCTCTTCTAAACCTAAACCTATGTTAGTTTCGTAAACATTCCTAGGTTTAGCGTTCATTTCATATAAAGCTTGTTGTGATTTTTGTACTGTACCACCTACAGCATCATCAACTTTACTTATCATGTCAAACTGCACTTTGTCCGGTCTTATAACTCTAATATTACTGGAGTTGTTCCACCACTGTTTATACAAAGTTTTAGCTACTTCATCAAATTCTTCTGCTTTCATGACAGCGTATTGACCTTCTGTTAATGAAGTTTTTAATGCTTTAAATGCAGTTGGCCCCGCCGCAATAATATTTTTATAAAAAGTATTTGGGTCAGATAAATTAGACCCATACCTAGCAATTAATTTAGAATCACTAAATAAATTTATTTTTTCTTTTATATTTTGTAGCTCTACTTTTACTGTTTTTTGTGCTCGTTGTATGTCTGTTTTTATTAGATTAGTTATTCTTTTATCATATGCTTGATATGTTTTATTCATAGCTCTTGCCGTTACATATCCTAAGTTTAAGTCTTGTATTTTATTTAAATCAAGAATACTAAAATCATCATTTATTCTAAATATAACATCAATATCATTTCTATACTGTATGTCTTTTGGTAAAGTTATTTTTTTCTGTTTAGCTAAAAGAAGAAGTTCACTTACATCGGCAGGATTCATAATAGTTCTACCAGATTCAGTTAAACTTAGATAAGAACCTAACTCTTGATTTAAAAGTTGTTTAAATACTTTTGCCCTAGTAGCAACATCTTTATCCGCCATATCTATTATGTGAGTTTGATTTGGAAGTATGTCATCACCTGCTTTAACAGGTCTTCCAACCATAGGCTCTATAACTTCACGCATCCATTGTTCAGCATATACAGGGTCATTTAATACTTTATTCCAAGGTATAAATTCTCCTTTTGCTAATTTATGTACATAGTTAGGAACAAGTATGTTATCATCTATTTGTAAATCATTTAAAACTTTTTTTGCATTTTGATTGTCTGGTTGATTTTTTCTAGAGATGTTTGTTCCATCCTGTAAGTTTTCTGTTTCTCTATACACAATAGGACTAGTAGCCATTTCACCCCAAGAGGATAATAAATTATCTGAGTCAAATCTTTTGTGAAAATCAGCCGCCGCATTTATAGCTACGTTATACGCATCTACTTTTTCTTTACTATTGAGAGAGTCAGTTATAGACTTTTCAATAATTCCCATCATGTTATCATAATTTAAACTTTGTATTTTTTGGTCAGCTTGAAAAGCTTTTGATTTAAGAGTTGATAAAGATGAGCGTAAATCTAATGCTTGAGGAACAGTTAAGTTTATTGATATATCCATACCACTTTCTCTAAGTATGTCATACATATCTAATTTAGTTATATCACCGGGGCTTCTATTAGCATACTTACCGGTCTGTACAATAGTTTCTGACAGGGCACCAAATATAATATTAACATCACCAGTAGTAAATTGTCCAGATTTATCTACTAATAAATTTATAGCCTGTACCATGCTTTCAGATTTTTCTGGTGCTTCATCTACAAAACCTGCTAATGCCGCACGAGCATTATCATTGTCTAGTAGATATCTATTTAATGATGAGTTAGCACCATCTTCTAAAACACGAAACATCTTTTCATTAAACAATCCCGGAGGTAGTTTATTAGCTAAATTTCCAATAGTATCACCTCTGTTTTTATCTAATAAAGTAGATAAGGCTCTATATGAATCAGTAACATCTATAGTTTGACCCTCAGTAAGCTTGCCTAGATTTCCGTAAGCCTTACTTACATCATTTCTAAATACAAGTTTCATTGTGTCATAAAAATCAGATGCAAAATAATCTTGAACTGTGTAACCTTTTGTATAGTTACCACTTATGCCATTTAAATCTTTTGCTACATTACTCCAATGTACAAGTATTTTTTGTGTTACTTTTTCTAATTCTTGGTCTGCTATTACTTTTAATTGGTCACTAGCTCCATTTTTAGATATTTCTTCTAGTAACTGCATAGAGTCTAAAAACTTTTTGTTTTTTAAAGCTACGTTATCAGTAATATTTAATCCATTTAAACTGTCTGAATAAATACCAATAATTTCTTCATAAGCATTTTTTCTATCAGCTAAATCATTTCTTATTAATTGTAAACTTTTCTCAATATTATTACCAAATTCAAATAATTCTGAGCTAGGATTTTGTGTGCTACCTAGCATATCTTGTATTCGTCTATCAATAGAATCTAATAATGCTACGGATGAAAGTATATTTTGATTTGCTTCAATTAATTGATTGGGTTGTATGTTAGTAATTTTCATATTTATAGCAGATAATTCATCTATTGCATTCAGCACAGATAAACCTGTCATTTCTGCTATGGTCATATTTAAATTTTGATGTTGTTCTTCTGGTAAACTTTTTCTAAGATTTTCCATAACTTGTTGAGACTGCTCCATTCTTGCTAGTATTCTTACTCTGTCATTTACCGGCAAGAACTCAAACAGTTCCGCAAAACCTCTTAGTTTACCTATTTCTTTTGTTGTTAATGCTCTTAACTCATTAGTTTTTTTATCTCTAATCATTAAATCATCAACATTACCTGTAAAAAATTTTGCTTTTAAATTTTTATCAGACCAAGTTTTAGCACCATCTGGTAGCATAGACCAAGAATCTAATCCATCAATAAGTTGTGCTACTCTAAATGTTACACTTGAAGCCGCATTTTTTACATTTTTATGTATAGTTGGCTCAAGTATTGCACCTGCTAGTTCACCACCTATTGCTAAACCATCACTATTAGTTAAACTAAATAATGTTCCACCAATAGCAGATGCGTACGCTTCGTTTCTTACAAGAGCTTTTGTATAGTTATTTAAAAATCCTATTTTTAAACCTGCGTGCTGTGCAAGTAGAGCATCTTTTTGTAAAGATAGTTCTCTTATTTTTAGTATGTCATTAGATTTATTAGCTTGTACAATCTGGTCATCTATTCCCTTAATAGATTTTTCTATAGATGATTTTTCTATTTTAGTAAGTTGTACATTTTTTTTGTCAAATCTTTTTACTACTTTATTCATAAAACGATTTCCACGCTTTGTATCTATCCAAGTTTTCTTTATTGCATCTCTTTCCATGTATGCAACAATAGCTTCATATGGTGAGCCATGTTTATGTGTATTTTTAGCAACATAATCTAATGCATCATCATAAGCTTTAGTTCCTTTTGCTAAACCAAAACCTTTTATTATTACACCTTCTATTGCAACTACATAAGGTAGTGCCTCTGATGCTACCCTTGCTACTTGATAAGTAACTGGGCCTTCTTTAAACATTAAATCTACTTGTTCGTCACTTAATGCTATACCTTCACCAAACTCATCTTGAGTTGCATTGTATACCATTGTTTTGTATAGATTTTTATATGGTGCTATAAAAGGAGTTTTACTACGAAGGTCTTCAAAATATCTTGTAGTGTCTAAATTATTCATAGCCGCTACATGCTCTTGTGCTTCAAATTCTTGATAAGTAAGCTTACCTTCTTCTAAACCTTTTATATCTGCTTTTTCTTTTGTTAAACCTTTGTACGCCCATATGCCCATACCCGCCATGTCTGGCACAAAGTCATACACATTACCTACAAGATTTTGTATTTGCAATAAGAAAGGTACTTGCCCTTCATCTGGAGCTTCAGACAACATATAATCTTTAAATGTTGTATTCTCCATTGCTTTACTTATTTGCGATTGTTGGTCTTTACTTAATCCTAACTCAACTAATTGATTTGAAAATTCTAATTCTCTTTTTGTTTCAGATTCTCCTTGCCATCCCGGAACTATTTTAGATACAGGGTCTATAAATCTTTTAAACTGATGTGTTATTTTCCATTCATCATCCGGTACTTTTATTAAATCACCATTTTTATCGTAGTATTGTCTTGTATCATTAAATAATTTATTTACTTGCTCGTCAATAGGTGTAACTGAAAATCCGTCTGGTGCGTCAGTTCTATAGTCATAGAGTTCAAGTAATCTTTCTGAGTAGGGTTTATTTTTATCTATGTAAACAGGTTGTACACCATCATAGCCATCTTTTCTTGTATAGCCTATGGGTTTAGTTCCATCTATTACTGCCCTATCTTTTATAAGATTTTCTTCGGTAAAATAAAATTCTAACCCAGAAGGTATAGTTTCTTTAATCTGCTCTTCTTGAATGGATGTCATTTACTGTCCTATTTGTTTTATTTCTATATCTCCCAAACCAATTAAACTATTAGGGAACGGGCCATCTGGTATTTTTGATATGTCTCTCACCACAGAGTTTTTACTACCTTTGTCACTATTTTTGTAGTTATCTAGCATTTCTTGAGTCATAAAATAATTACCTTTATTTTTATCAACGAATGATACATAAGGATAACCATCTTTTTGAAATACTCTCCACATAGTATCACCATTTGTATCCCTATTTATATTCCAATCATTTATACCTATTGATTGTGAATCCATACCAGTTAGTGATTCGCCTACTTCTCCGTATACTTTTTCTTCTAGTTCCTGTGCTAAGTCACTTAAATTACCTATACTAAGTGCGTTCATAACGCCAATAACATGTGGCTTAGTTCTGTATCCTTTCATGTCACCCATAGCTTCATACTTAGAACGATTAGCTATACCTGTCATAAATTGTTTTATTGTAGTAAGTGATGCTTTAACTTGGTCAGCATCTTGTAAAACACCATCCATATTTAAAGCTCGTAACATATTATCTACGTCTTGGTCAGATATTGTACGACCACCACTACCACCCTGTAATGCCATAGACATTTGATATGCTAATGAAAACTTTAAGTAACCAATTCTAGCTGACTCTTCGGCTAAACCTTGTGTGCTTATTGATTTTAATCCATCAATAAACTTTTGTCTAGCCTCTGCTGTCATATCTACTTCATTACTTTCTACTCTACTAATAAGCATCTGCACACCCTGTGCACTGTCTTTTACTTTTTCAAAAATTGAAGCCGCAGACATAGCTAAACCAAAAGCTCTATCATCTGGTAAGCTATCTATTCTAAGTATTAGTTCATCAATAGTAAGTATTGAGTTAGATGCCGCTTCATATTGACTTGATGCCGCTTTTTGGTCAATAGTAAATCCTGCGTCTTTTGGTGTTTCTGCTGTTTTAATAGAACCACCTCTAGCTATTACCTCTGCCATAGGTTGTACTTTGTATATCATATTAAATAGTACATCAGCATTTTCTCCGTTAGGCCCAATAATACCTAAATCTTCGGCTTTTTCTACTAAGTTAGCGTAGTATTGTGCATTTACAGATGAGTTTGCCGGTAGTTCTTGTAAGTAATCTAATTCTGGTGCTAATTTTAACATACTAAAAGGTACACCCTCTTGAACAAAAGTAGTATAAACCGCCTGTGCATCTCTAAATGGAGACAAGTCACTAGTAAAAGATTTGTACTTATTATTTGTAGATACTAATTTTTGTATACTATTTGAAGCTTGTTCTGGTGTATCAAATCCTGCTTGGTCTGCAATATTTTGATAGTTCATAGGTAGTGCAGATATATTTTTACCATCGCTTACTAACGCAATCTCATCAGCTTTTACACCAGATTCATTAAGTATTTGTTTTTGGTCATTTTTTATGTCATCAAATACTGCTTGAAATGTTTCATTAAGAACATCAAGACCAAATAGGTTAGGATAGTCTAAAGTAAAATCAATGTAAGTTTTATTTGTATCATCATAACTTTTTAATTTTAATTGACCTAATGCAGACCTAATATCTTTTTGTAATTTTGCTTGAGCAGTTGGTTCTAATAATTTTATTTGTTCATTAGTTAGAGTATTATAAGAAGACAACTTACTAAATAATCTTTCAGTTTCACTATCACCTGAAGAATTTATTTTTATACTATTTCCTTCACTTATACCTCTGTAAGTAGTAACGCCTTTTTCAGCATCCATCATAGCTTCATACTCTTCTAATCTAATTTTTTCTTTGTTAAATCTTACAGTTTCATCGTATATATCTTTGTTAAGTTCATACTGTTTTTCATCTAAACCTAGTTTAGCCATAAACTCTGATTTAGCTTGTGCAAATTCGTCACTATTTAATTCAAAAAGTTGTACATCTAACCCATGAGTTTTAGCAAAACTACTTTTTTTAAAATCTAATTCATCAAGTTTTATTAGTCTGTCTGCATTTAAATTAGCCTGTTTGTTGTTTTCTACTTCTTTGTCAAAAGCAAATCTATCTTGTTTTAAAGACAAGTCTTTATCTTTCATTAGCTGTTCATTAACAGCCATAGTATTTTCAAAGTCAGTTTGACTTTTTGCAATAGACCTTTCTATTGCGGCTTGTTTTTCTAAATCTATTTTGTCTACCTCTTCTCTAAATTGAGTAGATAAACCTGCTCCAAAAGAAAATAATCCTGTTGCAAAACTCATTTTATATTTCCTCCATATTCATAAAACCCTCTTCACCCATAGGCTCTTGAGGTGTAGGTCTTTTCATTAACATAGCTGATTTTACTTTATTAAATTCTTTAGGATTTTTTTCTTTCATAAGTTTAAGTGTGTCTGATTTAGATACCATTTGATTTTCTTCTTTAAGTTGTTCGCCACTAAATGCTATTACTGGCACTTTATTTTTTATAGCTGTTCCTATAAAATATACAGCAAGTGCAGGTTTAATTAACTCAGCAGTATCGGGTGTCCATTCTCCTTCTACAAAACCACCTAACCCTATTGTATTAACTATTTCTTCTACACTAACACCACCTGCCATAAGTCTTAAAAAATGCTCTTTTACTGGAGGTTTATTTTCTATTTTGTTTATTACTTCTTCTACAGCTTGGTCTGGGTCTGTTACTCTTGCAGGTTTATCCCAATTCCATTGATTAGGTTCATCTGTAAGTGCGTGACCCGGTACAGGAAAGTTAAATGGGTCTTGTTGTGCTGTCTCTACACCTTGTTCAAAGTTTGCGTTTATATCATTTATGTTATCTCTCATATTAACCTATTCCCATTTTCATTGTTTTAGGTGATGATAGTGCAATAGTTACACCTCTAGGTGCTTCTGCATATAAAGCACTACTATCTATACGACCATTATCTCGTAAATCTTGCATAAAGTAAGACATTAAGTTTAGTGAATCATTTACATTAGGATTGTTAAATCCCGGAACTGATGCTCGTGTTGCTTGATAAGAACCTACGTTATAACTAGCAGGGATATTAGGAACAGAGTAATCTCTTGTTTTTATTCTTTGAGCCATTACTTCTGAATTGGATGGGCCTTGCCCTCCACTTATAGCTTTTCCTGCAACTTGTTTTCCAAAACCAGAAACAAATTTTCCTAAAGGAGTGTCTTTGTTTTTTTGTATAAACCCTTTTACACCAGATGGAGCTGTTATATTACCTGCTCCTCCTTTACCAAAAAATCCCGGGCTACCTTCTGTACCAATAAATCCAGACACAGCATCTTTTATTTGTGGTGAATATTTATAACCAAAATATGCCGCAGTTCCTACACCTAATGCAGTTCCTAAACTGCCTTTTAATTCATTAGGTATAATATCATCAAAAAAATCTTTTAATCCCATAATCTCCTCTATCCAAAATCAAAGGCATTAAATATACCTTTCATAACTCCCCGACCTAATTCGCCTAGCATTATATCTTTAGTCTGTGTCTCATACATAGACTTATCAAAATTAGCTTCTTGAGCAAACATAGCTACTTGGTGTGCTCTTGCTTTTGCATTTTCAGCAGTTTGCATTAACCAACTTGCTTCATCTCTATATCGTTGCCATAAATTAGCTTGAGCTTGTTGATTTATTTGTAGTAAGTTGGCCGCATTAATTCTGTTTGTTTCATTTTGTAAAGTTGTGTTTGCTGTGTTTATGTTTCGTCTCCACTGAACATTACTTTGTTGTATTTGCAAAGACATGTTTTGATTAAATTTGTCTCTTGAATCTTGTACCTGTGCTACGAACCTAGCCTGTGCATTTGCTTGGTCTGTATTAAATTGTTGTTGTGCCGCCACTCTATTTTTATTTGCATTTTCTACTTGCGTTCCTAACTCTGCAAAAAATAATTCAACCTCATTTTGTGTTTTAGCGTTAAACTGCCTTGCCGCATTTTCTGCCGCTTGGTCTTTAAATAGTGCTTGTAATTTTCCTTGGAAGTTTAACTCGTTAGTTTTTTGTTGGTTGTTTAAATTAGCAATATCAATAGATAAGAAATTACGAGCATTGTTTACTGCCGCTATATTACGAGCATCTAGATTTTGTCTATCCATTGCCGCATTAACCATAGCATTTTGAAGGGTTGACTGCTGTTGATTACTTAAATTTTTTAAATCAATAGCCGCATATACTTTTGCATCTGCCGCCGCTATAGGTATAGCAGATTCCATAACAGCTTGTGTCATTGCCGCCGAAGCCATACTAGAAGCACCTAAACCTCTTTGTGCCATTATAGCAGATACTTTTCTAACAGCAGGTGCGGCCCATGCAGGCAATTCAGCACCAGTACCAATAGAACTAAATAATTCTTCTAATTGGTATCTTACTGTTGATTTTGGACTTACTGTTCCCGTTACGGCTGTTGCTTGCGATGCTTCTGAAACAGAGCCTTGTATATTACCTATTACGGCTTGAGAATTTAGTGTTCCAGATACACTTTCTGCTGTAGGTGTATTAGGAGTTGCGTAGGCTGAGTATGTTGATACATTAGGTGAAACAGGCACAGATACATCTAAATTAGTTTGTGGTGCCTGTGTTGTAGAAACACTAGGTGATGTTCCTAAAGTTTGCTGTTGCAAAACTTCGTTTGATTGTTCTGTAAGTTCAGTAGGTGATAATGAAGTACCAGTAGGTAATGTAGGGTCAGTAGTTCCTAAACCGGCTTGCCCTATTATTGCTTCTTGTACTTTTTCCTCGGTAGTAGGAGTAGTATTTCCGCCTGTTTGCATCTTTTTAATACTCATTTTATTTTTCCTTTTTATTCTCCTTAAATAACTTCTCACCTTCAATAGTTGCTTTTAGACTTTGTATCTCTCTTTGTTGAGATTCTACAAGTAACTCTAACTCTGCTATTCTATTGTGTGCAGTGTTTCTCTGTTGAGAAATTTTTTTGTTTACC